>Ga0209208_10004183_pt1 | contig 20568 bp, 22 predicted proteins | sample S1TSphfallax_3_FD_187694 | JGI IMG/M metagenome (GOLD analysis project Ga0209208, IMG submission 187694) | Host-associated microbial communities from peat moss isolated from Minnesota, USA - S1T2_Fd - Sphagnum fallax MG (SPAdes) (version 2) | ecosystem: Host-associated > Plants > Peat moss >...
CCCAGAATGAGTTCTAGCCACTTTGTGTGGTTTCATGCAAACCCGTGTGAGTGAGTAAAGCTTGTCCACTCTTCCTAGTCTTTCCCGGACTTCTAGCACGCCCCTTTTACCCCCCTCTAGTGCTGGAAGTCGGGATCGTGCCCCAAGTTCCAACCGCTTCCGCATTACCGCATACTTGGACCCTCAAGTGGGTCTACAAGGAACTTGGGAGCGCGACAGAATGTGAGTTCCATTTATAAATCCACAAATGTGAGTAGACATGTAAAATCTTCAAAACGAATAATGGTATCCTTCAAACATTGACCACAATGAGTACTAATGTATATATTAATCAATTTTTTTTAATTATCAATTAACACATTATAAACAATTTCAACATATTTTTAATTACTGATGCATCCACATTGAATTAGTTCACAATATGTGTAACACCAAATCCATGAACAAACCAATAAATATATATGATAATATTTGTAATTTGTAAGTGGTTTAAACAACTTGACTCCAAAGATGTCAACTCTAAAACAACCTTGTTGAAAGTTTCAAATTTCATTCTATAATAGAACAAAAAAAAATCTCTCTCAAATCATGGGTGTGGTATGTTCACAAATTGGTTCCCAATAGGCTTCAATGTGTGTATTTCCAACACAAATGAGGTCAATGCCTCCTCCTATTTACATGGGACCAAAATAAAAGAAAGAAGAACCTTATTAAATTCACATCTTGATTTGAAATCACATCATGCACTTTAAATATAAATGTTGCACAAATCTCAAGTGTAATGAAAAGGAGCATCCAAAATTTTAAAACTTGTCGAAGTGAAGCCAAATCCATGAGCACAAATCCTAAGCAAGCACAACAAACCCTAATTTAATGAAAGACACTAAAAAGCATTTCAAAAATGCAAATTTCCACCCCCAAAAAAATGAAAAACCTATGTAGATTGTTCAAAGTATCTTATACAAATTTGAAAAAGCAATTGAGAACAAAAATGGTACCCACAACTAGGTAAAACTTGAGAAAATAAGTGCTGCACCGCAATCCTCCTCTAGCTTGTGATTCTAGTCTATGGCTGGTGTATTTGGCCTCTATCCCTCCTAGTCTCTCCAAACTCTGGTCTTGTAAAATATATATATTACTCTTGAAACCTATGCTAATGTGGGCAGTGGGTAGAGCTTCATGCTTCCTGCCTATCATGTGAGCATGTGCCCAGCCGTGATGACATTGGAGAAATGCTGTAGTGAATTGGAGGGTGCCTTACCAGGCTGAATTTCCGGCTCTACCCTAGAGCGGGAGATTCCATGTAAGAGAGTGTGCAGATTTGCATAAGCCAATGTCAGCAGTCAATGTCCTGAGATGTTATAAAGTGGAAGGCACTCCTGTCACCGCATGAACTGAGGGCACAGCTCAAGGTCCCCTACACTAAAACAACATTTCTTGCCTACACCTGCCGTCAAGGAGAAAAGAAAGTGGAGCACAACACAAAACACAACTGCTCCTCATTTCACCCTTGGAGCTAAATTTAGTCGGTGCTGTTCATTCCCTGCACTTCTGTTTTTTTGTTAACTCGAAGTCGTTATCACCGGCGATATTTGTTTCTGCTGGATTGTAGAGCCGCAATTGCTTCTACAAAGGTCGCACGTTTTCCCTAAACGAACAGCACAATTGGAATTACAGGACAACATGCAAGCTAGCTCACTTTCTTTTGGCCACGGTACTAAATTTCTAGTTGCTCCTATTCACTGTTTTCCCCTCTGGCTTTGTACTGTTTCTAGGTCGCTACCATCTTCGTCGTCAAGCCGTTTCTCTGCTTCTTGGTGGGATCATCGGGCTTCTCCTCGATCCTTCACCCACGCCCCTTCTATTCACAAATGCTATGTTTTCTCTCTCGGGATTGCCCGAAGTATCTATGTGGACACAGCCTCCAACTCACGCTCATGCACCTGTACAAATAAAACGGTTCGCATTTCCCACAGCAAGAAATAATGTTTGGCAGGGTTGCCGCCTTTTTCTCGCCCTAAAATAAAGAGAAAGCGTAGTGAGTACGTTGTGTAAAGGGTAGTAATGAATGTGTCAGGACCGATCACTCCTAATAATTATACCCTTCAGACCACATCACAAACGAAATGTTCTACAGTGTTATACAGTTGTCAACAGCCAAATTGCACGATGCCTCATATCTTCTCAGTGCAGGTTCGACCACTTTCTGTGCACTTATCGATATCGCAAAGTTGAGAGAAAAGCTTCATGGCAACGGCCCTCAACAACAACTCGTCGATATTCTCCGTTTGCTTTCTATCCGAGCTTTGTTAGCTTCTTTGCTGCCCCTCTCTGTCTTGCAATAAACATACGATAGTGGGTTCGACTTGTTTCCACCACAGCCTGCATCTTTCATCCTAGTAATATCAGCAGCTGCAAGGTACAGGCAAGAATAGCATTTTAAGACTTGATCGATTGCTGAGGTGTTGAGCCAATCACGATTCGCAAGCGAGGGGAAGAAATGGAGCACACGTCTGCAATCAAGAGGAGTTGGGGTCTTACACTGGTAGTTTTCTCGGCAGTAGCAGCGCTATGTGGCAATGTGAGGTGTGATCCGCCAGATTGCAGTAACCAGTATGCAGAAATGGCGCCGTGCCTCCCATTTGTGCAGGGTCAGGAATCACCGCCCGCGGACGCATGCTGTAAGGCGCTCGGCGATGTGAGGAAGAACAGCCCGGTTTGCTTGTGTATGCTGGTTGCACCAGGGTCGCCCGGTACATCGGTCGGTGGCGGTATTCCAGGGTTGAACACCACTCTGGAGTTAATGCTACCCTCTCTCTGCAAAGTGCAGGCCGATCCCTCCCAGTGCAGCCGTAAGCTCTGAACATTTCCTGCCTGTGTTCTTGCAAATAATGCATCACCTCTGGAGTACCCGCCGTGCCGTGCTAGTCACTCCCGCTATTTTCAATCTCTAATTCAGCCATTCAAGCTTTTGGCGTTCTCCTTTCCTCCGAATCTCGCATGATTTCTGGTTTAGGTGTGGGGCAGTAATCTGAATGTAGAAGGCTGTCGATAGGATATGTGGATGTTGCGGGTTACAACTCGAAGTATTTAGATTGAAATCTCAGCAAGTATATTTGCTTGACCGTTGTCGTCAACACTGCAGGTCTTCTGAACGGAAGTCCACAATCTGCGCCGTCTTCATCTCCCAAGTCGGCCGGCACAAGTGAGGAAGCATCCCCAGTGCTTATTGTGATGTCATAGGTCTCCTCCTTGATAGGCATTGCAATCATTTGTTAGGGTCATTTGCCGCTCGCGAGCAAGCTGCTCTATGTACATTTTGCCCAACTATATACTCTATGGTGTTTCTAATGTGCAGTTGTCGGAGCTCCGGTTCCCGTGAACCCACCAGCCTCCCAACCTTCACCCGCTTCTTATGGAGGTGCTGCAGCGCATGTGGCCAAATCGTTTTTCACTTGGTCATCATTGGGTTTCAATCTTTTTGCAGTTCTCATTGCCGTTGGCTTGCATCGCGTTTAATCTTGTGGCAGGATTCTGCAAAGCTACGGAAGCTGAATGTAGTCGTGTTGCACAGCCTTAAATTTGAAGCTTCCAATGCCCTTCGATGTCAAGGGCACTTGTTGAAAAAAAAACCTCCTATAGGAGATGATAATTGAGACTGGAAATACTTGCATGTTTTAACTTGTGGGGCTTGCAGCAATTGCTGGTCTGGGAGCAAATGTACTTTGTATCCAGAGATATGAAAGAAAGCAAGGTCCTTGAACACATATGTAGTTGTTAGTAAATATTGTATATGCTTGAGAAAAATGTAGCTTTTGAAAGTATGGAGCTTATTCATATGCATTCATTTTTTCAACCAGAAAGGGCTTTTAAAATATGTAACTCTTGATGAGTCTTCTACCTGTAAGAGATCAACCCCCTTTCACAATTATCTTAGCTCTATTTGAAGCCATTCAAATTTTTGTTTAATCTACTCAATTCACAAATATGTACATAACTGTTAAACATTTCAGCCAAGCGGTGATCACATAGCAAAGCAAAGTAAATTTGATTTTGCAAGTAATGTGTATGCAACTGTTTCAGCCAAGTGGTACTAAAGGTTGGATCTAAAGTTTTGCTGATCAAACAGAGGCATTTTTGACATGATATATCATGGGTTCTTTCTCCTTTTTCCTTTCACACTTGGCATACGAATGAGTCAATTGATTTAAGTTTCAAATCAGCAACATCAAACTACTGTGCCAAAGATGAGGAAATTAACCCCTGAAGACCAAGCCCCAGTGGGTGAGAGAGAGGAAGCATGCATTAGTCTGTAGATTGGGTCCAATGTGTACAATCTTCATATCCATTATTACGCAATTGGAGGGTTGCCGCATCCACAAGGCAATTCATCTATGTTGTTTCTGCGTGCAATCAAGAGTTTTCTGAGCTTAAGAAATAAGGAATCCTTTTGCCTTTAAAATTTAAAATTTAAGTGGTTGAATTTTTAATTTCTCACCGACTTATAGCCCTACTGTACTTTATCTTTACACATTGGAAAAAGCCCTCACTAGGAATACCTTTGTTTAGAAGAAATCATGCTAATTAGGTCCAGGACTGATTTGAACTTGGCATGTCAAGTTTTCAGGTTTTGCTGTACTAACGTTTCTCTTACTTATCATTACTTATCACAACCATGAGACAAGTGTGTGTTTATCAAGTGGCTACTAAGGTTTTGTTGAGTGCTGATACTCTCCAACTAGTTCTCAAAGCTCACTGTTCTCTGTGTTGGATTTGCCCCCTTCTTTCTGATGGGGTGAGCATCACATATTCAAACCAGCGTAGGGCAATTTTCTAGTTTGTTGGGTAGTATGTAACATGATATATAGGTAATGATATTAAGGATTGTCCTATTTTGATATTCCACTATGAGTGTATTGAGGTCAATACTTAGTCTAGACAGGTATGCAAGTTCAATGAGTAGTACAATTTAGATCAAAGGGTGTGGTAGATGACTACCAATACTTATTACCAACTAACTACCTCTTGTGATTGCACAGTTGGTATGAGTAGATACTGTTCAAATACTCAATACCAACCGTGCAATGAAAGTAAGCCAACTCATACTCAATCATTTTAAACAAGCAGATTCAAAGCACTGCTGGTTCTAGTTATTTCCAAAACCTCGAAGAACCGCCCTGATACCCAAAGGGGGTTTGCACACTTTTCCATAGGATTTCAGTTCACTCGGTAAACACAATGATTATGGTTCTGTTTCTGTATTTGCTGCTTACCTATTAACAACTCACTAATCCTTACCTATATAGTATTCATCTACATGCATTTCTTTACTTAGTAACCACCTATCATCCTACACTAGTGGGCCCCTGTGTCATTGGAACAACTATATTAAACCTCTCTTGCAAACTCAACCATCCCAATTCTATTCTAGTTGAACTGGGCTTAACTTCAGAGTTCTCTTGAAAAAACTTAAAATTTTTCTTAAACCAAGAATCACTCTAAATTCAATAACTTTTGCTCTATTGATTTGAAAATTGAAAAACCACAAACATGCACACCCTCTTGTAATAGCTTTCCAACCATACAAAAAGCAGAGAGCCCCCTGGTTTGGAAGTGTTGCATCCAAAAAAGCAAACATCTATCTTTATATATCAGATACCTACAAGACTTATCATGTGAGTTTCCTAGGTGAAATCTTACATAAAATCAGGTCGGGGCTCACCCACAACTGACTCAAAATAGGCTTCTACTGGATGGTGAACTGGTGGCTGTCGGTTCACTTTGGCTCATACAATTTATGGCTACACCATCCTCACGGGCCCATTCTCCAAGTTAGTACATTCCATTCCATTTGAAACCATAATTGAGTTGGAGTGTATTATTTGAATGTTATACTCACCAAATTTCTAAACCTGGCCTTGGGTTCTAACTTCTGGGTTATAGTAGAACATTTATGTGAAACATGACAGAAACATCTGTCTTGTACGAAAATATTATTACATGTTATTCACATCATCCGGACGAGATGGATGTTTTCAAGGGTTAATTACTTGCATGTGCCCTACATTGGGAACAAAATTGATCAAGTTTGTTTCCTGCTTTGCGTTTTCTGGCCAGTTAGGATTTCCTGGACTAGAAGATGACTAACACCTTAGTCACTCAGTGCTCACAGTTACGTTTGGGAGTGAGAAACTCACAGCCAGGGCGAACCAACACCCACACCGATACCTGAATTTTTTTAAAAAGACATTGGATGGATGACCTTCCAAAAATATCCACTCTTCTTCTATAGGCTTCCCTCACAATAGTCTCCTAGGCGGCCATCATGACCCTTTAGGTAGCCTTCTAGGTTTCCCTCCCCTATTTTTCAGATGTGCATACTGTACTCCTTGATTGGATTTGGCAACAAACTGTTGAATAAATAATTAAATTTTATATCTTAACTTTGGCACTTGGTTTTTTAATTTTGAAATTTTCAGTACATAATGATTATAGAAAACAACAAACACATTCTCTTTTAAGTTTAGGGACATGCTAGTGTGTCTAGATTGTCTCAATTTAAGTTCAAGTCTTGAACTTTTAGGTTTGCATTTCAAACCTAACAGTTCGAAATTTGGCAAGTTCCTAATTTTATTAAAAAAATTGGCACAAGTGATAAATAAATTTTCAAAAAATCAATAATAATAATAATAATATTTATGCCAAAATCATATAGGTACTACAATAGCTAATTTAGACTTTTTTTAATATTTCTGGGTGATAACCTCTTAGTATGCTTCCCTATTATGTATAACATAGTTATACATCATATCTCCCACTTTATTTTTATTATCTATCTATATGTGGTTTGGTACAACCTAGGTTGCCTTCGTACATTGATTAATATTTGAACTCATATGGTACAAAAGACAATTTATGATAACGAAACAATTTACATTTTGGAATCATATCATTCAAGACTATAATTTCAAGTAAAACCCATAGTGAAAGATATGTGATGCTCCTTAAAAAACCTTTTCAAAGTTTAAATTTTTTTATGTTTAGTCAAATTTGAAATTAATGAAATGACCTAATCGTTCAACATTTTTAGGGTTTGGATTAGATACTATAAATTGCCTTCGAGTCAACTATTATCTGACAACTAATGATAAAAACAAGTTAGGACACCATGATGAGTATAATATCCAATCTAACAAAAGTGTTTCAAGAAAATTATTATTATTTTAATGACAAGGGAACCAAATTGTGCAAAATAATGCAAAACCACACATGCTCCGAAAGTATGCCCCAAATAGGGCAAACATTAAATAGTAGAAACGAGTTAAATGCAACATCAAGTTGGATGCAATCATAGTACAATATAGTATAATGCCAATAGGAAGAAAAAAAATCAGATTTCTTTTTATTGTACCTGCACAATGATTAATTTTTGAAGTTTTTTTTACATTATTTTCAAAGGAAAAAAAACTAATGCAGTGATTAGAATCCTCTCTATAGCCCAAAGGTTCAAGGTTCAAACTTTTTTTTGAATTCTTCGATTCATCCACAAACAAAATGGATGAAGAAATTGTCTAAATGTAATTTGTAAAAAATCAGTTGCTTCGAGGAAAAGGGGAATTAAGTTACCCAAGGGGGCGACCATGTTCTTAAAGGAGTAAGGGCTTAAGTTGCTTCGGGAATCAACCACGTTCCTAACGGAGAAAAAGTTTAGATTATTCCCCAAAGCAATTTAGGCCTCGTCTCCTTGTGGACATGGTTGCTTCTAGGGCAACTTAAGCCCCGTACTCCCCAAGGCAACATGGCCACTCCTCATGGGTAACCTTATGCCTAGGGGAACAAGGGATTAATTTTCCCAAGGAACAAAATAAGTTCCCCAAGGAGCAAATGAAGCTCCCTAATAAGTAACTTTCACGATAAGTAGGAAAAGTTCCCTAGTGAAAAGGGCAACTTCCTTGGGGAGCAATGAACTTTGAAAAGCCAAAATTTCCTAAGGAAGCATATGTTTCGATTTTTTTGGCCACTATAACAATCTCATATTTGTTTATATATATATATATGTTTGCGACCTATTGTTGGAAAGGTCTTGAGGAGAGCTACAACTCTATAGTTGAAAACATTTCAATTAAAATTCATATGAAAATGTTACGATCACACAAATTATTGGGTGCATTTGTTCCTGAGGAACATGGTTGCTCCCCCAAGCAACTTAAGCCTTTGTTCCCTTTGATACATGGTTGTTCCCAAGGATTTTTTCATGTCCTTTAAAAGAAGAGACCTCAATTGCCTTGGGAAACAACCATGGGGAGAAAGGTTTTAAGTTGCCTTGGGGACAACCATGTCCCTTGGGGGAAAAAATGCTTGACACTACAATATAAATATGGTTTTTACTTTACTAACATTGTGACTAAAATGATTTTACATTCATTTTTGGTCACAATGCTACTTGTTTTGATTGACTAATCATGTCTAATATGATCAACATAACAAGTGAGCATGTCCATTATGACTAACAAAAATAACAACTTAGTCAACTTGGACAATAGTATAACCACATGGTAGATGTGTTGCCTACGTGGAGTTGTCCAATTTGATTAAATTGACTAATGTGTTTGAAAATGGTCATTTAAGTTTGACTAAATGTGATTGTATTACAACTTTTTCCTTATGTGGCAATATTTTAATTTTTAAACTATGAAAATATGCATGCAAACATAATACAATTTTCTTATTTTTAAATTATTATTTTTTCATTATCATATGTGCATAGAAATAGGGGGTGCAAATGGAGAAAACAACCATATTAAAAAAATGGATGATTAAATTTATAATTTTGTATATATAATATGTAAAGTAAATTTGACAACTACAACCATGTTTGATTGAAGATCATCCCACATCTTATTGAACATTTGCAATTATCAAATATATATATATTAAAGCATTTAGTTCAACCAAATTAAACACCACACCAAAGGCCTAGCTAGATGACATTTTGAACTTCGAATAATTATCCATGATGGTCCAGGTTGTTTCAAACTTGAAAATATAAATGTATATACTTCCAAATTAAACTACATACATCTTGTAATGATTTACTAACCATCACTGTCACAACTTGTATTAGAATCCTCTAATGTGTTGTTTGTTTTAGCATCTTCTTCTTCATCAAAGGCATGATCAACAACCAAATCTATTGGTGCAACAATAAAACCTCCTACAATTGTGGTAGGTGGAATTGATTCCTTAATAGAAACAAGAGCTTGTAGCCTTTTGTAATGACCAATGTTGTCAAATCTAAACATATCAAACTCTATAGGGTCAACTTGGATTGTTTCAATTATCCATTTCCCACATGGATCGTTTCATAACACTACCTTCCACCCCTGTTCTTTTGGGGCACCAGAAAAGAAAACTTGTTCGACATGTAAGGGGAAAGCAATTGAATAATCGAAAATGAGAATAAAGGAAGAAAAGTTTATAAATGTGAAGCCATACGCATCTCGCTTGATTGTTGCACTGCTCCCAGTGTAATTTGCTTTCACCAAATTGCACAACAAAACAATTGTGTTGAACACCATGTAATTTAACTCTAGAATTTCTTCAACTTGGCCTACATATTCCAATTTTGCCAAAATTGGTCTTTGGTCATTCCAACTAGATATGCATTCTTGTTCAAAAGCTTTTGCTATGCCACAATCGCTTGTTTTAAAATGTTCTTTGACACTTGAAACACAAATATGGTTGCCATAAACATACATGGATTGATGTGACATTGCTTCCAATGTCGATGGCATGGACATGTGCATTGTGTCTTTGTTAATTATCTCTCCATTTTTTATAGCCGATGCAATGGAAACCATTGTCCACATTGCAAAGGGGGCCGATGGGGCAAGGTCATTTGGAAACATAGGATTCTTCACTCGTGACCAACCTTGAAGCAGTAAAAAATCTTTCTTTTCTTGATTTTGAATACTAATTTATGTGGAATACTTCTTACCAAGAAACCATAATACACATCAATTAGGCTTAATTTACAGCTATTCAAATTGTATGAAACTAGTAGACACTAACTATCTAGTAGAAAAAATTGGAATTCTTTGGCATTCTACAATGTCAAACACAAAATGCTAACACAAGTTTTCTTAAACTATGCAACCCTATAATCCAATGTGTAGTAAAAGTAAATAATACATTACTCGCACCACAAAGCCATTAATCCCACATTTTGGAGCACAAAAGAATGGGCCATGCCCTAAAGGTGTGCAATTAAGATTCGTGGATGCCCACCACCTTCAAGCATTTCATCAAACATGGAAGGGTCTTCTTTGTCATCCACACCTGACGTCTTATGGTTGTAAAGTCCACCAAATATTCAGTGCAAAACCCAAATGCTTTTTCCAGTGCATGTATTTCTACCATGTTACCTTTGGGTTTTGCTCTAATTCCCACATAACCTTTCAATGTCTTCAAGTATCGCTCCACATGATACATATATCATGTAGGGATTGGTCCACATGATTCCAATTCCTCAACTAAATGAACCAACAAATGTGTCATGATATCAAAAAATGAAGGAGGGAATTTTCGTTCTAGCAACACCAATGTCACTACAACTTCATTTTTCAACTCCCCTATCATGGTTAGATCCATAACCTTGGCACACAATTGTTTGAAAGTCAAAATGCATCAAAATGTGGTAGTCATGCAATTCATGTGCTTCAAATCCCCATCTTTTATTCTTTTCTTGAACGAGGAAACATAATGTGTGTCTTCAAATTCTCAATGATGTGGATTTTTCCTCATTTGTCAACACATAAAATGTTACTAATTTAATGGTCTTGCCTACAACATCTTGTAACCACAAATGTGGACAAATCTTTCAAGTCTTCTCGAATTGCTACTATGATTTTTGTGCCAAATATGGGTTTTAGCACATTTTTACCCAAAAAAAATCACAATTTATCACATCCAATGTGTTGCAAATGAGCAAACCATGTACAATCATACTCAAATTCAAGAATCTAGACAATCCCAACTATAAAATAACAAGTTCAAGTTGTATCATGCATAGATGTGCAATTGATTTTTAAAAAATTCTAGAAACCAAGAAATAAGAAATTGAAATTCAATGTTTTGGTTGAGAGAACTTATTTCCCAATATGGGAGTTTGAGCATGATGTTATGTCGCTTGATGCCATGTTTATGCACAATGTCTTCTTTTGCACTAGCCCCATTTTTGTGACATTGTAGCCATGCTTTGTGTTCCTCTCCCCATTTTACAATATTTGATGCAACAACTTGAATGGGAACTATCGTGTTTCTATTTCCCCATTGAAAGCACTTCAAGCTCGTCAATAGGGATGAATCCTTGGCAAATAAAGGCGACTCCCACAAAAAATGATTTTTTTCAATTTCCTAGAAGATTGTGATTCTATGGTTGGGCCATAAGGTGGGCATCCCACAAGTCATTTGGTAACACAACCTGTAAAAAGCACATATGCTAGGAAGCCATGAATGCTCCATATGCACATAGCCTTTAAATTGAATGTTGCCCCTTTAACGAATCAAATGCCTTCACACCTTTCCACATTTGTAATTTTTCAATGAAAGGTTCCAAGTACACATTCATTGTTGCAAATGTCACTAATTCCTTGCCATGAATGATTAGGCCCAACATCAAAAGTAGTGCTTTGTCACAAGCCAAGGGGGTAGATTGTAGTTTACTATATAGATTAACCATGTTGAATGGCATAAACTCAAATCTCCAAATGTGTTCACCCAATCTAATGCCAACCCTAATCTAATGTTGTAGGTGTCGATAGCAAATTTTGACCACTTTTCAGTTATGTGGTTTTAACTCATGGAATTTGGCACATTCTGAACTAAACAATTTGTACTTGTTCCACTTTTGTGTCAGATCAACAATTCCACCAATGTTTTACACCTATAGATTTGTAACAATTGTGGAATCAACGAGAAATGTCATAGCACTTTCTTGGGAATGCTTTGTGATCCGTCCACAAATCGATTATTGTTGCATTTTGGAAACATTTGTTCATGTGCCAAGGTGCCCCCAAAAAGTACACACCCATTTGGGCATGCATGAATGGAATCATAAGATAAACCAAGTGCCTTAACTATGTTAGAGGCTTCATAAGTGGTGGTTGGCATCTTGTTTGCATTTGGCAATAACTCTTTCCATAGCAATGAAAATAATTCGTCCATGGATGCATTGCTAACACAATGCACTGCTTTCAAATTTAGTAATAGTAACATGGCTAACAACATGATAGTTGAATCACCTTCATAACATGGGGTTGAAGCTTTTAGGGTCATTTCTTCCATTAAAGCTTCATGGTGTCCTTCATGATCAATTAAAAAATCTACATCATCTATTGGATTTTCCATGTTCAGTTGGCTGTCAAGTTGGTTTTGATCTTCACATCCTTTGTGTAAACTGTCAAATCTATAAAAGGCTTTAGCAACCATTTTATGAATATGAACTTTTGAATCATGTGGTGGATTTGGTGCTTTTATGCATGGTGTTGGGTTCATAGCTATCTCCCCAATACAAGGTGTGATCCTTGGTGCAAACTCATCAACTACTCTTTATCCAAAATCCAACGAGTGCACCAATGTCAAATTAATAACACACTTTAATATCCAAATAATTTGTTATGAATCCTCGCAAAAAAAACAACAAATACAAATTGAACTAAGGAATATATAGGATTTTGTTCAAAAGTTTAAGTAATCCATACCAGCATTGGCCATAAAAAAAATGGGTCTCATCCATGTAATCTTAGATGTTTTTAAATTGTGCTACGAACTCGTTGTCTTTGACCATGGCAACATGTGCATGGGCATTCATAAGGTGTTAAAGCTTGTTGGTTAGCTTCAAATTCTTCAACATCAAACAACTTTTGGGCATCAATATGCCATTGCATATGTGCAGTTAGTAATTGCCTTTCCTTTTACATTGCGCATTATAGCCTACCAAAAAATTTGGGATCATATGTCAATGACATTTTTTAATATAAATAAAATATTTTACTTACAAATTCATACTCTACATTGTTTGAAGGAATGTGGATGTGGGAGATGTGTATGAGTAAAAAATATTATAGATATGAATAGACAATTCAAATAGAAAAGGGCAAGTCCCAATTTCATATTGATGACATCAAAATCTAACCGCCTCATATGGTTGCCCATATATAAACATTTGGGATTAGAAAGGGCATTATTTAGTTTAACTCATGAATAAAACCCTTCAAACTGAATCTAATAATTATAATCTCCATAGTATATAAAGCAAGGCATTAAACAAACATAAGATTGTCAATTCTTAATTACCAATTTCTAGTACGAACCATGATTATTTTGAATATATAAATTCATTTAGGACCCCTTGTCATCACCCCATATTATCCCAATTTTGACAAACCAATTCATGCAATCTTGACCACCTCATACATGGATATAAATCAACAATAATTGCATATTGGTTATTTTCAACTAAAATGTATGTTGTTAATTTATAAACCGACATTGTAATTATATGATATTATTTATGTAGGACCAGAAAAGGGCATTACAAATAATGAAAATACAATTCGATAACCTTGAAATAAAACCTTGCTACTAATTGTAACCATGCCCCCAATATTTAATGCAATTCAGTAAACAAACATAAGATTCTCACATCTTAATTACTAATTCTAGTGCAAATAATGATTTAAAAAATTTATATCAAATTTATACAATGTGTAGTTCATGGCTAAAGAATACCTAAATACAATTATAAGATTAATTTGAACCATTTTGCATTTATGGTGGCAAAGAATTTAATCACATAGTGGCAATATATCTTTGGTGTATATTTGTCCCAGGAGATATTGCCACTATGTTACTGAATTTAATCACCCTTAATCAAGCACCTACTCTTTAAAGGTCTACAATAGACTATTTATAGGGGCAAATTATCCATGGAGACTTCAAAGAAGTTATGTCACATTGTACATTATGATAAATGCAAAGAAGTTGTTGCATTATTAAGCATGGAGAGTGGGATAACATTTTGACGTTGGAAAAAGGGCGTTGTATACTTGTAACTCAAATTATTTGCAGTTTGGGTGATGGTGGGTGTGCAACATGGTGACAATGAACACACACTACAAGATGTGATTGAGCGTCCAACAACAACAAAAGACCAAAATTGCATTCCACCTATAATTGATTATGAAGATGTTCATAGACACACCATGAAAGAAAATGGAGAAAAGATGAAAGTTATTTTCAATGTAGATTACAAGAAAGTTGTGCTTCCTCTTCATCAAGTGTTTTGTTTTGGTTATAGACTTGCATTTTGCCATGTAATTTAGGTTAAGTTGTCATCATTAATTGGTGAGGGAGTTGGAAAAAGGTTTAGATGTCAAGCAAATGTAATGGGTTAATTTGGCTTACATCCAATGTAGTTCAAATTTTCTTCTCCCTCTTTTTTGATCTCGTCTTGCTTTCTCATTCCCATGGTCCATCACTCAAGCTCATTCTCAGTTTCCACCTTAAATATTTTACTGAATCTTTATTTCAAGATTTGTGCAAACTTCAAAGAATGTAATATCTAAATGTTTTTTTAGTATTACATAGAGAAATAAATTGCAAATATGCAATATAGACAAAATCGTGGCTTCACAAGTTGCGTCTTGGTGGTTGCACAACAACTTCCAACCTTCAACACAACATGCAACCATTAGTAGAAGTCAACCAAAATGTAACCATTCCATTTACAACTACATGCAACTTGTAGTTGTTTGCAACTAAATTTGGGAATATTTGCAATGTCATGCAAATACATATCGTCATACAACATACATCGCTGACATACCATACTCACATACATACACAAACACATAACATGAATGAGAGCATACACAAATACCCATGTACCACAACTCACCCCCCTAGTTGGCAGTTAAGTCCCTCTAACTTCCAAGTAGCCCTATACATCTTTTACATGCTATACACCATCGCAAGTGCACGAATCAGAAGGTTAGGTGCTATGTTGCCCCATCATTAGTCACCCATCTGCAATCCATACCATGTGAAGATCAAGTCATCTACCCCTCCAAAGTACAACAAGGACAAACCCACCATCCAACGGGAATAACATCCATAGGTGGAGTCATGCACACCATGTGCCAACCCCTAGAACATCTATCACACACCAACATATGGGCTACTCCACCTCTAGACCCACACAACATACACCTCAAGCCAGCCCATATCATTACCAAACTTGGGTCAACTGTACCACCCACATTTGGGAGGTGACATGGCACACAATTACGCACTTGGTCTTTCCAAACAACACCATCATGACCTTCCAACATGAGAAATCCAAAAGCTAACACCTCTCACACTCATAAGATAGTGCGGCCTACCATTACATCTAACGTCATGGTGCAATCTGTTGCAAATAGACATAGTCCCCCACATGGAACCTATGAATCAATGGTCGATAACCTCCACCCCGGATAGTTGCATACCACAATTTATCCCTGTGTTGAGCAATGGCAAGGTTCTTAAACACTACTGGCATAACTTTTCAAAAGAGCTCTGCAGGTTGAGAACACACCCTCAACCACATCTCTAGGTCATCAAGGTTCACCACCTCATTAAACTCATGACGAATCGTTGTTGGTAAGTTTGGATTTCGGCCATACAATAAAAAATAAAGTGAGAAGGAAGCCAAGGATGCACGACGACTAAATCGATATCCCATGGCCAACCATGGTGATTGAATATGGCCATTCTTGCGCAATGCCCTCTTCATTGTTTGTACCACACGTTCAGTTAAACCATCTGCCTCTGGATGATCTCGAGACATGGTTCGGTGATCAATCAACGCCTCATCACACAAGACCTGAAACCCACCCTAAAACTTCGTACCCTGATCGGTCAACACTTCAACTGGTGCACCAAAATGACTAAGCACCCTATCAAGGAATGCATACGCTATTCCCTCGCTGGATTTGTTAGGGGATGGCACCAACTCAATCCACTTGGAGAAGTGCTCCACCATCACCAACACATATCTATTATGCCATACCGTCAATGGTATTGGTCCCGCAAAATCCAAACTCCAGCGATAACCCAACCCAATAATAGGCAAGGGGTGTAACTATGGTGTAAGGGCATTGAACAATGCACTCACCCTATCAGAAACCATGCAACGTGACACCAATTGTTGCACATCAGTGTGCATACCATGCCACTAATACTGATCTAGGAGCAAGTTATATGTCCGTTTTACTCCAAAATGCCCCAACTCCTCATGGGCATGTTGCACAATAGGCACCCTACCATCTTCCCATATGTGTCCCCTCCAACCGATACCTCCTAGCTCATTGGAGAACATGATCTCTCTCCTTGGCACTCACCATGCTTTGCACCATACCGGTCCGTAAAAATTCCAACACCAATGTATCATCATGAACATCATGGTGATTGGTGTTACCATCCCCAACCTTAAGATCTGAAGACTAGCCATTTACCCTTTGAATAGAGTAAGATGTCATGTGGCCCTCCATACTAGAGTCCACACCCAACAAGCACAAAAAGGCCAATGCATGCCAACCTAGCACCATCTCCTCATCAACCTCGCCGTGCCATCTAAAATATGTAGCTAGAATGGACGCCCCCTAATAGGTCTCTTCAAAATGGGAGCCGTAACCAACCTGGCCTTGAGCTCCACAAAAGCTCGTTCCTACTCATCACCCCACTACCACTCTTGATCCAATTTCAACAACATGCCATCACATTAAAACCTTTGACATACATGCGGTAGTAGTTCGCCAATCCCATGAAAGCGCGAACCCTACTCACATCCATGGGACACGAAATACGTGCAGTAGCCTTTACCTTGGCTTGTTGCACTCCCAAACCACCTAGGTAGATCACATGACCCAAATACTCCACACTCTCTTGGAGGAACTTACACTTCCCAGGATGTAGACGTAAACCATGAGCCTTCAACTGTTCAAACACAATATGTAGATGAATCTGGTGCTCCTCCATGGTATCATTGTACATCATAATATCATCAATATAACATTGGACAAAATCCAACCCTACTAAGATCCTATCCATCACACGTTGAAACTTGGCAGGCGCGTTCTTCAATTTAAAAGGTAAGAACTTCCACTGATACAAACAATCCTTGCCATGAGAATTGACACCCCAAAATGTAGTCTTGGCCTTGTCCTCCTCTCGAATTGACAATTGATGGTACCTTGTTCGAAGATCAAGTGTATTGAAGACCCTCACATGTCCCACAACATCAAAGATCTCCTTAGGTGTAGGCATGGCATCCTTATCAAACTTAGTTTGCCAATTGATAGGACGGTAGTCTCCACACATCCGCCTATCCATGTAGTTGCCATGTACATCTTTTTTGGCAAGCATGACAATGGCTAATGCATACTCACCGTGTGACAACTCCACTAATCGAGCCTCCAATAGATCCAAGATCCAACTCTGAATCAAGCCCCTCTCCATATCACTATATCTATAGGGACGACAGAAGATTGGCGTGTCATTAGCCAATTCAATCCATATACCAGGTCCAATCAAAGCACCCAACTCCTTCATACTAAAGGCAAAACAACTCCTATACACTTTTAGGAATTATGTCAACCGTCGCCTTTCTCTTCTTGTTAACTTGGACCCCATCAATGGCTCCCAAGTCTCTTTGATATACACATTAGAGGAAGAGGATGACGCCATGGGTTGCTATGCAAGAACCTTGGGAGAAGCCACACGCTCTTCCATGTCACTTGATGAAACACCATTGGAGCAACAAACTCCTCCAACAGCATGGGCCACAACCTCCACATGCTCTCTCAACACATCCATGTACTCCAAGGATGAAAAGTACAATTCTCCTCGCCCCCAGTCGATGCCTCTACCATCACGGTGGGTAATGAGTTCACAAGAGGTGTAACTACTACAGATGTGGCTCTAAACCAACATTGCTAAGCCATACCAAGGCTAACAATCCAAGTCAAATAGTTTAGGTCCATAGCTTGACCCAACACCTATCGATGTGAAACTTCGGAAATAGAAGGGACCAATGTCACTCCTGTAGGAAACCCCATCGCATGTTCTTTTTCATCAACGTTGGGCTTCGCCAACTATTGCGAACAAGTATCCCATACAAGCCCAGGACCACCCTCCCTATAGGCATGTGACATTGGAAAACTAACAAATGTGAGTAACGCTAGCCTAGTCTGTCCCACTTAGTTCACCACTGCCATGGGTGACCTATCAACAACTCTCACCACTTGAGAACGTCGCCCAATATCCAAGATACTATCCACTATGAAATGAGAAGATTACAACACTGTCTCATATGTTCATCTCAACACCTCCTTCGACAACTAGTTTGTCCACCACAATTGTGGACGATGAGCACACGAGCCAACCTTCGTTACATCCAATAAAACCACTGGTCCAATCCAAGACTGGATTTTGTGTACACTTGCCATCACATGAGACATAGTATCACCCAACAAAGGTACATTTTCCAAAATGTACGCAAGAGCACATGCTTGATGTGTTTGAAGATGGTGTAACACTCACAACACCTCCCAAAACATACGAGATCGAGGGTCACGTAATCCCTCACCACAACCAGCTCGAGTATGACCCTAACATGGCCATCCAACAATCACCAAATCAATAGGACCATTCGTTCATCCCCGGACTACTAACAAGGTCGATAAATCGCTATCTCCATCCAATAATCCATTTGAAAACCCATCGGATACAACACGACACCTTTAACTAGTACATCATACGATTCACCTATTGTAACAACAATAGTCACTCCCAACCTAGAGTTATCAGTTGCATGATTCGGTCTCATTTACACCGATAGTTTCTCACGTGTCATGAAGTGAGACCTATCATTGGCTCCACCAAGTGATGTCCGAATTTAGAATGGGCACGGCTCAAGTTTTGACCTCCCAATACCCAAACCAATACATGTTGCCTTCCCCAACATCAAGGGTTGGGCACCATAATCCAACAAAATTCGATTTGGTCTATACACCTGGCCCGTAGGGCTGACCAATCGGAAAATACCACTCCAGTTGTCCAACATACATCCACTAGGTGTAAACCTTTCACGATTAATGATTGGCATGAGTTGGTAATGTGTCCATTTTAGCCACTGCCACCTGCTAAGGACTATTCACACTTGATATCACGGGTTGTTCCACAACAACATTCCCTGCCACAGGTTGCCCCACATCAACACCTCAAGACTCATAGCAACAAGACTCCCATGTTCACACAATGTGGCTACTAGCCGAAATACAAGAGCTAAATCAACTCCTAACGCCATCAAATCACTGGCCGAAAATGATGGGGACCCCAACACTGAAGTCGCCATCCACGACACTGCACTCGATGTTACATCTATGTCCACTACATGTGATGTCGATGTTGTTAGCTCCATTGTCGACTCGATAGGTGGTGTAGGAACCATGGAAGGAATCCTAACCACCTTAAACAACAAGAATGATTGGGGAAGCTTGGCCTGTCTACTAGCTTCACCCCTCTGTGGATCCAATTCCACAGTTGCCCCACGTGGCTCTAAGGCTCGAGTGACACCTCTCGTCATTACAACGGATGCCCCAATCTGTGCTACTCTAGCCATATAAAAGAGATCATCCCCATAAGATGTGGGAGCCTCGCCTCCTGAATGTGATCAATGTTGGAAACTTGCCATGGTAGCAAGCCTCTACTCCAATTGCTCAATCCTAGTAGCCATAGCTGCCTCTGTCGTAAGGGGAGGAGTGGTTGTAGGAGGTGCCCCAACTGTTGGTGTACTTCTACCACCCCCACCACTTCTACCACCTCTACCACCACAACCTCCACCACAACCTGATCTCAACTCTGGGTAAAGGTCAAAATAACGCTCACGAGGATGGCCGGCTCGGCCACAATTATCACACTGAACCTATGCCGACTGAGATCCATTAGCCAAAGTCCGTCCACCATTCTCCTATGGATAGTCCCTCCGAATATGAACACCACCACATGTCCAACAAGATTGTCCTTATTGTTGATCAACGAATGAAAGTAACGGTCTTTGTGCACCCATCCTTCCGGAACTTGATTGGGGTCATCCATGACCTCCACGACTCCCACCACCACCACTACGAGGTTGTGAGGTGGACTGATGTCCACGAGAAGTAGTAGTTGTATCCCTACTGAATCGAGATGTCACCACCTTCTCCTCCACCATGTTAAGCTCTATCTTTTCAGACAAAACAAACACATGGGCCAATGTGGGAGAATCGTCACTCATGAAAGTCACATCGCGTACTCTCCGTCACAGCTCCTTGTCCAGAATCCAATACCAAAACTAGATTGCCTGAACCTCCATCACCCCTTGGGTAACTGCAATCAACCATTATATACGAGTGTATGGCTCGCGAAGACTTTCATTAATCTTTCGCTCAAACTCCTGAAAACTCTTCAACTTCTCCGTCTTCACCC
>Ga0209208_10004184_pt1 | contig 20566 bp, 12 predicted proteins | sample S1TSphfallax_3_FD_187694 | JGI IMG/M metagenome (GOLD analysis project Ga0209208, IMG submission 187694) | Host-associated microbial communities from peat moss isolated from Minnesota, USA - S1T2_Fd - Sphagnum fallax MG (SPAdes) (version 2) | ecosystem: Host-associated > Plants > Peat moss >...
CCGTTGGTAGGAGGAGAAATGGTGGGTGCCTGGGCCCTCCTCCATAGAAGTTGCAGATGGGTTGCAGGCAAGAAGAAGAGTTTGTGATTTTGCTGCTGCTGCATGCAGGACGACGACATCTTCAGCAACAGCAGCAGCAAGAAGAGCATCAAATCGTCATCCTGAATCTTGAGCAAGAAGAAGCTCAATGCCTGATGATGGGAATCACTTGTGGGTACAGTCCAAAACCCTTGAACATGAAAATGTCTCAGAGATGTGTGAAGAATCTCTCACAAGTGGGATGCAGTTTTTTTACCATCTTTGTGAGTGAGTGTATCATTTTCTTTGAATCTTTTTCTATCAATGCATTGCTTGTCACTTCCATGACAGGTCTGAATTCTCTGGTGTACTCTTTTAGGACTGACAGGATGAGGCTGTCATTCCAATTGCAGAGCCTTCAAATGAGACAGAGCTTGTTGGTTTGAGTAGGAACTGGCAATCATCTCTATCTAGCTTTCTTGTGGCAGGATTGTTTCAGTTGCAGCCGTCTCATTACTACTAGTGATGATGAATGATGATGGAATTATGTGTTTTGTTATTACTTTGTGTTACTAATGTTTTTGCTACCAACAACAGTATCAACTTTCTGAAGCAAAGAAAGAGAGAGTGAATGTGAGAAGCTACTGGAACAAATGATAACAAAATGCAAAAGAAAGACTCTGACTCAAATTCTCTCTTGTAGGTTTTTTGAGCCACACAAGAGAGCAAAACTGGTTCACTTCATGCAAATCACCCTGCATGAAAAAAAAGGTATGTTCAGAACTTCACTTATGTCCATTCTGCAATAACATCAGCTGGGTTCACCGACACACCCAAAATAAAGACCAGAAACACACACCAAGTGCATAACTTTCTCTGTGGGAAAGAATTCTGCTTCATGCTTGGACAAAGAGTTTCCACAGATTCAGATTCTGGAGTTCAAATTGGAACAGTTTTACCAATGGACTCAGCACCAAGTGCAAAGTTGATCTGTCTGGTGGGACTTTTGGGTATTGAATATTATTAGGTAGCAGTTTGCATCCATTTTGCTGCTTGTGTGCTAGTGTTGGCCAGTACATACTTGAATGCATTACCTTGGCAACAAACAAGTCACACTGACAGAGTTGTTGGAAAAACCTTTGGAAACAAACAAAAGGAGGTTTGTATCTTTTCCACCCACCACACAACCAAGGTATCTATCAGTTGGTGATGGGCACAGTTGCATCTTCTTGGTTTCAACCCATTGCCTGGTTTTGCTTGCTTGCTTGCTTGTTTGCTTGCCTGGCTGCCTTCCCTCTTTCTTGCCTGAGCCTCTCTCACAAACACCCACAAAGATCTCATGCAGAAATTCCATGCTCCTTGCTCCTTCTTCACAAGTGCACACAAATCCAACAAGGGCTGTGTCACACTGTAGCCTTGCCATTTACATTAAAAAGTACATATCTTAAGGCAACAGAAGAATTATGGAAACTCAAATATTTCACCATGTAAAAATATACCTAATCTTCAAAACATCCCTCTACAAGAAACCAAAATCCTTCAAGATATCATAACTCTATAACTAATCTCAAGTTTCAACACAAGCCAAAATATCATCTTTCAAAAATCCTCATATAAAAATAGACCTATTATTTATTACCTAGGGGCCAAAATCCCTTAAGCTACTATATACTCTTTAATGAATCTAAACACAATATCCTTGCCTTGGTAGGCAAGGCTAACAAAACACTTTGTAGGGGTGAAGTTATTGCTGCCTCTTCTCTTCCTTTCCTGCACCTCTCTCTCTCTCTCAAAAACACCCAAAATTGAGTAATCTATCTGATGCCAAGAACTACCACTACCTACTTCACTCCTTCACAATTGCACTCCAAATTCCAAACAAACACCAAAAGAAATAAACTTGCAAAGAAATCATTGGGATCCATTCTCTTTCAACACTCAATATTCCTCTACAAAGCATATATATATATCCTTCCTCCTCTAGTTTTCTTTAATTAATGTTCACAAAAATTTGAGGCTATACAAAACTCCAAATCTTTCAAAGGTTGAGAAAAAAAAGAAAAAGAAAAAGAAAAAGAGATTTGTTGTTCTGGCAAACAAACAATCAGTACACACACAAAGAGGGTTTTTTTTAAAAAAAAAAAAAAATAATCCCCATTTGGTGAATTATTAAAATGCTTAATTAATTAATTAATGAAAAGAAGTGCTGAATTAAGTGGAGCTGCAAGGCGTCTGTCTACCTATCTGTTTTTTGTTTGTGTAAATAATTAGAAGAAGAACCAAGAGTGCTTACAAAAGGAAATGAAAGAACCAAAGAACCAATGAAACCCAAGAAGCTTGATCTGATACATTTTGCCTTGTGATATTAAAGTTATCCATAAAGTCAGGAAATTAGGGGGGCGAGAACGGCTAGTTTCCGCATAATAGGCCATCAAATGTGTAACTGGGAATGAAATTTTACAAAACGAAAATAACTGGGACCCAAACTAAATTTTCCCCCAATTTTGGTGGTAAACTGAGTTTCATCCCCTCTTTCTCCTGAACGCCTCCACTGCCGCTACATACCTATAGTTTCACTGCTCCTACTTGTATAACTACTATAATTACTCTCAAACCTTGTGCATTAAATGATGAGCTTTCAGCATTTCATACTGAGATTCAATAAAATTTCCTTACTTTGTGAATAGCACTGAAAGAGCATTTCATACTGAGATTCAATAAAATTTCCTTACTTTCTGAATAGCACTGAAAGAGCATTTCATACTGAGATTCAATAAAATTTCCTTACTTTGTGAATAGCACTGAAAGAGCATTTCATACTGAGATTCAATAAAATTTCCTTACTTTGTGGATACCACTGAAAGAGCATTTCATACTGAGATTCAATAAAATTTCCTTACTTTGCGAATACCACTGAAAGAGCATTTCATACTGAGATTCAATAAAATTTCCTTTCTTTGTGGATACGACTGAAAGAGCATTTCATACTGAGATTCAATAAAATTTCCTTACTTTGTGGATACCATTGAAAGAGCATTTCATACTGAGAGTCAATAAAATTTCCTTACTTTGCGGATACCACTGAAAGAGGGATGGGGGGGTGAAGGAGACAATGACTTTATGAATAACTTTATTTTCCGATATTGTTTGTTCACATACCTTTGGTTGAATTGTACTTGAACCAGCTCGTTACATTGTGTTTTCTCACAAGCTGAGTGCTGAGTGCACAGCGAACTATTCTGTATAGCAGGGTACAGAAATCGGCATATCCCAATTTTTTGGCTGACTCTAATGAGGTCCACTAATAATGCCAAATAGGTTCCTTTTCTTTTTCTTTCTTTACATTTCAGTTTTAGGGTTTGATGTTAGGGTTGGATGCTAGGGTTTAATGCACTGTTGGTCATGGACTATCTGTTTTAATTTCTGAATAATGTGTGTATATTTCTTCATTGGTTTTTTAAATTAAAGATTTTTGAAATGTTTGAATAATGTTCTCTTGTTCAATTTGAATGATATTTGATGATTATTAAAACCTTTTTTTGATATCGAATACTATGATTCTGAGTTGTGTTGTTAAACCTTAGTATGACTGAATGGGAATGAATTCCAAACTTAAAAACTAGTTATGTGTAAAATACGAATAATATTCTATTCCAAAATAGTATTCTCAAAATCTGATTGGCTAAAAAATCTAATTCATAAATTCACAGTGTCTTCAACCCTCTCTTTGGGCCTCCTTTCACGGCCTAACCCGTTCTTTTAGTGGTATTTGTAAAGTAAGGAAATTTTATTAAATCTCAGTATGAAATGCTGAAACTCAGCATTCAATGCACAAGGTTCAAGAGTAATTATAGAAGCTTTACATGTAGGAGTAGTGAAAATAATAACAGGTCGTCCTTTATTGCTTAAATCCCTCTTGGGATGGTCACTACTGACCCTCCAGCAGAAAATTGAAAAAAGAAAAAGAAAACCCAAGTAGTGTATTCTATGATTATATTCCAAGTAGTGTTCTAGTGAATTTTTCTATGTATGCTTTGTGTTGTTTTGTTTTTAGTTCCAAATTTCATGTTGGTGCTTTCTTTTGAATTATCCGAACTTTGGTGCAAGACAAATTATTATTATTTTTGGAAATTAAGGTTTGTCTCACCAACCAAAAATTAATATAGTGAAGTTTGGTTTAGATTTTTTAAGAATAAAAAAATTGAGTATGATACTTGAGTAAAAAAGGGAATAAAAATGGTATAACACACCTTTTTTTGGGGGGCAAAGTTTCACCACTTGGCAACTGAAAAAACCGGGCTGCCATCAAATCATAGAAAGGTTTTTCTGGGGGAAAAAGAATGGCCCAAAGTATAGCCATATTTCAAGGGGGGGAAAGGGTTGAAATCGCCAAATTTATAGACCATGGCTTCTAGAATAGGGGCTTCAAAAACAATTCCACATGAATAGAGAATCACTCACAACTTGTTTCTTCACAATTGGTCCCCACCAATGTTGGTCTTGTATTATACATATACTAGTGTGGATTGTGCCATTAGCCCAAGTGTTACCACATCTTCAACTGATTTTTCCTTCCAAAACCTGGTTTTTCGGAATTTATTTGAATTTTCAGCAGCAGAAATCACTTAAAAATCAGTATCTTGCACATTCTGAATCCAAATTTTTACCAAATAATTTCCAATAAATTCTGCTCATCAAGATCTTTCCAACAACACCAAAAGGCACATTCCAATTCCTCTGAAATTTTCATGCACTGTTTGATTTAATTTTCGGTGAAGAAATCATTCCAATATTCAAGAGCTTTTGCATTGCAAGTCCAAACGTCATGGAACCAAAGGCCCATGCACCCCTCCTTGTCAAGAGCTTTCCAAAGACACCAAGAACAAGATCTGAAGCTTGGGGATCTAACTCGAGACCACCCCAAACCTGGATAGTGCAGTGGAACATCTAGCAACTGCGAGTAGGCGCTCGCTATTTGCACTAAACCGTCGCTGTGCAGAACTACGTATTATGGACGTTAAGTTATGTTGTGACCTTTTCAACACGTTGGTGCGTTCCATAGCAAGTTACGCCTGTGAGATTTGGGTGGATTCTAAGAAAATAGAGGCTATTGAAGTAATGTACCAAGGGTTCTTCAAGTCCCTACTTGGGGTGCGAAATACAACCAACACGTCCATCGTGCTGGTAGAATTTGGCAAATCCCCTTTGAACACTTTGCATGGGGACAAAGCATTGTTGTACTATAATCGTGTGAGCACGGTCACTAAAGATCGCATCTTAGGAAAGGCATGGGAAGCCTAGCTTGCTATGCTTGTTGCGGGAAAGAAATGTTGGGCTAGATCCGTGAAAAAATGGCTACTCCAAAATCAGCCCCAAAAGGTGGCAGGTTTTCTGCCTCCGGCTCAATCACCGTTGGAAACGACACTTCAACTTGCAACGACTCGTGCGCTCCAAGTGGGGGCTATTGAACTACCGTTGGGAACAGTTCCTGGGTCAACGCACATACATCCGACCTGTCTAACAAGGCTAGTGCAACTAGTTGGTGGTAGATCTACGACGAGAGGCCCGATCAACTAGGAAGTTGGGATCCCACCCCCTCCAAGTTTTCCTCACACAATGTTGAATGTAAAAAGGGTGAAGGATAATATGCGACTGGCTTTCATTGAAATTTTTTTTACCAATTGTGAGATTGGGACCAGCATGCAAACAAGATACTTGCGCTTCAAGGGTATGTCGTACGAAAGCGAAAGATACTTGCGCTTCAAGGGTATGTCGTACGAAAGCGAAAGATACTTGCGCTTCAAGGGTATGTTGTAGGAAAGCGAAAGATACTTGCACTTCAAGGGTATGTCGTACGAAAGTGAAAGATACTTGTGTGATAGCAACTGTCCAACTGCGGAAAGCTCTAGCCCGGTTTCGATGTGGCAACACGTAGCTTGAGGCAGTGCTAGGTGCATGGAAGGGTGTGCCATACGCAGAGAGGTTTTGTCGAGGCTGCGACTTGGGGAAGGTAGAGGATGAAAAACATTTGTTCCTTATCTGTCCAAATACATAGAAAGTTAGGGAACGCTTTTGTTCGACCCTACCCCTCGCCCACATAAGCACTATTGTTGAACTCATGCAGACTACGAACACGGTCGCCCTGACCAAATTTGTGGCATGTTACCAGTACTAGAGGACAATCTGTCCTTTATAATCTACCTTTCGTCTAATGGACTCTCTGGTCCCAAATGGATGTAAAATTGTAAACAGTAAACAGAAGCATCCCATTTCTGCGAATCTCATATGTCAATCTCCATATTATATTAGTCTTGTATGAAAAATAAATTCCAATGAAAGTACTCATTATGAGTATCAATCTCATATGAAAAATAAATTCCAAGGACGATAATTCATTGGAGCTAGTTTAGATAGGATGTCTTTAAATTTTTTACAAGTTATTATAATCGTCATTTGGACAATTCCAAACTGGAATTTATTTAGCCCATTTTCAAGTAAAAAGGCGTAAAAAGGTGTCTTTTCAAATCTATATCTTTTTGAAGTTTTTTTTTTCTTAACATCATATTTTCAAATAGATTTTCAATGTCTTTTCCACCAATTTGCTTAAAGCAACAAAAAAATCGTAAAACAAACATGAGCAGCTTAGTTAAAATAACAAGCTTCAGGCATTTCTCCTACAAGCTTCAAAATCACAAAATGAAATTGAGATGAATCTGAGTTAGAAAACCAAAGTCCTTAGCTTTAATCATCGTGCCAGAAATATATTTCCTCCCTTGACCAAGTGCATCCTTCCTCCATTCAACAATCCTGCATGATCTTCATCACACAACCAAAGCAAATCTAGAAAATAGCAATCCACCACCAACTTCTGATTTGGGTGTCAACATTCCATGAAAAACAACACACCAAATTCCATAACTTGCAAACAACAAAAACAGAAATAAAATAAAATAGCAAAGACATCAAGAAGCAAAATGTGGCTCCTCTTTTAGTTCATGATCGTCAACCATCCCCACTTTTGACGTTTTCTGCCAATACATCCATCGACACAAAAAGCCATTTATTAATGCAATCTCACCCCACTTCATTAGGTTAGGACTTAGTCATCCAAAAAAATTGTTGACACAAATCTTGGTCACAATAACACATGAAGGCTTACAATTCAATTCAATCATGATTTCTTTTCATATTTGGTTGTCCCAAAAATTGATACATACATTGCAAAACAATGTTCACATGTTGAGTTTCCCTATTTTGTAATGGGTTCACACTCGGGCCAATGGCACTTGCCACACTAGTATTTAGTAACACAGAAGAAGCTTACATTTAATTAGTGACTTAAGAGATTAGCTTACTTTAGTGTGTACATTACTTAAAATACGTACAAAACAAGCAACACATTACGTATACGCCATCGTATGTACGTCGTCGTCTTCGTCACCTCCCGAGCTCCCAGGGACGCAAGCGAGCGAGTGAGGAAGCTTGCACGAATGCAAAGCGGAGCGTGGAAGAAAGCGAAGAACGAGATGGGCGTGGCGATGGCGGCAGCTGCAATCTCTCAATCCGGCGGGATCGCGCAGTCATCGCGGTGTCTGTGCAGTAGTTGTTGTTGTAGTAGTTTTAGCGTGGCGGAGTGGGTGGTGGTATGTGGGCAGAAGGAGCAGCTGCAGTTGGTTTGGAGAAAGGAGGAGCTCGGATGTTGTCGAGAGTGGGGAGTGGGAACTGCTGCTGCTGCGTTATGCAGAAGCAGGAGCAGGAGGAATTTTTCTTGGCTGCAGCAACAACAGCTCAACTTGGACATTTTGGTCACAGTTGTGGCGTGGTGTGTATGGAGAAGAAGAAGAAGATGATGAAGAAGAAGAGTGTTCGGGATCTGGGCGAGGCGGTGCTGAAGGGTAAGCGTGTGTTGGTGCGAGCTGATCTCAATGTGCCATTGGACGACAAGTGCGTAATCACTGATGATACTCGAATTCGAGCTGCTGTGCCCACCATCAAGTATCTCATGGAGAAGGGAGCCAAGGTCATACTCTCTAGTCATCTGGTACCTATAAAATCCTCTCAAGCTTTGGTCAATTCTCATGGTCTCTTGCTGAAGACAATAATTCCTTTGTTAGGTGTTGTGTGACTCAGATCTTCTTCGTCTGAGATTTTTTTGTTGTTTCGTTGCTGGAGTTCGGATTTTGCCTTCTTACCAAGTTGAGTCTCCTTCCCTCTTCTTCTTCTTCATGTGTAGGGTCGACCCAAAGGCGTGACTGACAAATTCCGCTTGACTCCTTTGGTGCCACGGCTTTCAGAGCTTCTTGGTGTGGAGGTATGGTTTAGGGTTTAGGGTTTCCTATCAAGCACATGTGGTAAAGCATTTTTGTACAGCTTCCTTGGGGGATCCCATGTGGTGACAGGGATTCCATGAAAAGTTCTTGTGTGTTCAGCTTGATGTCCATCAAGATTCTCAGCATGTTGTTTTGTGTGTTTGTTCATTGGCCTTTTGTGTGTGTGTCTACGTGTGTCATTAGGTCGTGAAGGCAGATGACTCAATTGGCACTGAAGTGGAGCAGAGAGTTGCTGCTTTGCCAAATGGCAGCGTGCTGCTGCTGGAGAATTTAAGGTTTTACAAAGAGGAAGAGATGAATGACCCACAACATGCCAAGAAGTTGGCTGCCAATGCAGATCTTTATGTGAATGACGCATTTGGCACTGCTCATCGTGCACATGCATCTACTCAGGGTGTCACAGCTTTCCTCAGACCATCTGTTGCCGGTTTCCTCCTCCAAAAGGTTTTTGTGACGAGTCTCACCCTGGAGCTCTAATTTGCTTCTGGATCCTTGTTGTTTCTCAGTTGCTTGCAGGGACTGTGAAGCTCCTAATAATAGTCAGTCAGTCATCAAGTCAGTCAGTAATCCTGAAACCCTCAGCTTGGCTTTACTGTTGTTGGGACAGGAATTGGATTACCTGGATGGAGCAATCTCAAACCCGGAGAGGCCATTTGCTGCAATTGTTGGAGGTTCAAAAGTGTCTTCAAAGATTGGTGTCATTGAATCACTCCTGGAGAAGGTAGACATTTTGCTTCTGGGAGGTGGTATGATCTTCACCTTCTACAAAGCACAAGGGCTCAAGGTCGGTTCATCACTGGCAGAAGGAGACAAGTTAGACCTTGCAAGATCCCTCATCGAGAAGGCAAAGGCAAAGGGTGTGTCATTGCTGATACCCACAGATGTTGCCATTGCTGATAAGTTCGCACCAGATGCCAATAGCAAGGTGCAGCAGCTCTTTCTTTTCCAATGCTGTTCAAGGGATTGACTCTGACATCCAGAGAGCATTTCAGACCAAAATGAGATGCATGTTTTAAGACTCACTGACATTGATTGGGTTTCTGTACAGATTGTTGCAGCATCAGCTATTCCAGATGGCTGGATGGGTCTTGATGTTGGTCCAGACTCTATTAAGACATTCTACAATGCCTTGGACACTGCCAAAACTGTCATATGGAATGGTCCCATGGGAGTGTTTGAGTTTGAAAAGTTTGCTGGTGGGACTGAGGTGATCATGAGTTTTGCATTTGAATTTTTCTTCCCCCCTTAAATTCTAAGATGTTTTCATACTTCATCATCACTTCTTTTGGTGCACTCGATTGTGTTTAGTGAGCAGATTGCTGTGCTGCAGGCAATTGCCAACAAGCTGGCAGATTTGAGCAGCAGAGGTGTGACAACTATCATTGGTGGAGGAGACTCGGTGGCTGCTGTGGAGAAGGTTGGCGTGGCAGACAAAATGAGCCACATCTCAACAGGAGGTGGTGCTAGTTTGGAGCTGCTTGAAGGAAAGGTGTTGCCTGGTGTTGCAGCGTTGGATGATGATGCAGCGGCCACGCTAGTAGCAGCTTAGTTTCTTTCATAATTGAATGCCCTTTTTACTGTACAACTGTGCATCGGGTCCTCCTGTCCAAGGGCAAGGATTACAAGCCCTGCTGCCCTCTGCACTGAGCAAGAAAGCACTCTGATTAGGTACTGTTTGTTTGTCGGCAAGGTTTATCACCACAACAGTAGATTGGAAAAAAAAGCACCATGTCCATTGATATCATAGCAAAGCATGGTTTAAGTATTTAAGTTGAAGTCTACAACCTTTGCACTTTAGCCATAAAAATGATGCAAAGGAGGTGGCAATGATAGGGATTTTCACTATCACAATTCACATGGTACAGATGTGCAAATACATTTGTACACTCCAAATGGGTATCGGTTTCCTGTAAGCTTACACAAATGCTGCCTTTGTATCCATCTGCCACTGTAGCAACAACAGCTAATTCACACAAATGTGGGTGTTGTGGAAGCTCACATCCAGACTAACATATATATCACTGGTTTGTCCAAGTATTGAAGCACAACCGAAACCCATGGCCCACATTGGGACTAGTACCCTGGTCATTGAGACTAACACATTGAGACTTATCCATTTTTGCAATTTTTGTGGAAATAAAGTAAAGCATGAATCAGAAAAACCATAGCATGAAAAATATTTATTCAAGCACCAAAACAAACACAAACCAAACCCTTTTCCCCCCATGATTACTTATGTACTTTCATCATAACTGGTCATTGAGGGGTGCCTTGTGATATGATTGGCAATCCTAGGCGACTGAGTTCAACCCTAACCCGTGTCTTCTACATGATTGGCAAACCTATGTGACCAAGTTTAACCCTAACCCTAACCTGTATCTTCTACAAGATCAAGATTGGTGAATCTAGGTGACCAAGTTCAACCCTAACCCTTGGTATCCAAATCCAACTAGGTATCCAAATCCAATAAAAGATAAATAAATAAAAATTCCCAAGATTTGCTGACTTGTTTGATGGGAAAGAAAGAAAACCCAAAACCAGAGACAGCAAAGCAGAAAGCTTTCTTTTTTTAAAAGCAAAGTGCTGCAACAAACAATGAGGACAAAATTATTAGTGTTAGAATAAGCAAGTGAATGACTGGATTTTCCAGCAGCCAAAAAAACAGATGCTGTCAGACAATTTAGGTGAGGAGGAGGAGGAGGAGGAGGAGGAGGAGATGGAATTGAAAAGCTGAAAAATTCCCAGACAAAAACTGTTCATCAAGTTCATTAAAAAAAACTGCTCTTTCATTTAATGCCCAGCATCCTTCATCATGTCCGAAAGCAATTTCAAAGGAGACACAAAATCAAGTGAATTTTTTTTTGTCCTCTTGCCCAATTTGCATGGGGAGATTGTTAAGATTTGTTGTTATTTTTTGGCCCTTTCCTTTTTTACAATGGATCCCATCCATTTATTCCTATATGTGAACCCTAAACCCTAAACCCTAAACCTATATATATAAACATCCAAAAGACATGCTTCACACATGATGGTAAAAGCATTTGGACAAAATTTCCTAGTGTGTTTGGAAGGTTTAGGGTTTTCAAACACACTAGCAAATTTCTCTAAACCCTAAACCCTAAACCTAATATTCGGGACTAGACTTGGCCTACCATGTTGTCATCCGAGGGGCCCTTACTTTTGGAATGGAATGACCCCACTACTACTACTACTATGGAGCTTTACCCTAAACTTATGGAGCAACCCATCAAATGACATGTTTCAAGCAATGATCAGATAAACCCTAAACCCTAAACCCTAAACTCATTCAAAGAGAAACAACCAGACTAAGAGAGCTGGTGGTAGACCAGTTCAAAGTTGAGCTCTGCTGAAGAAGGGGAAACCTCCCCCCAAGTGGCAAGTTTTCAATTGTCAACAACACAATCTAATCATTGCTCTTGTTTCCAGAGGTCATGTTTAAAAAAGAGCATGATGATGACCAAACAAAGGTTTTGTACTATGCAACAAAGGGTAGGGGCTACACTACACACACCAGGGCTTCTTTTGGCCTTGCCTTGGTAGGCAAAGGATATTTACTGTGTTTAGATTTATTATAGAGTATATATACCTAGTAGCTTAAGGGGATTTTGGCCCCTAGGTAATAATAATAATAGGTCTATTTTTTTATATGAGGATTTTTTTATATGATATATTTTGGCTTGTGTTGAAACTTGAGATTAGCTATTATAGAGTTATACTAATATCTTGAAGGATTTTGGTTTCTTTTTAGAGGATTTTTTTTTGAAGATTTTATTTTTGCATGGTGAAATATTTGAGTTTCCATAATTCTTCTTTTGCCTTAAGATATTTTTAAAATGTAAATGGCAAGGCTATAGTGTGACACACCCCTTGTTTGTTATATATATATATATAATCTTTATCATTATTATTATTGATATATTTTTGAAAAGTTTAAAATTAATTTTGTGATGTAGCTGAAGTAGTGATGATTTGGTGATAAGAAATAATTAAAGTAAAAAAAAACTTTAGCATTCCTTCTATATTTTGGGCTATCTGTTGGAACATAGGATAGAATCTAGTGAATTGAAAATATTTTAAAGATTTTTTAAAAAACATTTCAACTGAAAAACTCAAAACACACCAAATTTCACCAATTTGAAAAAAATAAATAAAAATCATTTAGCAAAATTTCATTCATTATGTTCGGTAAGTTGCCCTTGGTGAGTTTGCTATATGACTTACAAATATATATATCTCAAACATTTGTACAACATTTACAAATGTTGTGTGCAATGAAATTTTTTTTAGTTTGAAATATGATTTTCTCAAGGTGCACTTATTATAAGTTTAGTTTCTTGAAACTTCTCAATTTAAAATCCTGAATGTCAAAAGATATGCAAAATGATTTGTAACCCATCAATCAAAAGATAGACCCATGCAATAACAAGGCAAGGACCTTGTCAAAAGGCTATTTGGCTTTATGGTATGGCCACAAGTGGCGCTTCGGGCTTGCAACTAACATCACCCTAACACCAACAAAATGTCACAAATCACATTATCACACCTTCTAACAATATGGATATTATCAACCTTTTTAAGATTATTTTAACTTGTTCACACCATACCATGATCTTCTATGGTAACTAACATTGAATTATTGGGCTTGTGCTTTGCAATCCCTTGCACACCTTCAAAGGTCCTCTTCCCCTCTTCTCTTCCAATTGTATACATTTTTTTTCTTTTCTTTTTTCACCATGGCTTCTTGACCCCCTTTTTTTTTGGGCTTATAAATTAAAGAACATTATCACTTGTAACGAATGCAATAAAGTGTGCAATACAAGGACAATGCATAATTCTATACATAATAAAAATAACGGTAGAGATGCATAAAGAAAGAGGGGTGAGGAAATAGGGGTGAAGAAATAGGAGAAGAGATAGAAGGAAGAGACAAAGAGATGGAGACAAAAAAAAAAGGTGAGGAGAAAGAGGGGAAGAGACAAAGAAATGAAAATTGAAGTGAGGATAAACAAGGTCATTGAGTTAATTTTTTATTTTGTGAGACTTTAATTAATATCAATGTTTGATTTTGAATTATTTTTGTCAAAAATGTAATATTAATTAACAATGGTTGCTAACACTTTCTTAACATCAATATCATGTCAATTGTTATTTAGGATTGAAGGTTTGTTAACATTTTAAGGGGGGACTAATGTTTAATCTTAATATCTTTAACATTGGTTTAACATTAGTTTACATGGTTAGTTTTAACCTATTTTGAATTATATATGAAATGTTGAAAGTTTAGGTTTGTTTGTTAAGATTGGGATCAAAAGTTTGTCTTAACCAAAACTATATGGTAATTAAATTTTAATCATCATTAGGGTAAAAAAAATTACCCCTTCAAAAGAATGAAATCTTTTGAATAATCCTAAATTGAGATGATGTCAAGTTGTGTCAACATCACAAATGGCATTATTGACATGATGTGACAAATTTGAGCTTGATAAATTTGAATGTGTTCCATTGTTGTGAGATGGTTTTTGCAAACTCTACCACCCTAACCTTATTTAATGTGCTTTCCAACATACTAGAGTATTAGGAGTTCTAATGAGTTTTTTTTTCATTCATGTCATCCTTTATTAAAAATTCATCGTTGAAAAATGTTCAACATGAAAATTCATTTCCTAAGTTAAGGGATATGTCCAAGTGAATTTTAGGATTTTAACTTATTGTTTCATGTGACACCCATCATATTTGGTATGTTATATATCCTTCTCTTCCAAATTTATTAAACTTGCTTTCATCTTTTCACTTGTTCATTTATAATGTTTTGGGCACCTTTTTTAATCATAGTAAGCAAGCAAGTTCAACACTTTGATATTGAATATTCTCTTAAGATTTTTGTATATACACCAAAATACAATTGATATTTTAAAAACTTGTTCTATGCACTTGAATAATGTTGAATGATTTTTTTAAAGTCTATAAATTTTCCCTAATAATTATTTAGTGCCAAACATGCCTACCCATTATGGTATCCAACCCCTTAAATATCTTCCATGGGATTTTAGATTGTAAACATTGCATTTTTCCCAAAATCCTTGGGAAACATCATGTTCATTTTGATGACTACCATTGTCCCAAGGGCTTTGAAGAGTTGCACTCTGTAATTGTTAATTGCACATTATGATGGTCCAATCTTTGGACACTTGGGTCCAAAAAAAATCTCAAATTTATTTTTTTATGCTTATAATTTTAATTACACGAACCACATGAAAAACGTTCATTGGAGGTTTTTTTTCAATTTATTTTGATGTTATAAAAATCTTATATTTAAAATATGAACATTTAAAAGATTAATTTCATAAATAAATTATTTTATTAAAAAAATCATAATTTAACTTGTACATTTCAATATGTCACACTTCAACATTTTTTCAAAAAGTTATCCTTCGTATAATGTTACCAAACCATGCCAAAATATTTACTAAAATTTACTTTATATGAATCTTGAATCCATGTTCATACAATAAGGATAGTTGAATGTAAATTGTTTAAGAAAAACTTTATAATGAAATGATAACATTTCAACATGAGATTTCATAGTTTTTTCATACAAATATTAGATATCAATTAGGCAAATTCTTTCCAAATATTTCAATTCATATTGTACTAAGCCTAATTTAGGCCCTACCAAAATGACCTTTGTGACATAAAAAAAAGAATGTTGTTTAATGCACAATCACTTAGCCTAAGTATAACTTCTTTTGTAACTTTTAGGTTTATGTTTAACTAATATCCTTTAAAAAAACATGTATTTTTATTTATTTTTGCATGATATTTCATACTTGGCTATGGTTCTCACACCTTTTAATTGTGGGCCTTCCTTAATGTATGTGTATATGACCCCTTGATCAAATATGTGTTCACCTTTTGTGATATGATCATGACAACAAACATACATGGATGCATGTTGTAATGCATGGCACCTCTAAATTTATTCCTTGTGAAATTGACTGACATGTCAAATGAAGGTAACTATATACACTTCCTTTAGCCATATTCAACTCTTCTCAACAACAAGGGAACATCATATTGTTCAAAAATTGGGTTCACACCTTAATCAATTTTGTCATAGGTAATTCAACACACATAGACTTACCTTTTCAATCATGTTCCACATGAGAATTTTTTTGCCTTAGAGACAACTCAAGTAAAGGAAATGAGTTAATACAATTAAAACCCAACATAATAATTCCTCTTTAATAAACAAATGTTTTTAAAAATGACTAAACCAATGCAACTTGGGGTATGAAAGGGTTAGAAAGTCTAACATTTTTCATCTTTATCATTATCTTTCACCAACAAGTTTCCATTACACGACAAAAGATGCAAGCATCTTCAATCTTAAGTTAGGCAATAGTATTGAATATAGTCACCTCTTAACTTTGCCCTTTTCCAAACCCACCCCCTATTTCCCACTATTGATTGGTTACAAATAGTTGATAGTTGAAATAAAATCTCCACTACCAATCCTTAGTGTTCAACATTTGATATATAACAATTTAACTTCAACCTAGGTCCTCTCTTTTTGTATTTCCATTTTTTCCTTACTTGGTGCCTTTATCAATGAAGTTTTGCAAGGTTCCCTCATTTTCATTTTCATATCTTGTTTATAACCAAATTTGATCAAATTTTATTGTAGATGATCACCATTTTGATTACATAAAAAAATGTTGACATCAATTAAAACCTAACTGAAGGATCTATGATTATGGAATGGATGAAAAGTTTAATGTTGAAAATGATTTTTCACAATATTATTGATGACTATAATTATGAATGTTTTAACATCATACTCAATTAGTGTGACATGTGTAAATGGCTCAAGTGTGAACTCATTTCCCAACCAAAATTTCCTTCCAAAACTAGTTTTCTATAATTCAATTGAATTTCCAATGACAAAAAGAAGTACCTTAGCCTAGGGTCAATTTCCACATTGACAAAATGATTTTTTTTAAATTATTAAATTTTCATGATCTATTATGATATAGTCGCATGAATAGTGAAATTATTCAAAATGTAGCCTATGATAATAATAATGATTTTCAACATCTCAACTTCATATTTTCACAAAAATTCATTTCACTATTTTTAGGATTATTGTTATGACTTGTTATTTCTTTCTTTTTTGTGCTTTTGATGTAACTTGTGATTTCAATTTGATCTAGAAACCAATCACGGGATTAGGGTCTACCTATGCTTGTGCCCTAAACCCTAAACCTATGCTTGTGCCATAGAAAGTTGGGTTTAGGGTTTAGGGTTGTGGTGCTCAAAAATTTGCACCTGAAAAATTTCCTCTTGCCAAAGGGACATACTATTTAGTATTATTCAATTTTAATTTTGGAGAGTGTCCAAAATGTGATTACTTTTCTTATTGACGGGTTTCTTTTTATGGGTCCATTTTTCCAATTTCTCTCTCACACACATACAACCCCAACACACAACACTTTGTTGGGTATGAATTACAAACACACTCCCCCCGATTTGGTACTAGGCATACTAGTTTCATCTTGGTCGGGAGGGTCCATGATTTTTGGGTGTTTCTTTGGGATGGATGGATGGATGGATGGATGAATAGATTCCCTAATTCACGTTTTGACGAGTGTTGACATTCTTAGGAGAGAGAAAGAACCTTTGTTCAAAAAAAGGTCTCGTGTTCAAAGCGAACCACATGTTGTTGACACTTGACACAGGACTCTTTTTTTTTCCTTTGTAAAAAACCTTGGTGAATTTTTGTTAGTGTACTTGAATGCATCCTTATTTGACGAAATCTGCAAGTGGGTGTTTTGGGAATGCTCAAGCCTTTAAGGCCCTAGAGTGTTGCCCTACACTTCTTCCTTTTTATCAACAATTTGGCAAGTCTTCCTTTTGTTACTAGCTATCTCCCATAATTTGTGCCCTTGCCATTAGCCTAGGACAAAGGGTTTAGGGTTTACACGAAAGCGTAGAAATTCTTGGCAACCAATGAGGTGAGCCAACATGTCCCCCATGGGGCACAATTTTCTTTATGTTGGGGAGGGTAAAGGGGGTGTTGGATTTTTTGAATTTTTGTTGTTCCCATTTGTGTTACCATTAAATTCTCACTGAGTTCTCAACACGTTCCCCAACTTTTCAATGCACTTCCCAACATGTTCTCAATACCACTTCACTTTATCCCATATCCTTTGCCCTAAATTCTACTCTTGTACCATATGTAAGCAGCTCAAAAGGAGGAGGAGATGACAACATATCTATTATGGGACCATGCAAAGCTTGATTATTTTTTTGTGATGAACCAATCAATGGTGCCCATCACAAAAGAAAAAGAAAAAATTAGAAAAAATTGAACTTTCGTTGCTATTGTCCTAAAGAGAAGATGACAAATGTTATTATGTCTCGAAACCTTATTAGGTGCACCCCACATCTCACATGATTCCTTTGTGGTGCATCTAGAAACCATGGAAAATGTACCACAAAGCTAACCATTTCCAATGGCCTACCATCATGGTTGAAGATTCCCAAACATCCAAAAGGCTTGGATAAGTCCCAAGTACTACTTACCAATGAGGGTTTTTTTTTTGTAATTTTTTATTTTAAAAATTATCTAAAAACATTTGTATGAATTTTGTGACATTAAAAATTTGGCATTTTTTGCCGATAAAATTAAAAAATTGGTCAAATTTATACTTAATAAAACAAAGCTTTTCAACATTTCCCCCATTTTGGGTTGAAAAGCAACAAAAATTTGTCCCCAAAAAACCACTTGCTACTACTACCAATCCCGATAGCTATCTTTTTGTCCATTACAATATTGGTATTTGTCTTTTAGAAAAGTTAGATGTGGATGCCCATAATCTTCAAATCTTTAAGATTTCCTCAATTTCCTCTTGGACATTTTCAACTTCCATTGGAGCTTTCAGCATCTCGTTCCCATCAAAACCACCACTTTCAAAGCATAAACCACCTTGGAAAATTTTGCCCTTTTATTTGAAGTGGGTCGGTCCGTAAAGTTAGAAATTAGTTGATGAGAGATGATGTGTGACCTAACAACAAAAATGAAATTATTGTTAGCACCAAAATATATCGTCAAGAAGAAAGGACAAGTGCAACACAAGTTTGTAATTTTTCTTTGCATTTGTTAGGGTTTTGTTAGGGTTTAACCTAAACCCTAAACCTTATTGAACTTTCCACCAACCAAAGAAAATCTTCATGAAATGGAAGCCCATTTCACCTTCAATCACCACAACACATGACATAGAAATATATGCACTATTTATTTGTGGTTAACTTAATTGTCAAATTTATTTTACAAAGATGAAGTTTCCATGTCAAAATTTGAATATGCTGAAAGACTATTTATCTTCATTCACAATTTTTTTTGAATAAATATATATATTTAAAAATCAACATTTCTACAAATATTATAATTTCTTTTGAAGTTGCAAAGGTACTACTATGGTATAAACAAACCTAAAATAATAATAACCCAATTGTTTTTGGACATGATTATGTGTAATGCTTCCAAAAGTGAAAAATACCCATACAAATTGTAGCTACACTCCACATGCAACTGAGTTTCTTAAATCATTAAATTACTTGAAATTTGAAACATTGCATAGTGTATTCAGAAATATTGTAAATAGTGTATGTATGTAATTTGAAACTATTTACATGTTCATTTAGTATAAATCACTAATAAAAATCTTTGCCAAAAATTATGAAATCACACCATTTTTCATTTTTTGAAAAATAATTTATGGTTTAAAAAATCATTTCATTTTATTTGTAAGTTAGTCAATTTTAAAGACTATCCCAACTTTAATATGTTTTAAATAATTTCTTTATTTATTTATGCTTACAAGGTGAAATGCTCATCTACCACACCATTAACATGTAGAATGGCATGGCCCAAATCTTACCATTTTTTATTGGTGAAATTTTGCCAAAAAGAGAAATTCAAATTTAAAAAAATTGAAATGAAGTGGTTTCTTAAGTTTTCAATTGCCAAAAGTGAGGGGGAAAATACTAATTTTTTTAGGGATACCTTTTTTTTAGGGATAATTGTCATTATAGCTATGAACAAAAATTTGTTAAAAACTTTGGGCCCAAATCAACCTAACCTTTCACACATTTATCACACATATATTAGGGGGAAAAAATAAAATAAAATAAAATATCCTAGAACACTACTTTGACCCAAAAAGAAAAGAAAAAAGCATACAATTAATTAATATGTTTTCTTTTCAAATTTTATTTATAAAAAAACTATTACAAGCCAAGTTGGCAAAACTTAGGCCTTGGCAAAACCAACTCTGAAATTATGACACATTCTTAAACAAGGGGTTTTGCTTTAGGGCTTAATGTTTTGAACTAACAAAATGGCGAATTTTCACCACACATTTTTAAAAATTTAATTGTAAGAAATAATTTATAAATGAAGCTCAAACCCCACTAATTTTAAATACTTATATATATATATATATATATACATAATTCTCAAATAAAAATTAAGAAACAAATAAATAAAATCTCATTGTGGTTTTCTTTTTTTTCCTCTTCAGATGAATTTCACTAATGTACTTACTATTAGTAAGAAACCCAAAGACTCCCGCCCATAAAATGGCAACGTTAAACTCGGTACTGGACTATGGAGCAGTTGACACGTGGCATATGTGATTGGGTTGCATGGCTGCAATTTATAATGATGGAATTGCGTACCGTCTTCACACGTGCGAAGGTTAATTTCCTTTGAGTTCGTGGTAAGTACTTTTACTTACTAGTGAGTTACTACAGTCGTCCTTTCCATTTTCTTTACTCACCCTAAGTTGTCCTCATTAATTGTTTGTTACTATTGGGGGGATAATTTGGGTGGGTAATGTTTCTCCTTTTATTTTTAACTGTGTGGATTCTTGATGAGTCTTGATGTCTTGACTTGGTAGGTAGGTAGATAGGTAGGTAGGTAAAAAGGTAGATAGGTAGGTAGATAGGTAGATATGTAGGTAGGTAAGAAGGTAGATAGGTAAGTAGGTATATAGATAGGTAGTAGTAAGTAGGTAGTGAATTGTAGTATGTAGTAGTATATTGTTCCTAGTAAGTGTTATTCTTTTGTAATATTTTTGGGTGAAATAGTATTAAGGCTTTTTTTTAATTTCAAACGAACTATTTTTCTTATATAT
>Ga0209208_10004185_pt1 | contig 20566 bp, 9 predicted proteins | sample S1TSphfallax_3_FD_187694 | JGI IMG/M metagenome (GOLD analysis project Ga0209208, IMG submission 187694) | Host-associated microbial communities from peat moss isolated from Minnesota, USA - S1T2_Fd - Sphagnum fallax MG (SPAdes) (version 2) | ecosystem: Host-associated > Plants > Peat moss >...
TTTTCTTATCATTGAAAATTATTCACTAAAGATTACTCCCATCAAAAGGAAACTAAAGCAACGATTTGAAATCACTAATCTTGATAGAGTTAAGAAGTATTTTGAAATTTAGCTTGTGTGCCTTGAAAACATAGGCATCCTACTCACTCAAGATGACTATTCTAGTGAAATCCTCGAATGTTGAAAACCCATGCTCACTCAACTCATTAATAGCAATTTGAGATGTCCAATTGCAAGTTTTTATCTATCACATTTCAATAGTTAAACCTTAATGACTTTCAAATGACATGGAAGCAAACAATGTTGATGATACCAACTAGAGGCAATTAGTGGGGAAGCTCATTCATTCAATAGCTACTTGGCCAAATGTTATTAATATTGTATAGGTAATCAGTAGATACATCAATGAAACCTAGATATTTAGTATTGAAATTGTTCACCATATCTCATATTATATCAAACAAATATTGAATTTCAAAATAGAAATACTAAAAGGGAGAAGAAAACAACCTCATTAGATATACTAATGTTGACTAGGCTAGAAATGGGAAAACTTCAATGTCAACCACTAGTTATCTATGCAAGAGTGGTTCAAGATTAGTAAAACCATCAAAGAAACACCAACAAATTGTTCACTTTCTTCATCAAAAGCTGAGTACATGACACTTGTAAAAGGTGCAAAAGAGACAATATAGTTAAAAGACTCCATTACACATGGGAATAGACCCCCTAGAAGTGGCAAAGGTCTTATTTCTTGCAGGTCTACAAAATAGTTTTATGTATTATCCAATTATGTAAATGATGGGTGAGAACCAAAAAATAATAAATATAGTTTCCACTTCCTAATATCTACGGTGAAAAGCCATTGCAAATGGATGCATGGTTGAGATCAACATCTTTTATATGGATGATTTTTTATTTTTTTCATTTCAGTTCATCTTTTTGGGGCCAAGAACATATGTCATTTGTCCATCCTATTGTTCTAAATTATCTCTATTGGATCAAAAAACCCCTCTTGTATCCCACACAAAAAAAAACTTCTTAAAGATTTAAAATTTGAATATCTTGATTTTATACATATTACATATATTTAAATATGCATGGCGTTTTTTTTTTTTTTTTTTTTTTTTTTTTTTTTTTTTTTTTTTGGTTTCATTTTTCTGTTTCTAGGTGTGAACACCAGTTTTTTGTGTGTGTTTTTGGATTTTTTGGGGCAGTAAAAAAATTGAGTGTGACTCATAATACAAAGGACACAAAATGCACCAAAGTCAGCAAGGAAAAATGTCTGAAATTGCCATATTTAGACAATAGGCTCCAGCAGGTTGCCAAAATATAACAATTTTTTTTTTAAATTTAAAAAACTTTCCTATCTCACCTGCAGCCAAATGTGGCTAATTCCTCTTGATGATGATTGCCAGTGTGGCTACATCAAAAATTTTAAAAACTAAATTAATTAATTTAAAAAAAAATGGTGAACATTTTAAAAGCCCAATGCCTTCTGAAACTCACAAATTGTTTTCTTTTTCATAGAAACCTCCAACAATTTTCTTAGTGTATTTGGAAGCTAGGCTACATAGCATAAAATCTTACAGACTATTTCAAAAACATTAAAGAATCCACGGTTTTAAGAACCGGCGGTTATTTCACACTTCTTTGATTTTGGAGGACCTCGATTCCATTACCAAAACCGGCTGTTTGAATCCATTTTGAGAACCGGGGGGTATATTTTCAGCATTCTAAGAATGCCTCAGGATGATAGCCGGAGGGTATATGTCCAGCATTCTAAGAACCGCACTACACTGGTAGTCGCATATGCGTTGTGGTGCTTTGTAAGGGGAGTTCTGTGCGTTCGTGGTGACGGTTTCGGAGCCTTCGCAACGAGAGCGGAATCCGCAGGAGTCGCAGCAGCAGCGATCATGGGGCTTGCGCACATGTGCAGCAGCAGCAGGCCAGGAGTTGGATTGCGACCACCGGAAGCATCTCATCTCGCGGTAATTACGCAATTGGAAGCTCAGGTGTTGACCTTTGTGTCTTCCAGGCGGAGGGGGAAGAAGAAGAATACTTCTTGTACTAGACAGAAGAGTTGTTGTCGTGTGTTCAACGTTTCCAGAAGAGAAGATGGCAGACGGAAGTCATGGAGAGCAGGTGGTGGTCCCTTTGATCATGACGCCGGAGCAGGACCCATGAGCTCTTTTTTGTCTTGGTCTTATGATAATGATCAAGAGCTTTGTTGGGGCTTTGGTGGTAGCTGGGGGAATTCGGTTGGATCCTCTACCAATTCGTCGAAATCTCCCTTTGTTGTTGCCCAAGCGCATGACAAATTCTCTGAAGAAGCACCAGCTGCAGCTCCGTCGTCTCTTTCACGTACAGATTCCAACTCGTCGGAGAAGTCTGCCCTGTTCTATGAGGAGGAGGAGGAAGAATCTGCAGATTCCAGCTGGAATGGGAGCGGGAGCGACACATACCCAGAAGATGATGAAGGCGGTGTGAATGGCAATGGGCCAGTACTGCGGTGTGAGGAAGAGAGTGAGGGGACTACACTTAGTGATCTCTCTGGCAATGTTTCTTCCACCTCTTCTTCCTCTTTTGGGTCCGCTGCAGATTCTATTGCGACCGGAGGGAAAGGACCTGTCTACCAGGTGCGAGAACCTTAAGCTGTCGTATCTGTGCGCTTCTCTCTTAGTCTCTCATGCGCTCGGTGGTATTTGTCTTTTTCACCTTGGAAAAACAAACCTCAGAGAGCCAATCCTTGAGTTTACAGGAATAGAAACTCCCGTGGCATGTTCAGGGAGAATTAGGGTTTGAAGCTCAGTCGGTATCATGGGAGACGGTAGACAATTATGTATGCAGCGGATGAGGATATCCTAAACCCTAGAAATCCTCAAAGACAAAGGAGGCCAATTGCAACCTTGTGTAATCAATCCTTTTTTACACACTTCCATGCCATCTCTTTTGCAGTATTAGTGTTCTCTCAGCCATTTTACATTTTTGATACCATCAATTTTGCAACAGTGCTTGAAGTTGATTATTGTGGACCTTGAGCTTCCTTGAGAAGAAAGCACTTCTGAAAAAAATTCAAAGGGACTTTGAGTGGACAAGAATAGAAACTCCCATGGCATGTTTAGGCAGAATGAGAGTTTGAAGCTCAGTCAACATCAGGGGGGACTGTAGACAATTATGTAAATTACATACCACTTTTCATGTGTAAATAATCTGCCTTCATTTGAACTGCTATCTTTGTTGCATCAATAACAATTCATGTTATTGCCCTGTGTTGGCATAGGTGCTTGAGGTTTATCCAGATGGAGATGTTGCAAAGATCGAGGTGAGCAGGCGACAGTTATTGAGGAGCAGTGGTACATACTCTTTCTCAAGAGTTTGTTGTTGGAACCAGCTGACATTTGTTTGTCAATTATTACAGAGCTAGCTAGAGAGGCAAGAAATGCATGATGTTTGACTGTCGGTAAAACATGTCATTGGCCTTTTCATCATCATCAGAGGTGAAGAACTGCCTAATGGAATCAATTCTCTCATTTGCATTTTTCATTGCTCACTGTGTGTCTTGCCTGCCTCTGATCATGTCTGCAGCTGGCCTGCGTTTACGTGATATTCGGAGTGTTGATCCAGCATTATGGGTCACGAATTCAGCACCAGCTTTATTGGTTAGTAAACCTTTTCTCTCTGGTCTCATCCATATACTATTCTCTTTCAGATTTTCAGTCGTCTGTCCCTATTTTTGCTAATTGTCATAATCCTTTTGTTTGATTGCTAGTCACTGCTGTTCATGTTGAAGGTGGACTTTCTAATACTGTGTAAGAGATCCACTCGGAAGGTTCTGGCTGCAGTCAATCTTGTCATGTCTGTTTGGCAAGAACTGACATAATGGGTTACCTTCAAAGTGCTTTTGTGGTCTTTTTGCTTGCAATGTCATTGATGTGGTGATTTGTCAAATATGAATGGCTAACCTGAGCTTGATCCAGATGATGTCATGAATCAAGTGAATAATAGGTTATCCATGATTGGGGGAGGTGACAGGTTCGGGACCAAGCAATTCTTCTCAATTTTGGATCCCTGCGAGCAATAGCAACACCTCTTAGTGTCCTCGTGTTTGACTATAACAGGTAAAGTTTTTATTGAAGCTGTTATCATTTCTTTTGGATGTTGCTATTTTATTCAAATGGACCATTTTCAGTGTACTACAGATATGGAGTTCTGATTCTTAATTGCCAAGGAGAGAGAGACCTTATGATCCCACTGACCCTTCTGCAAGGACTCTTGTTTTGCATCCATGGACAATGCTTGGTGTCCACATTGTCCTACAAATAGATGATTGTCTGCTTATAACAGTCAACATGTATGGTTTGGTGTGATTCCATCCAGTCTAGGAGCGCAAGGTTTCATGAATGCACTACTTCCACGCCTTCGTGCTGCTACCAATGGCCCTGGCCCTATAATGCCTTTCGAATTGGAGGTAGTCTTTGCTTGAAGCCTTTCACACATTCACTTATAGAGATATTTGCAATGAGAGCCATTGGATTTGAGCTCATGCTACACAATTTCCTCTCACTTAAACCTTTAGATCTAGCTTCAGTGATAATTCACAATCATGTTGCAATTTCAATGGAGAGTTTCTGCTCATTTCTAGCTCCAGTTCAATTTCTTATTTGAGCCACCTCTTATGGGTTTGATGAATTTTTGTTGAGAGAGAAATTAGGTTGTGGAGGCTGCACTGATATCAAGGACACAAAGGCTGGAGCAACAGCTTATGGATGTTGAACCGCGAGTAAGCTTGACTGTGCTAACATGATTCTCCTCTCTCTCTCTCTCTCTCTCTCTCTCTCTCTCAAATCCCGCAATATATGTCTCAATGTATGTAGGGAACTGGATTTGCCTCATTGTTGTGGGACTGGTCCCTCCAAAACCTCCACTGCACAGTAGACTAGCAGAGTCATTTTCTTGTGTTATTTTCTTTCCCATTGCTTATTTGGATTGAATGAGAACTCTTTGTCTCTGTAGGTTTCTGGATTGTGATAATTGCATTAGAAACAAGCAATTGAATTTTGACATGTGCAGCCCAGTTGTGGTGTGATCAGTTGGAGGTTTGTTAGTTGTAGTAGGGTATATAGTCTTCCCTGTATGCAAGTGTATAACATGAGAAATGTTGCTGTGTGCATTCGTTGCTTTGCCAGGTGCTGTCATTACTGAAAGTGTTGCCAAACCGCTATACAGTAGATGTGTTGGAGGAGCTCCGCCTTTGCAAGCAATCTTTGGTACACATAGATATAACCAATCCTTGTTGTCACTGGAAAAAAAAACTTTTCATCACAAGCCATGAGGAGTGCAGAAAATTAGTCCGATGCATGGAATTGTCAAATGATTTATGCTCCTAAATGGAGAGCCTTAAAGATAGCACTCTTGAATCAGGTCTGATGTAAGATGATTGATATGTAGGTGGAACTAAGTGCAAAAGCTGGAGCTGTACGTCAAATTCTTCTGGAATTACTAGAAAACCCCCAAGATATTCGACAAATGACCATTATGGGGCGGGTTTGCAATATACGAAGGGGAGATGGTTCCATTGAATGTTCGCTACCTTCAGAGAAGAAAATTGCTGAAGGTACATGACAGAATAATATATACCCAAGAGAACAGTTCAATCTGAGGATTCATGCAACGTGGAGAATGGTAAAAGGTGATCCTTGTGCTGAATGATACAGAAGGACATATTCTCCATACTTGGTCTATAGTCTTCTTCTGCCACCAAATCTGTTCTAATCTGATAAACTCATGTTCCCAAGTTGCCTGAACATTTCTTTCAGATTTTTTTTCTCATATGTCACTTCTCATAGACTTCTTCTTCTGAGCAGATGAGGAACAGGAAATGGAGATGCTGCTTGAGTGTTACTTGCAGAGGTACTTAACCGCTTACCCTGTTGACTCTTCTAGCACTTCAATTTTCCCAACCACAAGGGAAGTTCACATGTCTCTTGAAGTACCACACAACTGGAAGTAGTGTTGGAATAGGTCTCTCTACATTGGGTCCTAGAGTTCTTGGAAAGGCTATCAAGATAGCTTTTTCACTGGCAAGTGGACCTTTGGCATCTAATTGGGGTGATGTTGCAGTGATCAAGCTCTGGGTGTTAAGTGTATGCATGAACTCACAAATCGTTCAACTCGCTTAGCAACCCGTGTCAAGGGCTGCTTGGGGTGTTTCTAGACTCCTTCTAGTCTACTGCTGTCTGTTGAACATAGTGGTTAGGTTCGCAGTGGCTTGGGATCTTTTTATCTCTGAAGATTATAGACACATAATATAAATTTATCTTGCTAGTAGCTGGTCTGAAGAGGCACTCTGTGACAGAAGCTTCACAAATGCAGCAAGCATATGCCAGTTCACTAAATCTGAGCAGCATCTGCTGAGATTTGAGTCCGTCCATATCCCTAACCAAGGTTTTTTGACTATGTGGTTTAGGTGCGATTCATGTCATGGTTATGCTGAAAAATTGTTGAATTCTGCCAGAGAGATGGAGGATTCAATTGCACTTAACTTGAGGTATGGAAGAGCTTTCCAAGTATCTCTAGCTGTTACAATTGACAATGTGATATTTATCTCCCAGTTGATCAATGTGCTATTTTCTCTAAGTTCTCACACAGTTTTTGATCTCCTGATTGATATTCAGGTTGCCACACAAGATTCAATCTTTGGTTTTGGTTTTATAACTAGACTTGAGAGCACTATTACAGGCTTCAAGTTTCACAAACTAAAGACTAGGAAGATTAGTCTTCCAGGACCTCCATTTTAGATTGTTAAGAGACCTTCCTGTTCTGGATGGCAATGCAAGCTATTGAAGGAAAGAGACAATGATGGGCTGTGCAGTTCACGACGATTGGAGATGGGTCGGTTAGAGTTGCTTCTTCAGGTTGCCACCTTCTGTGCAGCACTTGGCGCTCTTATTGCAGGTAATATCTCAGATCTCCTCACTCTGTGGACTGCAATGTGCATTATGTAACACTCTGGCGGATGAGATTGACATTTGGGTTTTGTGACAGGTATCTTTGGGATGAACCTCAAGTCATGCTTGGAGGAGCATATGGTATGTTTCATTCAAGCCCAGTGATTTCATTGTGACTTGTCAAGTCTTCAATGATTAATGTTTCCTGAGTGAATATCAACTTCCATGTCATGTGTATCATTCATCATAGGCACAGTGCTGCTGGAGAGTCATGGGCAAGATTGGGGGATGCTATTTTTCCCCTGAATTTCTAACCATCTTGTGTGTGTGAAATATGAGTGCAGCTGGCGTTTTGGTTCACAACAGTGGGCATTATTTTTGGGGGCATTGGGTTGTTTGTAGCTGTGTTAACTTATCTCAAGATCCGAAGGATACTGTGAAGCTCCTTTTGCTAGTTATTTTATCTGGAATATTAAATGTCTCAAAGCTGGATTTGTGTTCTTGGATAAGTTGAAATTATTTCGAAGTTTTAGGTTTTCCTCATCCGTTAGGATATTGGTACCTGAAAACCAATCAAGTCCTTTGTAACTGATCAACTACAAATGCTGTGTGAAAAATATCTCAACCCAATGAAGCACCATATCCATCCTGAAATTTAATTCAGAAGTTGGATAAACACTAATCATCATCAATCTTCGCTAATCTTTGTGCTACTTTGGATGTTTCTTGTGATGGTCTCAACCCACAGTTATTCCTCAGTCATCTTTTTAATTTCATTCACTTATTCCCCCAGTTTGTAGTTATGGCTCAGGCATACACCCAGCTGCAGCTCTACACACATCCAGCCTTACACATCTTGTAACCCCATGAGGACCCTAAGCCAAGCACTCTGCAGTTAAGACTGGCATGTGCAACAAAGTAAGAAAGTTGCACTGCACACCAATTTAGTAAAGTAGTCAAGGTTGCTGACACATGCAGCTCACATGGAGTGTAGAACTCCCCTTTATTTGAAAGTGCTTTGCACATCACAATCTAATCCAAGACACAGGTTGTTCAGTACACATTTTGTCTGCACAATACTAGACTACTGTTTTGTTTCAGCTTAGTGTCTTTGTGGTTAGGATGCAACTCATAAACCTGCACATGGTCCAACTCTGACTGGCAGTTTAGTCCCCAACAAAAAGGGTTTGACTCTTTCACTGCTGCTGAGCAAGTTGCATGACTGTGTGAACTTCTCTCTTCCCCTCCTCTGGCAACATCATGTGTGCAAATCCTTTCAGAAGTGGGCTGTCTCTATGTGACTTGAAGAGAACTTGCACTTGGGAGGTCATCAATCCAACACCACTTTCAGACTAGATTGTACAACTTTGGCTTTGAGATAGGATTCAGTGCATGCACAGTCTGCCATAGCCACACTCAGACCAAACTAGTTCACAGATATTTCTTCACAACTGCTCAGGTTACTACTGATGCTTCTTAGCCCAACCTGTGAAGCCTTAGTAGTAGTTAAGGAGCCTGAACAAAGGAGTAATTAGAGTCTTACATACAAAATTTATTGACTCCTGCACAAACCTGTTCAGAAGTTCAGCAATAAAATTGAATTAAGTTGAATGAAGAATAAAATTGATGGTTGTTGTGCTGCTATCAACAAAGAGAACAACAAGGGAGTCATGGAGTCACGTTTGACAACTGATGCATATCACACCTTTTTACTGCCATTGTGAAAACAGGAGTAAAGAATCTGATCTCATCATCATCATCATCATCAGGAGGCCATTCTTGCAGCAACAAAGCAAACAAGGAGTTTGATTGGGTTACCATGAAGCCAATGCAGTTGCCATGAACTTTGGTGAGCAGGAGTGAAGAAGAACTAGCAACAGGAAGATATCATGCCCCAAGAAGAAGACAACAAAAGAGTGCATGCATCATATCATCTGATCTGTGTACATATGTGTGCATTCCATCTGATCTGTGTACGTATGTGTGCATTCCATCTGATCTTGGGCTGAGTCCACAAATTAGAGCATTTGTCCACTGCTTCTGGAGGAGGGAGGGGAACACATAAGTCCCACTTCCCAAACCAAGCCCATCAAACTCCTTAGGCTAGGGCCAGTTGTTAAGTGGGCCTGAGAGATGGGGCCTGTGGACCAAGATTATGTGTTTTTTGCATAATAGAATCTAAGTTTTTGTTCATGGTGATGGGACCCTTCAGCTAGCTTGAAGTGTTGTTTGCCTCCTATTGTTATGGGTATGCCTAGCCCCGGGCCAGCGAAGAGTGCCCAGGTGCCTCTTCTACATATTCATTTATAAAATGCATGCTTTGCCAACTTTGCTAACTAGGAAAGGGAAAAGTTTTCTGTGTATGGTAAAGTCCCTGGATGGGGGCATTACCCAGTGCTTGAATTATGATGTTAAGATCCATGGTCAATTGGATCTACTAGTACTACAATTATGAATGTAAGATCCATGGAACATTGGCAGTGAAGAACAGCAGAATGTTGTTCTTTTTTTGAAGAACTGAAGAACATTGAAAACTGGGTTGCATGGTTTCTTGCAGAACTGTGCAAGGCCAAAAAAGGTGTGCAAAAAGACAAGTTAAACCAGCACCCGACAGAGCTCGTTTAGGGGGTCTTCAGCGCCTCGTGTGTCATTCATCAGGTTTGTTACTGTATGAAGTCACTTTTATTTCACAAGTCACATGTGTTTGATTGGCTGCTTTGAGACTCTTGAGAAGAAGTCCAATCTTAGAATCTTCTAAAGCCTACTTTTATAGCCTCATTTTTTGAATCCAATGCCCTTTGGAATTAAATAAGCTCATGTTATGGTTCTCTAACCTTGGGATGGTTGGGATTTGGGACGTACGAGGGCTAATTTTCAATTAATTTTTTACTAGCACGTAGGTAGGTTTCTCCAACTAAAGTTTCATGCACAACACATGCACCATTCTTAAAATACACATGGCATAAAAAAATATTAAAATATACATGTCTTTTTGGGCAAGGATCATCCCTGCACCTAAAGTTCAATCTTCACATGGGCTTCACTCAAAGAGGGAGCTTTATCGCACACCTACACATCTCCCTTAATGGGGCTTGCTCAGCAAAGTTGCATAAGTTTTCCCTCGTGCATGTTTCACAACCACAATAACATACAAGTTTATTGTATCATAAGTTCATTACACCCAAAGTCACAATACAAAGCTTGATAAGCAATTAATAATATGAAAATATGGGAAGGAGATTGAGCTCAAAGTTTCACCCCATAACCCCTTATCTATCTATGAAGGAAGGTGGTTTGTTTGTTTTGTTTTGTTTGTACTTATGAGATCCACTGAACTGGGATGCTTCAGATCATGTTCTTGGTGTCTTTGGAAAGCACTCAACAAGGAGGGGTGCATTGGCTTGGTTCCATGACGTTTGGACTTGTGATGCAAAAGTTTTTGAATATTGAATGATTTCTTCACTGAAAATTAAATCAAAATCATAGATGAAAATTTTGGAGGAATTGAAATGTGCCCTTGGTGCTGTTGGAAAGATCTTGATTAGCAGGATTTAATGGAATTTATTTGATAAGATTTGGATTCAGAATGTGGGAGATATTGATTTTTAAGTGATTTCTGCTGCTGAAAATTCAAATAAATTCCAAAAAAACCAGGTTTTGGAAGGAAAATCAGTTGAGGACGTGGTAACACTTGGGCCAACAGCATAGGCCATGTACTTGAAAAAAAAGATATAGATGAATTATCAACCCCATTTATCTACATCTACTAAATAAAACAATAACTTCAAGCCAATAATATTATGTCACATATTGATCTTTTAGAATTATACCCTTCTATGGATGAATAATTAAATTATATTAAACCTGTTTTTTGGAAATCAATTCCATGTAATTGATATTCAATTATGCCTAGCCCAAAATAATTAACTAAATAATTGTGGTTCAAAATTGAGTCATAGTGGTTTTTGTTTTATATTTAATTCAATTTCTTCCTTTTATGTTGGAGAACGTGAGGTGATTCTCTCTTTTTAAAAGAAAAAACCAATGGGTAAGGGTTGGGTATATGCACCTTTGATCAAGGTTCCAATGTGATCAAGGTTAACAATTGATTATGTTGACATTTGGCAATTGTCAAATTTTCAAAAACTAACTTCTTTAAATGAAAGGTTTTCACCAAGGCTCGTGACAAAAACAAACACTCTTTGGTAATTTGTATTAGAACTAGCCTTTTGTGATCTTTTTCAAGTCGTAAACATAATTGCTACTGAAAATCTTACTACTAGCAATAAAAGGTATTTTCTTCCTATCATGTTTAGTATGGCACACAAACAACCTTTTCTAACCTATAAATTCAACAAATATTTACAACAAAAAACAAAAAAACAAAAACATTTACAACAAAATATCAGCACAAGAATAGCAACACCACCCAAAAAAAACAACAAGAAGTAACACAGTTGCAAATAAAATAAGTTTACAAATGGTTCCCTAACCCTAATCATAAACAACACCTCCACTTCCCTAACTTGTGGTTGATGTTTAAGAAACCTTAATTTGGCATGAGGACTCTGAGAACCTAATGTAAGTTATGTGAAAGAACTTGTCCGATTATATATATATATATATATATATATATGAACTAGGTGTCATGACCAAATCTCACATGTAAAGGTGCCAATTGGTTTTCATTGTGAAAACCAGGTCGAAAATCGAATGGGCATTTGAAAATTGCCCCAAATCTAGAGGAAACCCATAATCATTCCTTTCATTATCAATGAATATTTTAGCACAATTGATCCCCATATGAAAATCAAACATGCAATGGTAAATATGCGTGTAGATAATGCATTTGAAAAATATAGGTTTCCATGGTTTTGATTACAAGATTTGATAAAACCCATTTGTGAAATAGTCTCTTAATAGAAAGATGATTCTATGGCATAAATGAAAAATAATAATTTTGCAACCATAAAATATCCATAATTCACAATGTGAACATGTGAAATTTGATGATAAATAAAAGCAAGTCAATAGTCTCATGAAAACCATGTATGTATTTGCGGTTCTACTTAGATATTTGAACCACAAGATTCTTGTGTAAGTTTTTGTTTCGTTGAGTATTTGCATAATGAATAATGTTGTGTAGTTGTTTGAAAATCAATAATTTATAATCAGAGATGAAGGTGAAATGTAGTTATTACATGTAGTTTTGTTGTACCAAGTGTCTAAATTATAATGTATCAAGTTGAATGTGCAAATTTTAATTTTGTTTACAAAAGCCACTTAGGCATATTGCAGGGTAATTTTATTGCCACTCATGCACATTTTATAATTTATTAAAAAACCATATTTTACCATGGTAAATTGATTAATCTCTTATATAAATTTAGTGGCACAATGACCAAAAATCTTCCACACATGGTTTGATATGATGGCAAAAACATTAAATTGTCAAGTGGTAACTAGGAATGTAAATTTCAATTTGGGTTGGAACTTGACATTAGTTTTTTCTTTTCAATTGTGTATACAACCATAATGGTGAACATGCCCAAACAATTTTTTCTTTCATTAATGATACTTTTGTAGAAGAACATTAAAACAATAACCTATATACATTGATTGTGGTGACATGCTCCCCAAAAACATTATTTTTGGGTGAAATTTGACATCTCTTTTATGAAAAAAAGGAATTTTTGCCAATAAAAGAAATTAGTGTCACCATTTGGTGATTTTTCACCCAAGAAAAAAAGTCTAGTTAATATGTTGCTACTTGATAATCTAGTGAAAACACAAGTCTAAGCAAGTATCATGAAATTTACTAATGTGTAGTTCATCACTAGTTCTCATTCTTTAAATATTCCAAAATCAAATAATTACCAATTTTGGCCCTTTGAAAAAATTCAATTGATTTTTTTAGTTATTTAAAAAAACCTTTAAGAATTAGTAGTTTTCATGAAAGTTCCAACAATTTTTTGACTAGTTTTTTTTTTTTTTTCATAATTTTTTGAGAATCATGGTTACATATCAAAATAGGTTCTTTGAATATTTTGAAAACTAATAGGTAGATGGGTACCATACCTAGTATGATAATTGGTGGGTATCTGTTCTTCATTTTAAAGACCACCCAACACTGGAAATTATTTGTAAGTTGACAAAACAAATTGTTTGCATTCGCCAATGTTGAATATCATCTAGATGAAAAAAATATTTAAAAAATGAAAAGACTATGAGGACAGAAGAAAATGTTGGAAGGTGCATAAGGTGGTATGCAAGTTGCACTAAAAATTGTTAAAAGGGTAGAGAAGGAAGCCCATGAAGATGGATAAAAAGAGATAGGGGAATGGAATGTTAGGGAGGAGTCATGTTATTCCAAACATGCCAATTGAAAGGTCATTTCCATCTCTTCATATGAACTTTGAAGCATTGGATGCAAATGGGTGAAGGTGGGATAGGCAACAATATGAGCCTTCAAATAGGTCACCTTGGGTCTTACACTATGTGGCGTTTTAAATTTTTAAGAAAAAAGTTTGTTAGAAAATAAGAAGGTAGAAAAAAGTGATTATATCTTATACAATCAGATTTCCAATTGAAAAGTGACATAGGACAGATCTTCTTGGGCAATCTTTTCACAACTTGGTTCAAAACTTGGCAAAATGGAACTATTGAAAAACTATATGGATCTTTTAAAAGGTTAGCTCAAAATTTTGTTTGAGTGTCCTTTAAAGAATTATAAGGTGTTAGCTTTTAAATGCACGTTTTATTGTTTAAAAACATCAAAAATAAATCTTCATCCACTTGTAATCACCAAATGCCTTTTTCACAATTATAAATAATAAGGATCAAGGGAATGCCCTATTGAAATGATGTGATCTAGGATGAAATGTGGCCTATCCAACTAAGCAAGTGACTTAAGTCCTTGGGTGAATCAACACCAACATGAAAACCACTACAAAAACCCCAAATTCCTTTTTTTTTTCTATGGGAACAAATGGAAAAATATCCATTGCACAAAAGAAAAGGAAAATAAACCAAGGTGAAGGGGAGGCCACAAAAACACTAAATTCTTTTGGATTACTTGCAATTTTTAAACATTCCCTTTTCAAATTAAATCAAGTTCTTTGTGTCTAAATTTAAGATTTGTTAGTTGAGTGTAGCTATTAAAAAAACTCACTTAAAAAGTGAATGTACCAATGTAGTAATGACTGTTTGATAGGCATCACCTTCCAATGTAGCATCCATTGGAAAATTGTGATGGCTCAATTATGGATGAAACACAATTCAATTACCAATTTCCACCTTCATAACCTACTTTGTACACCATTTGATGAAACCCTACCAACCTTTATAAAATGAAAGCACCCTAAAAAGGGAGAAAAAATAAATAAGTGTCAAGGACCAAAGTCCAAACAAACAAACATCCCAAAAGAGGTGAGCCACAAGCAAGAAAAGGAACTGTTAAATATCAAAACCTCCATTAGTCGCATGAAGCATATCAATTAAAAAAAAGGGAGGTAAACTCAATAAAACCCCAAGCCAAGAAGAACCTTCCCTATAGTAACAACCCACTTCAAAATGGAGGCAACATGCACTTTCTATAAAGCCACTCACATTTTTTGTCTATAAAAGGAACGCAACACCAATAAATGAAGGCCTTTGGTGCCCTTTGTTGTCCATACCATGTTAGCACATTGATGAAAAAAACTATCAAATTGCAGGTGAAGACATCCAAAAATTTCTATGGCAAGAAGAAGAAACACATTCGCTAGATAACAATCATGATAAGGTCCTTCTTTCACTTGAGTCGCCACTATCGCAATCACCCCATGAGAAAAAACCACTTGTGATACCAAGTTTGCTTGAATGGGGTCAATAATGATGACATCACCAATGTGCAAATGCCATCAACCAACATAACAATGTCGACTTGTCAATGAAAAGATTAAAAAGAAGGCAGTAGAGAACATGGGTTTGCTCCCACAAGACATGAAACCTTGCATCTCTCACAATTGACACAAACACATTTTAAATGGCATCATGGGATGAAGTCCTTTCCCCAACATGGGTGTAATGGAAGAGATGGATCCCCATGGAGTCTAACGGTTGGCCACAAATGCAATGTGTCAAACCAAGAACCAAAAGATGGGGGAGGCTTAATCTAGTCCGCAAGACATATTATCTTGTTTTCACCCCCACACTACCTTAGGTAACTATAGAGGTAAATGGGCAAATATTATGGGTATATAGTGGTGTTGGACTTGTATATCCATTTTTTAATACCATATTGGTCTTGGTATTAAAGACCTTTCCCATTTTTACACCAATTTGGTATGAATATGTGCACAAAAACCCATTGAGAGGATATAAATTTAATGTGTAGTTGAATCTTGGGTTGGATATAAATGTGGTACAAGATTTTTTTCCCCCTCTTTGTAGGGGTAGATAAATACTAGTATGAATATTTAATGTGCCTTTAATTCAAAAACAACAAATGAACTACATTCAATTGTTACAAGCTCCACATTCATAACACTTATGCTAGACATTCACAAATTGAAACAAAAACCAATGACAACAAAAAATATATATTGTAATAAGCTCCAAGTGTTTAGAATTCCCAAATTGGAAAAAAAACCAATTCAAAATTCTTTTTGGTCCAAATTCAATTGCAATTATGTTACAATTCAAAACTATGATACTAAAAATCACAAAGAGCTTATGTAATCCAAGTGAAAAAATTGTGCAAGGTCCATTTGTCAACAACAAACACCATTTGAAACATGGTAATCCAAGTCAATGATGCCTTAAATCCAAAATCAATTACCACAAATTGATTTATGAATTTGATGTTAAACATCCTCAAATTGGAAAATAGCAATTCAAAAAGAATTTATGAAATATTGTCCAAGGTCCAAAGGTAGCTAGGAGTTATTCTAAATTATAACCTCCAATTCATAGCAATTCAAAATTAAAACTATTAACTAGTACTTGATAGTTTACAAAAATAACATTAATAAAAAAAATGGGAACTTGCAAGAAAGTAATCAAAACTTGAACATCTAGAATTATTATTATTTTATAGTTCGTAAACCCTAAATTAAACAAAGCCAAAAAATAAAGGTGACAAACTCTTGAAAAAATTTCCAAAAATTGATTAACAATTGTAAATAAAAAATGTACAAAAGTTTTTGTTGAACTTGTTTAGGTAGGCCCAAATAGTGATACCTCCTACTTGTTGTTGAAATTCACAAAAGACCTAGACATATACCTCAAGAAAAGTCCTCATACAAAACATTAGCTTTTCCTAATTCATCTTCATGTTTTTCCAATAATTCAACTTTTGTAAAAAAAAAAATCTTTAGTATTATCTAATGAAAATGAATTAAAAGTTTTTGAACAACCTTCTTAAATGTTGTTAGGGCAATTATTGTAAATTTACTACTAATGCCTCTATGTTGATTATTCTTAGATGACAATATTATAGGCTTGTGAGTAATCTTGTAATCAAGAAAATCTTTTCAATCTTTATCTAGGATCTAGGCATGCCAAAAATTTGTTTAACCCAAAAAACAAACATTTGAAAATTTCCATGCAATCTCTTTCCACAAGTCAACTCTTTGGTAGCCTCCAAAAAGTTTTAAACCGTTAAAACCTTTATTGCTAGGCGAATATACAAAATTTCGAATTCCAAATCCAAATTTTAGCATTGTAAAATTGATTGCATTGTTGTTCATCAATTGTGTTTTCCTTGTAGCCAAATGTTTTTCATAATGGTAGCATGCAATGCATTATATATGAGTTAATATCCTTTACATTCGTTCAATACACATTATTTGATAACAAATTGTGTGAAATTTTTTGTAACAACACAAAGAATTGCCCAAGTTAATCTAGATGGCATTTTAATTTGTAGGTGGAAAAATTGACAACGATAAACAATGTTGATGACATCAATACATTAAAGGTTTTTAAAAAGATGATAACTTTGTTAGCTAACTAAACTTCATAAGGGTTTTTAGCTTTCAAATGACAACCTAGCCATAATGTAGGTCTTTTCCCACTCTTGTTTATCTTTACTAAACTTTTTTGTATAAATGTTGGTTGCATACTAACAAACCTTTGACATTGTGTGGCCAAAACACCATATTGCAAAAAGGTTTATTCACAAGTTGTAAGGGGGCACAAGTAACCATGTAAAGAAAACTTTGCAACAAGAGTGTTAAGATTTGAACCTTCATCATTTACATATGTTATATAGCCTTCCTATTTAACTATGTGGCCAAAACACACAAACCTACATTTCAATGGTTTTTGAAAGCAAACTTGGGATGTGTTCTTTCACCAATTGTTTTTGCATGGGAAAACATATCTTCAAATCCTTGCACATCATAAGTTGATGTAGCTGAAGAGAGTCAACAATAAAGAGAAACTCACACCCTTTTGCTATGAAGAGGACCAAATCTTTGACAAATCAAAGTTATAATGGGGGTTTTTCTTTTCAAGCCCCTTGCCATCGAAATATTTTGTGATCAATGATGGTTTCATTGCTTGTCTTTTCTTGCATTTTCCCCTACTTCCCTCCACCTTACATTTAGTGAATTATGCTTTATATTTCACAAAATCTTTTGAATGCTTGTTTAAGATGTGTTTTTTCATTAATGTGGTGTTATGGTTATTGTTATATTGCACCAATCCTTTTTTAAATTACGTGGTGTTGTAGAAGCTTTTTGAAGGTTTGACTCAAGGAATACAAATGTTGTGCCAAACAACGCACCTCAACATTTGCACAACTTGAACATCAAATATAATGTTCATATCAGCAAGGTTGAAAAACACCCAAACAACATTAAGGCAATGGTGGGGCAGTTAAATTTTTTGGTTTGTCACAATGGACGCATATTGAACCTTCCAATTGATTAAGTCCTTTGCTATTCGAACTTCCTCATGACTTTCAACAAGTTGTTGAACCTTTGATGTCATGTAATTGGTTTCTTGTGGTTTGACATTAATCCCTATATCACGTGCTTCAACTGTCCCATCCAATTATCAAATTTAGTGAAAGACATTCCAATTCCAAAGTCCATGTTAACCGACTTGCAAATTTAAAAACAAATGAACTTCCAAAGATTGGCATACCACTACAACTAACTAACCACCATGGTTGGCTATGGGACAGGAATATCACGAAAAAGTGTTTCCTGTCCACATAGCATCCATCTTGAATGATGGGCTAGTGGATGCTGGTTCATCCTTGGGATCACGTTGTAAATGTGAGACAGTTTTGACAGAAGCAAAATGCTTGAGAGAGAGAGAGAGAGAGAGAGGAGAGAACACATGAACCAAAGCTAAAAATGTGATTATGAGCCTCTTTTTAACTTGTCAGAGGATGGCAGAGGTTGTCTGTGGTACTAGTCCTTTAGTCAGGGTTGGTGTCTAGAGTCTACCTCAGGCCCTGCTCAAAGGAGACAACCTACTTACTCATCATTCACAAATGAGCCAAGCTAGCCTGCTTTGCAGCTAACTAAGTTAGTACCATTGTAAGAGGTACACCAGAGAACAGGTCTTGTGAATAGGTAGTGCACAAAATATTGTCACCTTGCAATGTCAGCAGTGTATTTATTCTTAAGGAATTTTTGTAAGTGGGCGGTCATCCACAGGAAGATGTAGAAAAAAATGGCCATCATTTATAGAAATATTTAGCCAAATTTGGCTATAGACAAGATGTGTAATACAAATGTTTAATCGACCTCTCTATTTATGACTACTCATTAAAAACCAAATATAAAAAAAATCTGATGATTTTCACTAAATTTTCTCACTTCTGGCGATTGAAACCCTCCAGAAAATCACTTCAGTTTTGAATTTCTGAATTTTTATATTTCTTTTTGTGCAAAATTATATTTCATTAGTGAAAAAAAGTGCTGAAAGTTGGTATGAGCTAAAAAATGTTGGATCCCACTCAACTGAAGCCCCCTGAACACAGGGTTAGGTACTTGCTTGAACCTATACTGTACCTGCCAAACACAAGAAAAAAAATTCAGTTAGGTATTTAGGTAAAACATGGTGTTTTTCTTTGTGGCAAAGTTTTTGCATCTTGATGACCTCAGAAAGGGCAAAGAAAGGGAATATCTTGTCGCAAAATTATTTGTTTTTTTTAGGAAAACAATTTTGCCGACTTTTGGACAAAAAAGTACTTTTCTGGATGCAAAATTTTCATCACATTTCAATTGAATTTTTTTAGTGTGGGGGAGCAGTTTTTTCTGTCAGTTTTTTACTATTTGGACATAGTTTAAAATCTTTCTTGGGGTTCTCACTTATGATGCTATATGTACATGAGAGAATCAGATAAAACCACTGACTGGAATCAGTGATTTTTTTAAAAACAAAATTTGCTGCTTTTTCAACAAAGCAATTTGGGCAAATTTTGGAGATCTTTTGTTTTCCTATTCTAAACTTGACTAATTTTGCTAATGTTGTGGAAAAGTTTGCCAAATTTTCAAGATCACAAAAATTGTAAAATGAAACCCTGATTAGAATGGAATCCCTAATGTATAGTAAGAAAAGGCCTAACTTCCAAACCTTCCAAGATTTTGCCTTAATTTGCACAATGGTTAGAAAACCCAATTCCACAATGGAATGGGGAACAGGACCGTCTTGAGACAGACACACCAAATTGTGGAAGGTGCCAAAGATAGTTCTTTCTCCTACTTAAAAGCCTGGCAGGTTACATGTAGGGTGAAGTCCAATGTTGTGGGCTTTACCAGAATAAGGGTTTGCACAAGATAAAGCTGAATGTGAGCCTGATTTTGTTAAAGCCCATGGCCCCGAGGGCTTTACTGAGTGTAAAGACTGAGCTCAAATTTTGTTTAATTTGTTTTTTCTCCCATACCAATGATAGATACCCAGTGGGTATCATGAAAAAAAAATTGATGTGAGCATTTTGGTTGTATAACTCATTCTCAAACTCCATAAATGTGGTTCACCTGAGGCAAACTATGCAGCCAAGAGCACTTACATTCCTATCTTCACCTTTGTTGAGTGAGGCCTCTTCATGGCTATATTTAACTGGGGAAATGTTAAAATTTGACTTGGAGACCAAACTTGTGTATGTAGATGTTAGAATATAACATTATTTAAACCTAAATGTAATAGGCAAACTTATTTATATCATATATAAATGATTTACATTTACATAATTATTACATATATATTTACATGGTATTTACATTTGTGTAAAACACTGGTAGAAAATCTCTAGTGGGGGGGCCTAATACCAAGTGGAACTTTTCCTTTGGAAAAAAAGGGTGAGGTATTTTGAAAAGTGAAATGGGCACGCTAATGAGCATTTCATTTTTTTTCCTCCCATGATACCAATACCCTGTCAGTATCCATTGGGTATGACAAGAAACAGAGGAAAAATATTTTTGTTGGTACCTAGATATCTTCCACGTGGGGCATTACCCTGCTTGTAAAAGACTTAGAGAAATTTGCCAGTGCATCTATATTAGCAAGCATACCAAGAAATATTTTGCATTAATTGGCAACACATTTGTTTCAAAAAAAAGAAAAACCTGCCCCCCAAAAAAAAAAAAAAAAAAAAAAAAGAAAAAAAAAAAAAA
>Ga0209208_10004186_pt1 | contig 20564 bp, 13 predicted proteins | sample S1TSphfallax_3_FD_187694 | JGI IMG/M metagenome (GOLD analysis project Ga0209208, IMG submission 187694) | Host-associated microbial communities from peat moss isolated from Minnesota, USA - S1T2_Fd - Sphagnum fallax MG (SPAdes) (version 2) | ecosystem: Host-associated > Plants > Peat moss >...
TCAAGAGTAAGTATAGCAGCAGTCCATGCAATAGGAATGAAGGTCCTCAAGAAATAAAAAAGACAAGGTGAAATTCAAATTACCAATGAATTTGGTGGTATTCCCCATTCATAGCAGTAGATTTTTTGTTCTGTTTTTAAAAAATCTCACCCCCTTTATGACCAAACTCAAAGTAACATTGTTATATACCCTTTATTTTACGAATATCTCTATTGCCATCAAATCCATTCACTTCTAATTCACAACTATTTCTGAAAATGTACAATTTTGAATCTGGTACTATTAATTTCCACCTCTTGTTTTTGGGTGCTCATTTCATCTGGGCTTTCAGTTTAATCTTTCTATTTAGTGGCCGTGGATAACATTAGCATTTATCTTATACTCATATTAATGATAGATGGAGGAGGCCTTTGAAAGTTTGGTGTAATGTAATGACCTAGCAGCATGGCACTACACCTTGTGCGGAGAGTGAAGCCTGAGTTTTGTATTTTGGCATTTTTGTATCTTCTCATTATTTGGCATAATGACCAAGGGTGGCCAATATGGGAGGACATATGAAACAAAATCTTCTGCTAATAAAGTCACCAAGTATGACACAATCTTCCAGCGGACTGGTGGGAACCCAGGGTGGAGCCTGAGGTCCAGGGCAAACGGCCCTGACAGCAGAGCTTACCGAGTGTCAAGGACAAGGCATCGTACTTCTCTTTTTGCAAGTACAAGAGACTTTGAAGGCACATGAGGAAGTTGCTTCATCTTTTCGAGAACGCTATATTCCTAGATTTAAGGCGGCCTCTGGATACACTAAAAACTGTAGCAGAATGGAAACCCCCTCCTTACATTGCATACTCTTCCGCAATGCAGGCACTTGGTTTTTCAATACAAATGTGACACCTTGAAAATATAATCAGCACATCTTGAGAGTAGCAATGAACAGTACCTTGGATAAACATTATCAGTGGTGGGTGCACTTGCTTGGAATAATGGAAGTCAGACTTAGTACATCATGAACTGCAGTATGTAAAAACGATCAGATTGCCAACATATTACTTGCCAGTGAGGACTGAGAACCTGGTCATGCCCAGCCTTTTTTCTTATCAGCAAAATTTCTTCAAGAATCGAATTTTTAAATTCAAAAATGAAGTGATTCTGAAGGTTTTTTAATCTTCAGAAGTGAGGGGGAAAACAGTCAAAATTACCAGATTTTTTTCTAATTGGTTTCAGTGTGCAGCCAAAAAAGACTTAGAAGGATGGTTAAAGTTTTGTCCTTCATACATGATTTATAGCCAGATTTTCGCTAAATCTTCTTAGGGCTGATCACCACTTTTTCTACATCTTCCTATGCATGATGGCCACTTTGGCTTAGAACAAAAAAATTCCTAACGAAAATGCTGGTCACAAAGGACAAAGAGTCTGTGAGTTTCTATTGTAACAAAAACGGGTATATTATATATCCAAAACTTAATTATTCAAAATTAAAATATCTGCAGATTTTAAGGTTTGATTGCTTCATTTGTTTATTCAAACTCCAGTTATTATTTTGATGTCCAGCCAGTAAATTGCATCTGGCCCTATCCCTTTTGGCATTCCCAATGACAATTTCATTGAGATAAGTTCAGTGCAGCCCCACTACCATGCTGGACATTACATAACTTCCTTTTAGCTTTGTCTAGCACATGGAGGCGACAGTGTGATGTTTTGTCACAATCCTAGCCTTGGGCTCATGACCAACACAAAGGCTTGCAAAAGTGCAAGACAAGAAGGAAACCCGAGAAGCACATTTTATCCTCCCAAAAGTGCAAGAGAGTGTGCGAGAATGAACCTTCACACTCCCAAGTGACTCCCACTTTGGGACTTGGAGTTCTAATGAACTCTCGAATTTTTAGGAAATGATTGCAGAGGTCAAAAGCCATTGGATTGAAGAATTTTTATATCATTGGAGATTATTGAAACGTAAATGTCTAAAATGTGTTTGCATGACCCATTTGGACACTTAAAACACAAGTTATGGCCAAAAGAAAGTTCAGGAGTCAAATTGACAATTTAACTCCTAATTACTAAAAGTCGGGAATCGAGTTGATTTCCTTACGTTCAAGTGGTGTGCAACATAGCATTGGAAAACTTTCAACAAGGGCCACAACTTTGCTTTAGACCTCATCTCAATCAAAGGCCTGCACACAAAGTTATGGGGCCCAAAATCACGAAAGTCCCAACTTTGGGAATTTCAAGACTCCCATTTGGGAGTTTCGAGACAAAATGTCATTTGGATGTGGGCCTCGTGGAGAGGCACAAAGTATATTATAAAGGGGAAGGTGATGGCTTTCCCCAAGTCCGAGCCATGGTGAATCTTGTGAATCCAAATTTGCCCGTGGATCGTCCCTAAACCCTAAACCCTAGTAAAAAATTTCTCCAATTATGCACTAACCAATTTGTTGTTTGGGTTTATGCAAGTCCGTGTGAATGAGTGATTACTTGTCATTCTTTCTAGTCCCATCCTAAAATTCTAGCATGCCCCTCTACCCCCAAAGTGTTATGAGCCAGGGAGTGTGCCCCACTCCTTACTTTTCCGATGTTTTCACTTTAGATTCACACTTGAATCTAATAAGGAACTTGGGAGCACATCATGTTTGCATAGTTGATTATTTTATTTGAAAAAATAAAATATATATTTTTCAAACCAATCCATCAATGATAGTTAAGAAGTAGGTTAAATTAGTGATGGGTACTTCTAGTTATCTCTTTAAAATACTTCGTGTCTCTTCAGAGACATTGTGAGCCATATCGACATAGCCATGGCTGGTAGTTTCAATTTTTAAAAAGTTGTGTAAGGGATATTCAAGTGTGATGAAATTATTAGAAGCTTTTAACAACTTCGTGTTAAAATAGGGGTTGATGAATGCGCACAATTGTGTGGGGGGTTGTTTCATTTTCTGGATTACGATATTGGTTGGGTGAGTTTTTTTCTTCAACAAACAACACAATCTTCCACCGGACTGGTGGGAGGCCCTGCCCTGCGTAAGGGCATTTCACGGTAGGACAATAGGGCCCTGGGAGCTGAGGGTGGAGCCTGAGGTCCAGCGCATACGGCCCTTACAGCAGGGCTTACCCAGTGTAAAGGACACGGCATCTTACGTCTCTTTTGCAAGTACAAGAGACTTTGAAGGCACATGAGGAAGTTGCTTCATCTTTTTGAGAAGGTTATATTCCTGGATTGAAGGCGGCCTCTGGATACACTAAAAACTGTAGCAGAATGGTAACCCCCTCCTTACATTGCATCCTCTTCCGCAGTGCAGGAACTTGGTTTTTCAATACAGATCTACATAATTTAATCAGGACGTGTTGAGAGTAGCAATGAAGAGTACCTTGGATAAACATTATCAGTGGTGGGTACACTGGCTTGGAATAATGGAAGTCAGATACTCATCATGAACTGCGGTGTGTAAAAACGATCAGATTGCGAACATGTTACTTGCCAGTGAGGACTGAGGACCTGGTCAAGGTCAGCCTTTTTTCTTATTAGCAAAGTTTTGCCAAGAATCGAAATTCAAAATTCAAAAATAAAATGATTCTGAAGGTTTTTTCATGTTCAGAAGTGAGGAGAAAAACAGTAAAAATTATCAGACTTTTATAGTTGGTTTTCAGTGTGCAGCCAAAAAAGACTTAGAAGGATGGTTAAATTTTTGTACTTCATATATGATTTATAGCCAGATTTTCGTTCAATCTTCTTAGCGATGATCACCACTTTTTCTACATCTTCCTATGCATGATCGCCACTTTGGCTTTTTTTTTCAAAATTCCTAAAGAAAACGCTGGTCACAAAGGAAAGAGAGTGTGTAAGTCTACTGTAACAGAAACAGGTATATTATATATCCATAACTTAATTATTCACAAGTAAAATGTCTGCAGATTTTAAGGTTTGATTCCTTGATCTGTTTATTCAACCTCCAGTTGTTATTTTGATGTCAAGCCAGTGGACTGCATCTGGCCCTGTCCCCTTCGGCAATATCTTTATACAGTAATTGCAACGCAAGCTATTTTTCGAATGCTTTTTCACTCCTGATGTTGAATCTTGTTGCAGCAACTTCAAAATGCCTCTCAGACCTGTCATGCCACTTCTTGTCTCTTCTTTCCTTCTTCCCATCACCCTTGCTTTCCTTATGAAAATAATTTGGCTGTCGTCATCCCCAGTCTCCTTCAAATTAAAATTTGCATGTGGGCAGGACTGACTTTCCATTTCTTTCCTTGTCTAAGGAGTTGGCATTCCCAATGAGGATTTCATTGAGAGAAAAGTTCACTGAAGCCCCACTGCCATGCAAGACACTAAATAACCTCCCTTTAGCTTTGTTACATGGAGGCCACAATGTGATGCTTGCATAGTTGATTGCTTTATTTCAAAAAATAAATTATATATACTTTAAACCACTAAACTCGCAATAGCCAGAAAGTAGGCTAGTAATGGATACTTCTAGTGTTATCATGGGGCTCCTTGGTTTGAATCTTGACAAAGGATACAAAATGAAATTTCTGAACATGTTAAATGTTTTGTGAAATATAACTGTTAAGGTTTTTTTTCTGCAGTGAAGGGGACGGCAGGGCAAACTGTGCAAAACAAAGTAGAAACATGTTGCTCTAAAAATAAGCTCACTTTATGTGCCTCACAAACCTCCATTGGGGGAGGGGAGGACTGTCTTTTGTGTCTCCCCACTACCAATTTAGTAGGCTAGTTTAGCTTTATACAAATGTTGTTTAGTTCTTGATTTCAAAAGGAACATTTGATCTCGATTTTTAATCCTTTTAGTTCTTGATTGAACTTCCCATTCAATCTAGGGATTGCGTCTTTCAGATTTTTTAACTTCTGATTTTTGTTTAACAAAATTGGAACCCAATTTTGTTTCATCTCCATTACACACAACTAAACATAAATTATATTATGTAATATTAGGTTGTTCAGCTAGTCCACACAATACAAAATAACAATTATGTACGCCCAATCAATTAAAAGCAATTGCTTATATTAAAAGTACATTTAGGCCTTTTATTTTTTCAAAAAGTTGTACTTATGAACCTAAACTAGTTTAAGAAACGCCACTTACCCCAATTCAGGTTATAGTTCTTTTTTAAAAGGCTAGTTGCACTATTAGGAAAATGTTCAACCTTTGGTTTGGATACCCTAGAATTTGAACCTAAACTTGCCTAAAATCAAAAGCCTACCATCATTGGTTTATACGAACATGGGGGCATTTATGAAAAACTACACCAAACCCCCTCTACATATCAAGGTGTAGTGATTTTGAGGGTTGATACTTGTGATTTTCAAAAAATCAAATGCCCCACTTATAATATACGATCATGGTTGTCAAAAAATCAAATACCCAACTTTTCATATATAACCATGGTTTTCAATTTCTTGAAAGAATCAAATAACTCTCTACAAATTTATCAAGTCTTTTTTAGTTGGTTCTTTCATGAAACCTACTAGGATTTTGAGGTTTTTGAAATTATAACCAAAATTCACTATTCCTTTATTTTCTTTTTTCAAATACTCGAATTTTTTTGGTATTTTTTTTCAAATGTTGAAAACCAATGGTTCTTTTCTTTTGTCTTTTTATTCACTTGTACTTGGATTTAGTGATTATTAAAAAATAAAAAAACTACCCCACATTGGTTCATACTAATGTTGGTTGGTTCTAGGTTTGCAATCAAGTCCAAATCTACATCTAAATCCAAGTCTAAGAACTAAACATGCTTGTTCTACCTGTACTTGGATTTTATTAAGAACCAAACTTTAAGCGACATGTGTACTACAAGCAAGGCGGTGGTTGAGATCTTTTCTCTCAATGATGGGAAAGTTAAATTACTCAATCTAGAATCGGTTAGGAGGATCATCGTAAGGGAGAGAGGGGGTAGAACAATCATTTTTTCTCTTGACGTAGGGGTTGAAGATAATTGGCCTGAACAAGTAAAGAGCAACCATAGCTAGGATGAGAGCCAAACCACCAACAAGACCTCCCACCACAGCACCTATTGGAAGTGTGCTTTTAGATCTTGATGCAATATAGTCTGCAACAATGCTCACATTCAGAGTAACAATTCCTGACTTCATTAGAAACAATCATTTGTAGAGCTCAGTACTTTGCATAAACCCTTGAACTTCAATTACAAGTACTTCTCTTGAAATACCATCTCCTTGTCAAACCAAGTGGAACAAGCAAAACAAAAACAAGAACAAATCCCCCAAGAAAAATAAACTATGTAAAAGGTTGATGTTACCTTCAAACAAACACTGATAGATCTTTAGTAATGGAGGAAACAATTTACCTGAAGGTTGACACAGGCATGCAGATGAGTTATAAAGAATCAAATTTCCTGGGCAGGGAGGACAATTTCCTGCATTCAACACCAAAATTGGTTGTGATCAGAATAGAAGAGACTAGTACTTGCTTCAAGCCACCCATCACTCCATAAAGGAGAAAATATTCCATTAAGCAAACCCATATCTGGAGATCAACAGGCTCTCAATGAACATTCCTCATGAAAATTTGTATTGTATTTCACTCAATGCCATACAAAGGAGCCAAAAATTCATTTGTACAGACCACCAAAACACATATATACCTTCAAAATTCTTAAAGATTGTAAGGCATGAAAATTGTCGCAAACATGAATCTGACGCCTTAGTGAAACCCGTAAAGCAATTTTGTGTGATATTCCTGTTTGCACAAGTAGCCGAATTACACATTTCAGATTACTGCTCTTGTAATTGTCACAGGTTGACATTACAAATTTTGAAGCTTTTTGTATCTTATGAGATTCCCAAGTAGCTCAAGGATGCTTGGAAAATTGTTTATTCAAATGGTTTTGGTTCTTGCACCTAGGTTGATCCTGCAACCATTAGACCCACAGTATGTAGATGGAATACACTCACACATTAGGAGGCAAGTTTGTGGGCTGACTTCCATTGAAATAATTGCAGCCACTGCATTCAACCACCCATTTCGAAGTTATTTACATTTGAGAAACCAAATCTGGACACATAACTTTCTGCATGACCTTGAAGCATGTTTTAGTTCCTAACATTTTGGATAACACTCAAGTTGTTGAGCCAGAAACACTGACTTGTACAAGAGGAATTTCAAACTGATAAATCTTCTCGATGGTCTAATTTTTTGAAGCTTTACAGGAGCACTGACTGGAGTGTGTATGCATTACATTTAAACCTTTCTTAACTTACAAATCAACATTCTGAGTATTGCCATCATATGCATTCAGAAGGCTCGCACTTTCATTCAACCCAGGAATTGTCCCAGTGAACTGATTGTGAGAAATGTCCCTGCAAAATAAAATATAAAATTAGGATTTGCTAAAGGCTACTCGTAAGAAGGTAGATGTAATTATTGTTCATGTCCTCGTTTGCTCATTTGGTTGCTGCAATCTTGGCTTAAATGATGTAGTGAAAATGGAGTTTTCTAGACAGAATATGAGCTACTTTGATATCATATATTGGTTGGGATTAGGCCACAATACCATACCTTTTGGAAGTATTTTATCAATTCATTGCAAAGAGGAGAAAGGAGCACAATAAGGACCCACATAAGGGAAGGTTTTGTGATGATCAAGTCTTTGTTCTTGTTAATGCAGGACACCTCTTAGAAGTTAGGCAAATGACCAATTCCAGAAATGTATATCTATTCCAATGATCCAGGTCTCATTGAGTCTCAAATTTATGTGTTGGGTAAAGCCTGAGCATGGGGGGCATACCCAAAATAAGGGGCTTGGGACAAGGCAGTTGCCAACCCTCACCCTACATTTTCGGAATGTCTCCCATCCATGGGCTTTGCCAATTGTAAAGCATGAGGAGAACATTATCATGAACTTAAACATACATTGATCATGTGGGCTAGAAGGGGGAGGGTTTTCACAACTACTGCTTAAGAGTGTGAGGGACCTTACACCTATATAATTATGTAGCCATAATTTCCATCCCACTCTTTGGAAGTAGGTGTAAGATACCTCCTTGGAAAAACTTCGTGGATATAAGGCGCCTTTCAAATACTTTATGAACAAGCATACAATGGAAATAGACTTCTTACAGTGTCTTTAGGCTGGGCAAGCTAACTATCCATGCTGGGAAAGGATCCGATAAATAGTTTTGTCGGATGTTCCTGAACAAAAGAATGCAGAAGACAGTGGTAATTAGCTTTCCCTGCTGTTCATATGCTTGTAGCGAGTCCCTGAAGCATTGAAGGAAAAATAACATGAATTGGTCTGAGAAACTCAACAAATGGTGAACTGAAAGAACAGAGAATCGCAACACACAGTAGCAATGGGACTGCTACTGAGGGCAAGGTTGTCATTACTCTTCATTACAATTTCCTTACAGTGTGCCCTTTGCTATATGGGTATGACAGAACTTGGACTTACAGTTCAGATACACTTGCCAAGCCTTTCCAGCTATCTGGAATGGAACCTGTCAGGTCATTGCCATAAATCAACCTGCAATCTCAAACTGAAAAAAAGTTAGTCACACAGCCCTTGGAAAGTTTTTACCCTGCTGTTTTGGCAATGCACTCTCATGTGGTTAGCTACAAAGAATCCAATCATTCTGTGAGTTTCTTTAGAGAGACACAGCCTGCACATACACCACAAACTTCTTTGTACTCATCTTGCTCTACAAATGTATTTCTACTTATGTCCCCTACTCAGTTGCATAGTTCTTCTAGTGGGATGTGAAATGCACTTCTGTGCTTTGCTTTGGCTCTTCTGGATTTTCCTTTCATGTGGCACTTTTGGTGTAGTCATTTCAAGCAATTTTTGAAACTCAATATTGGGTTACTGTTGGATTTGGAAAAGGTACAGAAAAACTTGAGGGTGGGGTTTGAGGATATTTGCTACACGCCCATGTACCCATGTGTCCCAGCAAGAAAGCAAGGATATCTTATTAGAACAGGATGGTGTCAGAAACATACATCCTTGTCAGTTTAGAGAGATTGCCAAGCTCTGGTGGGAGGGGACCCCATAGCAAATTATCATGAAGATTCCTGCAACAATTCAGAGTAAATTAAAGAAATACCCTCTCTGGTACTGGCTGCAAGAATATTTCATTCTCATGGAATTCGCATTTGATAGCATGTATTACACAGCCCATTCTTTCAAATATTGCTAGTACTCTAGAAGTACCATCTGTTGTCAAATTTGGTCTGCACATAATGGCAACTTCAGGTTGCAATGCTGAAGACAGCCTTGATGGACAGCCAGGATGTTGTATGAAACACGCTTACTACATGGCTACAACTGCAAACTTTGATCTTACTAACATTTAAGCAAAGTTATAGATCCACTGTCAAAGCTTGCAGGAGATCAAAATCTCTTGAGCTTTCTAAAAGCATAACTCCAGGTTCAATTATGATGGTTCAAACATGATACATATATACCTTGTTCCAGCCACTATTGGAGAATGTAATGTTGGTGGAGTGTTTAAGATGACCTTTTGGGATGGAATATAACTCTCTGATATTCTTGGAGAAGTTATAATTCAACCCCCATACAAAACTCAGGTTTCAAAATGTCTTACAGATATGTCAAGTTGCCCAAGTTCCCCCACTTAGCGGGAATAATGTTGCGAATTGCATTTCCCCATAGTGTCCTGCAAAGGGAAATCAATCAGATACAAGTTGTAAGAGTTAAAGTACCATAACAAATAACTTTGGATGCTGATGCAAGAAAATGCACTAGATGAAATGGGCAAGGACAAGTGTTAACTGTTGGCCTGAGATACTGGCAAAACCTTTTCAAGATATCTGTTTTTGTAGCAAAACCTTTTGGCTGCAATAGAACACCAGTATTCTGATACTAGTCAGTAGCTGTGACATACAGTTGTTGAAGGTTGATCAATGAACCAAGTTCTGGAAGAGGTCCTACAAGAGAATTGTTGCCCAAAAACCTGCCAAAAAGGACAAAAATTTCCACCCTTGTCAGATGATATAGGACACTTCTGCCAAACTTGTCTGGGTCATAAAAGTACTAGAAGAGATTTACTCTTTGAAAAGAAATATATCACATCCATGCAATAAACTGTGGATCATATAGAACTTGTCAGTCCTATTCTGTCAATTGGTGGGCAAGGGGCACATGTGTTTTCTTTTCCTGACAAATTTTGTGGTGTCTTCTACAAAAAATTGGGAACTTTTAGATTTTTTCTTTCCTAGTGTCAATTCCGAAACACTTGCTAAGTTTTTGGGAAAAATTTGCCAAATTTTTTGATATCACAAAATTGGAAAGAAAAAGAAAAACCCTGATGCCCATCACAATTTCACACAAGCAACAGAAGGAAAATAACTTGATGGGTTTTTCATAATAATCAGATGTGAATGGAGAAGACAAAAATTATCCTTAGTTGCAATTGTCTGAGACTTCAATTTAACACAGCTTTCTATTTTCTAAGCACTAGTAAGACCTCAGAATTCTGACCATAATATTACAACTGGCAGACAAAATATTAGTTCCCATTTTGCGCAAAATGGGAACCTGAGAGCATGAAGAGCAAGTTGTCCAACCCTTGACCTCAGGTAGTGAGTGAGTCCTGAGGACTTACAGAATTTGCAGTTTGCTCAAGTTTGAAATTTCAGTTGGAATGGGGCCAGACAAATTACAACTATCAATTTTCCTGCACATGATCAACATATTAATTGACAATTGTTTGAATTGACCATCTTGGCAAATGCCATATACAAAGAGTGTGAAGCTGAAGACTTGATAGCCTTGTCCTGAATTGAGATCATGTAACATGTTCAAAGTTTAGGCTTACTGTGCCGCTCCCAGAAATTTGCACACCAGTACATGATTCTGCACTCAATTTTGACACTGCAATAGATAACAGTTCTATCATGAATGTGTGCAGTTTGGACATTGAAAGTGAAATTTTAGTCTCTCCCTGAGTCACTTACAGTTCAATTAGGTTCAGGAGATTCAGAACTGGAAGTGGAAACGGTTGAGATAAAGTGCTCCTGCTCAAGAGCCTGCACACATCACAAAGTCTTGTATGAATCTATCATGATCATGCAGCTCTGTTGTTTAAAAGCTAGTAATACATCTCAACTTGTAGGTTACTTTAGCCTGGATAAAGGAATTTGAATTACGTAGAGTAGATCCAGCTTGATTAAGAATACCCAGGTGCTAAATGTGGCACATAAGGAAAATGGCAACAAAGTTGTACAACAATGGTTGGTAGCCACTAATATAAATCCAGCACAGAGAGCATTGTGGTTTGCTCTGGAAATAAAGAACTTTCAGACAATTTCTGAATCTCCAGCCATCTGAAAAGGCCTCTTTCTTCTTGCCATAGGGATTCAATTCCTTTAAGAGCTAATGAACTTTCTCTATATCAACAGTACTCTTGGTTGCTCACCCATCTTACCAGAACAGAATCTGTACTCAACTTTAGAATTCTCGACATACTTATTGTTATCCACATGTCAATGTGAGTTTAGTCACAACCATTTCTCTTTGATCAGTCTGACGGACACCAACGCAAAACACATTCATGAGCTAATTCTTCAAAATAATTCCATATCTAGTGCTATCTGGGTATGTGAGACTCTTATGGACTCCTCCTCTGTTTCGTCTAACAACCCTTCTTGCCTGGGAGCCATGATACTGTTTTCATTAATCTCCTGAAGTATGCTCACAGAATTGTTCTGCTCAGACCCAATATGCCTAGCAAATCCCAGTGCTTCCAACCCCATAAAGCACTTGGAAAAAAAAATTGTGTAGGAGGGAGGCATGTCTATCTGATGTAATTTACCTCCACAGTAGGGAATGTATATTCCATCTCCAGGAGGGTTTTGACACATTGTGAATTTGCTTCTTTCTATCAGGCAGGTTCATAAAGGCATACACGTTTATCTCAACCACTGATTGTACATCTGTCCTGTTTTATCTTGTCTGTGGGCCTCTGTCTTTGCACTGTGTAAGCCAAGTAGATGAGGGCGTTACCACAATCAGGTCTGAACACTTGGTTGTTGCTTTGTGCACAGGCCCTTACTCCGGTAATGCCCTCTTACTAGGGCCTTGCCTACACATAAACGTTTTATTCTCTTGATGTCCTAGACTAAGATATGAAGGATTTTTGAGTGACCCAACCATCCAAGGAAAGAGAGATTAAGGAATGAGGACAGGGTGTAACAGCTGGATGAGGTAGATCTTACAGGATTTGAAGGTTTGAAAGGTTGCCAAGTTCTTCGGGAATAGGCCCCAGGACACTGTTGCAAGGACCTGTACAACTTTGGGAATTAGTTGGGTAGTTGCTGAAATCTAATGTTTGAAGGGATGGAAACAGACCGATCTCCGGTGGAATGGGTCCTGACAGACCCATGTTGCTGAAATTTCTGTTCAAAGCCCAACCCACCAAGAGGATATCAAGTTGGATGTTAGTAGCTATTATCACTTTTGCAGAACACCTTCTGAGAAAGAAAGTTGTTACGAGTACAGTTCATTCCTGTCCTGTGATTTAGCATAGTTATATCTAGCTGTATCCTTAAAACTATAGTGAACTTCTGCATGTACTTAGGATATAAGTTCAGCTAAATAGAATTTTTAAGACATGGCCCCACAATAAGGAGATTCCAGATCTTCCAAAATATCAGCCTTCAACATTAAAAGAGAGAAGACAGGAGACCCCATCCCTAAAATACAACAGAATCTGGTAGGAGCAGTTTGACCAACAACTATGGGAGGCACACACATGTCCTTTTATCGTCAATGTAAGGTGTAGGGCATTGCCCAGGGTGGGTGCATTTTCTGAAATAAGGGACCTAGGTTCAGATGTTGTAGCTGACCTTCAACCCAGCATTTTGGGAATGCCCCATCGAGCATCAGTTACAGCTGTTAATACCACGAAATAACATTTGTAAAGCATGAGGAATATTGTGTAGATCACAAGGTGGCCACTACTAGGTACAGAGGCAACTTAATTAGCTTACTACACATAAAAGAGGCTTTCTTCACGGATGTAAGCTGACCTCCTCTAACACTGAAAAATCAGCCACAGCTTGGAGTGTAGGGTAAAGCTCAAGGGCAAGGGCATCAACAAAATAAAGGCCCACACCAGGTGGTAGCAAAGGGCAGGCCTGATTTCAGTAATGACCTTGCCTGAGTGCTTTACCTGGTGTAAAGACTGCCACAGAAACTTTTCAAAATGGAAAAGCCCTCCTGCAAAATGAAATGTTCCTCTGCTGGATGGAGGAAAATTTCTGCTTCTAAACAATCCTACAAATACACTAGCAAATTTCTGCTAGGTCTTTTGGTATGGACAAAGTGGCCAGCTACCATAACATACCCACCTTCATCAGATCCCAACAGTGGTGGAGGTCAATGTCCAACATTAGCCTACTTACTAAGTTTGTGTTCTAAGACCTGCAATAACTGTCCAAGACTTGGCTACAACATGCTGTCTTGCTCAACATTACATAAAGAAGAGGGAGATCATCAAAGACAACAGGAAGGTAGCAGGAGATATGTAAAGCCCAGGATGGGGTCATTCCCAAAATCAGGGGCCTAGGATGATGAGTTGGTAGCTGAGCCCAATCCCACATTTTGGGAATGTTCCCCACATGTGGCCTTTACCCATAGCAAAGCATGATGCAAAGGTGATGAACCTAAACCTAACAACCTCGACTGAAAATTGCAGCATGTAATTTGGGGGACATCCGAGCACAATTTCCTGCTCCAGGCTAGCACAGGGAGATTTCATGTAACTTCCCTAGAGCAGGAGCACTTTGTTGGGATGGAACCTTGACCGAATTTGGGGGACCTCTTCAAGCACAATTTCTGCCTCCAGTCTAGCACAGGGAGATTTCACATACAACTGCCTCGGAACAGGGGTGTTTTATTGGGATGGGACCTCGACTGTGAAGGTATCCCAGCCCATGTCAGCTGTAGACCTGACAACTGCGTCAGTTATTACCTGGCCTAGGGGAAGGTGTTGGCAACGATGTCAGGTCATTATGCCTTGGACCTTGGGTTCCACCCTCAGTTCCAAGGGTGTAATGCCCTGACATCAGCACCTTCCCCATACATGTGCAGATTGATCACAAAGCATAGGAATGGGTGGGTTCTTACAACTCCTTAAGAGTGAGATAGATCTTCTGCCTATAACAGGTAAGTTTTCTGTTACAGAGGTTGAGGCTACTGGCATTGAACATAGTGTAGAACTCACAAGCCAATGATGGATCCAGTAGGTGTGCATTGGACCACTTGCGGATTCCAGGCACATGGGTCTGTGGTGTTGTAGGCATATCGGTAGCTCATTTTCTGCAGAATTGTTTGGAATGCATCACCTGAGAAAGAAGCAGATTACAACAGCTCACAACGTGCGCAACAAACTGCATGCCGGTCTTAATTAGCAATCAAATGATCCACTTTATGTTCTTGGGTGCAATTACAGAGGAGAAATATTTAATTAGCAAAGTTGATTAATCCACAAACATTGAGGAATTGCAGCAGCAGATCAAGGAAATTACAAGAGTCACGGCATTTTGAACACAAGCTAGCTGCTGCTCATGGCACAGTACTATAACCAAAACTGCATGCACCCAGTAGTACACTAGAGTTGGGATTTGAACCTTCTGCTGAAACTGCTTCACAGACTGCAGATTCAGTGTAGATCAGCAGCTGGAGAGATGCAGCCACTAGAGAGACCGAGAGCAGGAAGCAAACATGCACATTCTTCATTGCAGGACCTTGCAGCACATGCGGACCAGGCATCGAAGAAGCAGCTGCCGTGCTTATTATATGTTGACCTGCAGCACCCAGGATCTAGTCAGCAAGGTAGAGCTCCTGTAAAACGAACCAGATCAACATCTAGCGCCCATGAGATTCGACAACATGGTTACATATATATCCTGCTGGGAACCAGCTGCTCCTGCATGAGGCCCCATTGATTTCTTCTTCTACTTCGAATTCTTCCAGGATCATGCATTTGTATACTATGTGCGCGCGTATATATAAGCTGCTGATACATGCACCCATTTGAATAACTCTGAACATGATTCTAACAATCTTGAACTTGAAAGTTCAGTAGCATGAGCTGACCTTCAATATGGACCAGCTGCCGGTTGCAAGAGTTTGAGCTTCCACAAAATGTTGATTCTCGATCTGCCGGAGCTAGCTCACCAGCTTTTTTCCATAGCTGGTGGATCTTTCGACGTACAGCAGATGCGAGGCTCTAGACTTCCTCTCTACTCCTTGTTCAAACACACATCCGATTTCAGCTCCTCCGTATCTTCGTTTTCTTGTCTCCCTCCCCCTCCCTTTTTCTTTCTCTTCCTCCTCTCTGTCAAACACTCTAGACTCTAAGGTTAGAGCCATCTACATACCTTAGCAACCGCAACGTGCCTTACCTACTTACTTACATAATACTATTCACTGACATTTCTTACCGACTTTCTATACTTATGGGTGGAGTTGCAGAAAAGAAAATAACTAAACTCGGGTGTGAAAAAAACTTTTGCAGAGTGACATACTGAGCACTACTGGAGATGCTCTTACATGGATTCCCTACAAGAACAGCCCTGTTAGATGGTGTAAGACCATTATTACATGTCAGAATTCGCCTGTTCATAAAATGAGAAATTTTATAGAGCTTTCTATGACAGGTAGGGTCACCTGGTGTCTGATGCCCATAAGGATTGACTTTGGTGGACGAGAATTCAGTGTAGGGTGGAGCCCCATGATGGGAGCATTTGGGGCCTAGAACAAGGTCTGTCCCAGCATTTGTGAATGTCCCCCAATTGTGGACTTTACCATCATAAAGCACGAGCCAAACATTAGCATAAACCTAAACGAATGTAAACCTAAATGTACATAGATGACGAGGGCTGAGGCATAAGAGGGGAGAGGTTCTTACACTTACTCCTTAACTGCGGGAGGGAACTTCCACCTACAAACAAGTAGGCATAATTTTCCACCTACTCCTAAGGAGCAGATGTAAGGTCTTTTCTAGCAAGGATAATCATAAACATAAGGTGCCTTTCAAATAAAACTTATAGCAACTCCACTCATTCTCAGTATTTGAGCTTTTAATAATATTTCTCACATGGAAGATGGTTTACTTATTGTTTCCCAAGCCTCACCCATAAAAATGAAAACTGAAAATAACAAAAGGTGAGAGATTATTAACAGTAAATCCTGTGAACCAAATCATTGTATCTCGCCAAATCAAGAGTAAATCGTTAAACTATGTAGCGCCTTTTGCAAGCCTATTATCCTATGCATAAATACTGGGCCCAAAGTTACTTTACTGCCCCCAAACCATCATAGGTACTTTACTGCTCTTCATCCAAAACATCTTGTGCAATGCACAAGTAGGGCTCCTTTCAGGCAATTTCTCAAAGTCCTTTACAAAATTGTACCCAGAAAAGAGGAGGGGTGGTTGCATTTAATTAAACAACCCCACTACAAGCTGATCAACTCTACCAGCGACAACTCAAATCTGTTCTAGGGTAGACACAGCCTCCGCTGTTCAGAGGCCTGTGTTCGAACAGTCGGTGATTGTTTGCTGGTGGCCTTTCTATCGTTCAACAACATTTATCTATGAACAAAGGTAGTTTGTTTTGTTTTGTTTTAGGAAGGGTGCATCAGCTTGGTTCCGTGGCATTTGGACTTGCGGTGCAGAAGTTCTTGAATATTGAATGATTTCTTCACTGAAAATTAAATTAAATCGTAGCTTTGGAATGTGCCTTTGGTGTTGTTGGAAAGATCTTGATGAGCAGGATTTAATGGAATTTATTTGGTAAGATTTGGATTCAGAATGTGAGAGATATGGACTTTTAAGTGATTTCTGCTGCTGAAAATTCAAATAAATTCCAAAAAATCAGGTTTTGGAAGGAAAAATCAGTTGAGAACATGTTAACACTGGAGCCTATGGAACGTGCCACATTAGTCTATCTATGAAGGAAGGTAGTTTGTTTTGTTTTGTAGGTATGAGATCCACTGAACCAGGATGCTTCAGATCGTGTTCTTGATGTCTTTGGAAAGCTCTCAATGAGGAGGGGTGCATGGGCTTGGTTCCATGAAGTTTGGATTGCAGTGCAAAAGTTTTTTAATATTGAATGATTTTCTTCACTGAAAATTAAATAGCCAAAAATTTCTAAGGAATTGGAATGTGCCTTTGGTATTGTTGGAAAGATCTTGATGAGCAGGATTTAATGGAATTTATTTGGTAAGATTTGGATTCAAAATGTGGGAAATCTTGATTTTTAAGTGATTTCTGCCATTGAAAACTCAAATAAATTCCAAAAAACCAGGTTTTGGAAGGAAAAATCAGTTGAGGACGTGGTAACACTTGAATGTCTACCATTCAATTCAATAAAAAGGAATTGTGATGTGCCTTTGGTGTTGTTGGAAAGATCTTGACAATTCAAATTTAATGGAATTTATGTTGTGAGATTTGGATTTAGGATGCGGGACAATGTTGATAGGTTGAGTTCATGTTATTTTGTAACAAGTTCACACTTAAGCCAATGGCACAAATCACACTAGTATTTATAATTGAACGTTTGGATGAAAAAAATTCGAGCGGTCTCTTTGGTCCATTCGTCTATAAGGACAGTTTTACTGTGTAGTTAAGGGGCTAAGAGCAATTTGGTGTGAAGTTTTTCTGACCACAATGATGTGGGGTTTTGTTTATGGTAGGGTGAAGTTGCACATTTTAATGCATACAATAAACCAAAACTAGAAGCAAAGATGTATGATAGTACTTTGGCTCTTTGGTTATGGATGCCATATGAAACGATTAGAGGAATAAATTGTGCATCTTTACCAAATGGAATGTTTGGTCTAAAGGTGAGTTGGGTCCATTTTTTCAACCTTCCAAAAACACAAGCAAAGGGGTTTATGATGATTAGGGGGGTGTTTTGGGCTAGTTTAAAGAAAATTTCAGCAACAAGAGTAAGGGTAACTATTTGGTTAGAGGGGTGAGTTTATTACATTTAAAAGCATGCAATTGAAAGTTAATAAGAAAAACCTTAACAATCTTAGAATGCACAAACTTCACCAAAAGTAATTTGAATATGATTTTTGGACCATTCACAAACATGCAGATTTATTAGCAACCTAAATCCAATCTTTGGATCCTACAAGCAATTACTACCAACCGGATCCTACAAGCATTTACTACCAACCCAAATGAGAAGCAACAAGTTGATTATTGAGCAATTTGCATTTCCACCAAGAAGTCCAACAAGCTTATTCTTGAGCAATTTCCATTTCCTACTAAAAAGTTCAACAAAACAACAAGTTACATGGGCATAGCTGAAATCACTTATGCAAGAAAACTCATTTTTATATCAATTGTGTTTCTACAAAATATGTTTTCTCTACTAGATAGCATAGAAAATGAACTACAATCCTTCATAGAACTTCTACTTCCTATAACTACAATAGGTCAAAGTTCAAAAGCAAAAAGTAGATGATGTAAAGGAGGAAAAATTAAGGTAAAAAATAGATTAAAAATTGCAAAAAACAAATATAATAGGAAACAAAGGAATGAAACAAACATACCTATGAATACTAGAACCATGACCAAATGTAGGAACATATATGATAAATCAAGTTTACACAAAGTGTTACAAGAAATACTTACATTATCGTTGGTTTGCACAATCTATTCCAAAAAGTTTTTGAGTTGAAGGAATTCAATGAGGACCAAATTTCATAAAGTTCAACCTTGTTACAACTTAACTTCATACCCATGACTTGCAAATCCACATCAAATGTGATTGTAATGTGGAATTATTTTGAAGACTTTTACACACATAGATTTTACTAAACCACTTTAGACATATGCAATTACAACATGTCCAAATCTAATTCATTTTCTCATCTTTTGGGTTGTGTTTAGGAAAGAGGGAGGCCTACCACTTGTTGGGCCAAAACGTGAACCCCCAACTCCTCAAAGGTTGTTGCTAGGAGGAGCGAAGAGTTGATGAACTTGATTGTGCCTCAAAGGCGACAAAATAGCATGTTTGATCAACTAATGGACAAGGAGAATGTGTCGCCTATTTTTGAAACATAGCCAAGGAAAAAACCAACAAAGGTTAATCAAATTCCAATGGTTGCAATGCAAATGGACAAATGAAGCATTGGAATAAGCAATGGATGTGTTGAAAGAAGAACTTGTTTTTTACAAGGGGCTAACATATCATGGAACATATCTTCAAGAGATCCCTTTACGATCATCTGAATGGTCAGACCAAATCCAAAAAAATGGGACTAGGAGGAATGCTACAAGAAAAAAAAAAGATTCAACAATCATTACTTGGACATTAACTATGTAAGAATGTGGCTTGTTCATGTTGTTACACCACCTAAAAATGACGGCTGCCAAATTGACACAAACAAGGCTTACACAATTCTAAAATGGAATATTAAGGTACACTTAGTGGTTTTGGTTCAAGTGCAAACATTTAAAATAGAGCGTATAAAAGAAATTAAATGTCTTGAAGTTTGCAAAACACAAGGTCTTACTATTAATTTTTGCAACTTTCATTTTACAACAACTAATAAACATCATATAGCCAACACCAATATTCCACAAATCATAAATGGAATTTGAATGAAACACACATTCAAACAAGTAGACAATCAAGAACAAAGGTTCTTGCCAAGAAAGAGTCCAATGCGATTTACAGAATAAATTGTGCAATAAATGCAACGAGTGAGGTGCTACCAAGATTTTACATATTCAAAAGTGAAAGATTGAAAAACAATTACATTAAATTTTGTAAATTAAATACCTACATGATAATGCAAAAAAAAGCTTGGATGACTTGTTTCTTGTTCAAAGAGTTCTTATTTTTTTTCAAATGGTTTATTCCAAGTGGAATGTTTCTAACCACTCAACATTTATTATCCTAGATGGACATGGCAATCATCTAATCTTAGAGGCAATAGACCAAACCCAAGAGGTTGGATTAATATGATCATTATACCCTCACATACATTTCATGTTGTATGAGCCTTAAATGTTTCCTATTTTAAACCCTTCAAAACAAGATTTAGAAAGGTTAAAGATACAACTATGGCCAAAAACAAAATTAAACAAAACATCAAATTACGTGGAATTAAACAAAATCACCTTGGTTGGATGCATGGACAAAGTTTTAAACCAATCACTTACAAAACAAAACATCAAATCTAGGTTTAGGGCAACATGTATATATGGCCTTTATAACCAAAGGCAATGGACAATAGGATTCAACCTTCAACCATTTACACAACAATAACAAACATTAAAGGAGGTGAAGAGGATTACATGTTAAATGAGAAAGAACATCATGAACAACAATGTGAAAATAATTTTACTATTGAAGATCTCCTCCAAATACACATTACATTGATTCATCAAACAACAATGGAAGATCCTTCTACTAGTAGGTTAGGTAATGCAACTACATAGATATACCTAATAGCCTTGAAATGAAAAATGATAGGGCAAAGGAAATGAACATATATTTAAACTTAAATGACCTTAGTTTTGATCAATTACAAGAAAAATAGACAACTTTAAATCA
>Ga0209208_10004187_pt1 | contig 20560 bp, 14 predicted proteins | sample S1TSphfallax_3_FD_187694 | JGI IMG/M metagenome (GOLD analysis project Ga0209208, IMG submission 187694) | Host-associated microbial communities from peat moss isolated from Minnesota, USA - S1T2_Fd - Sphagnum fallax MG (SPAdes) (version 2) | ecosystem: Host-associated > Plants > Peat moss >...
GGTTTTTTTTTTTTTTTTCCCCCCTCAATTTTGTGATGTAGCTGAAGTGGCGATCATCCATAAGATGATTTAGCCATATTTGGCTACATTTTTGGCTACATGCTATATATGAAAGTAGAAAAAAGAAACTAGAATCCTTCTTATATTCTTGGCTACCTACTGGAACCCATCATAAAAATCTGGCAATTTGGATTTTAAAAAAAAAATTATTTTTCCAAATCCCCTTGTTAGGTTGGTCAGTGGGTCAGTTGATAACTTTGTTGGTTGCCTTGCCTTGCCTTGCTTTGCTTGTTAGCAGCTAGGGTTTTTTTTTTTTTTTTTTTTTCTGTCAATTTTGTGATATAGCTGAAGTGGTGATCATCCATAAGATGATTAGCCAGATTTGGCTACATACTAGATATGAAAGTAGAAAAAAACCAGAATCCTTCTTATATTCTTGGCTACCTGCTGAATAATCATCATAAAAATCTGGCGATTTTGATTTTTTTTTCGAAGTTTTGTGTATTTGGGCCATTTTTTTCCATGGAAAAATCCTTTCTGTAGGTCGAAATCATATTTTTCAGGTCAAAATTTGGCGAAACTTCGCCCCCAAAAAACACACTTATTAGGAAGATGCAAAAATAATTGGCTATCATCCCAAGAAATATTTTAGCCAAATCAGATAGTGAATACCATTCTTTAGCCAACCAACCTTCTATACTTACGGCTACACATTGAAAACCAAATATAAAAATATGGTGATTTTTGAACCTCTTTTACCCTCACCTATGAATTCATTTTCGAATGCAAGATTTTTAATATCGCCTTTTGGTGAAATTTTCCCACAAATAAAAAGCTCCTCTCAAATAAGTCAAGAGTTATAAAAAAACTGCTGATTGACGGGTATATTGGTTTTGATAATATTAGTTAGGTAAGGGTAAATATAAAAATTTGAAAAAATAGATCATTGAGTAAAGGTATATAATATATATAAATCTAGGAATCCTATTACATGTTGATGATCCATTAGAACCTATTAGCTACATATGAAGATTTCAAAGAAGAAAGCTAGAAAGCAGCCCACATCTTCCAAAAATCTTGACAATTTCATAACTTTATTCTTCAAAATGTGTTAATCTTTTTGGAAAAATTTCCAAAGCTTCCCTAGACCATATTTCTTGGAATTTTTCTTTTTAGCAAAATGGTGAATTTTTGCTACAAAAACAATCATTGTTGCAAAGTCGAGAAAGACATTTTACTTGTGTAATTTGCATTATAAACCTAAACTTGTGAAGTGTCACACATCCCATGAAAAAAATAGACGAATCTATCAAATCTATCAATATCATTAAATCATATTCAAAACAAATTTATAATGGCAAATGGTAGTAAAATCTAAATGGTTTCCAAAGCATATGTTGAAAGGTTTTTCCAAGATAATTAATGTAATGAATAAACCTAAAATGCCAAAATAAAGTCTATTCATTAGTTAATCATCATAATTAAACAAGTCCATCATAACCATTTGTATTGTAAAATACAAAAATCCATATATCTTATAAGATGAATTTAAAATATAGTTTTTGTTTACATTAATGAAATTATTTACCCTCCCCTAGGGTAAAGGTAAACTTCAACTATATATTAATTGGTTAAAATAAATATAAGACAAATTTGAAATATTTATAGTCAAGTAGGGCAATTAAAAAATTAACCAAACAATTATTACCAATTGAATAAGGTATATATTTATCTTGTCATATGCCCATCATGATGGCACGAGAAATGTTAAATATTCATAGCAAAAAATAAAATGGAACACATAATGTTGATAATGTCTTGGAATGTTTTTTGAAACATTTTACTACTGTCTTCAATTTCATGGTTGTTAAATCATATTGTAAACTCATGGTTGTTAAATTGTATTATAGGCAAAATGATAGATGATGTTTATTTACCTTATTTTAGGGTTTAACCAAAAAACTTTCAATTGAACCTTCCACAAGGTCTGTCGTAACCCCACTTTGGGGCAAGTGTGAAGATGAGACTCACATTCCCAAAAGTGAGAACTTGGAGTCCTCCGGGACTCCCGCAACTTCAAAGCTCGATTGCAGAGGTCAAAACACCTCTCGCCTTGAAGTGTTCTTTATACCATTGGAAAGGCCTTGAAGTGTAGATGTCGAAAATGGCCTTGCATGAGCCATTCGGACATCTGCAGCACAAGTTATGATCAAAAGAAAGGCCAGGAGTCAAACTGGCAGTTTGACTTCCGACCACAAAAAGTCGAGAATCAACCCGACCCTGGTGTGCACAGATGGAGTGCGACACACCATTGGAAAGCTTAGAAAGCTCTTGAGGAGAACTACAAGTTTGCTTTAGACCTCATCCCAATCCGAGGTCTGAGTCGGGAGTTATGAACTCCCAAAGTCCCAGGAGTCCAAACCAGGACAATTTCGAGATTCCTCCTTGGGAGTCCTGGGAATAAAAGCCATTTGGATGCGGGTGCCATGGAGCAACGCAGATAATACTATATGGGGGAAGGTGGTGGCTTCCCCCGAGTCCGGGCCGTGGTGAGTCTAGTGAGTCAAGGTTGCCCGTGGCTTGTCCCAACACCAAAAATGTTTCGAATGAATATTAACCAACTTGTTGGTTGGTTTTGGATGCAAGACGGAGTAACTAAGTAGTTTGTCCCTCTTCCTAGTCTAATCTCGGAGCTTTTAGCACGCCCCTCTCACCCCCGTTTAGTGCTGGAAGTTGGGAGCGGCACCAAGTTCCAACTACTTCCGCTTTTTGACATAGTTGGACCCTTTTGGGTCTAACAAGGAACTTGGGGGCGCGTCAAGGTCCAAGTTTAAGAATTCTTCTTAAACAAACTGTTAATAATTATTATGGATGAAACTTGATGTTACATGCTTTCATGTCTCAAAGATGAAAACTGAACAATGATGATAAATCTGATTTATGAAGGATTAATTTACCATGGGGTATCATGTGAAAATTTTCAACAAATAATCATCAACCTTTTATAAATGGTTTGTAATTATGTTGATGTCAATGGATACCATTTGTGAAACACATTATACACAAATTACAAAAAATCTTGTCACAACCTTAACTAACCTTGCAATTAACTTTTGAGAAAAACAAAACAATGTTTTTCATAAGATGAAATCAAGTTGAATTTTTATAATCCATAGGCCTATGTGCAAGTCTAAAACGTTATATCACAAATTTCATGGGTCACAATTTGACAATAATTGTTGTGTGAAATCCATTTTTCATAGGTTCGTATGTAATAGCCATAGATATCATTCATCTATTTATATTGTTTAAACATCAATGTTGTATGCATTACTTAAACATGAATGTCATATGCCTATTTGTATTTGTTTAAACACAAATGTTGTATGTTTATTTGTGTTGTTTACACATGAAAATCATGCACATGACTTTTGTGTTTAAATAATGCACGAGATTCATGTTTAAAACAATGTGAACTTATGAAATAACAAATTTCACATGGATTTGGAATAAACCCATGAAGCTTGTAACTTTGTGATATGATAGCATGGGTTGAAAATGCTAAAACACATTTTCACAAAAAATGTGAGGTTTGTGGAAGTTGAGAAAGAAAATTGCCAAAATCCAAAATTGTATTTTCATTTAAAAAGTTAATGTTTGAATTATTTAGATTTAGGTTTAAAGGATCAAAATAATATTGTTTGGTTCTTGATTTTGAATCAAACCTTTAGTTTAGGTTCTTTAGTTTTTAATTTTTTTAATAATGTCCCAATAATGTCATTGATATAGGGATCCATATAAATATTTATACATTTTAATAAGATATTTGTTGCAAAAATGTCCTTATTGTAAAAGTTATATAAGATTTTTAAAAGTTAGGTTAACATAAGGGTATTGGGTTTTTATTGTAAAATATTCATTTGTTTTTGTAAAATTTGATTTATGGTTTGAATCCAATTTAATGTGAGTAAGATTTTGGTTATTTTGTGTGTTTGGGGGGTTTATCTTTAACGTGTATTTTTTTGTGTAATGACATTTCATAGCACACCAATGGAACAAGAAGCATGGTTAATGCGAAGTTTATGATTTCTTTGAATTTAATTTGAACTTAGATTTTTGTAGTTTGTAAATGAATACATTTTAATTTGTGTGCATGTTTTCATGTGTTTGATTTTGTTATTTTTGATAGTGTTGGTTGTTGATGTAGTAGCACATGATAATGTTTTAAAAGGTCAAGTTGGTAGGGTAGAAATGCCCATCATCAAACACATATTTATCATCAAACATTTTTCAATATTTTCCAATATATTTAGTCAAATTGAGTGATTGTTGTGTCATTAGATGTGCAAATTAGAAGGCTACAAATGTTCTTTTAGCGTCAAAAATAAAAGAACAATGTAGAAAACATAGGAAGAGGATGAATGTAGTTTGTTTCAATTTTTTTGAAAAAAAACTCAAAACCCCTCTTTAGTTCCAACCCCATATATTTTTCATTGTTAATTTGTTTTGATTGATTTAAAAATTGATGGGTGTGTCAATTAAGGCTTTATAAAAACAAATTGTATTCTAAAAACAAAGATGGAACGATAAAAAATCTTAAGTTCAAAATCCTAATTTGTTTTAAATCATTCATCATTAAACATTAAAGCCCTTTACACCAAACGCTTCTTATTTTGCCCATTCTTTTATGAAATTGAAAGATTTTTATGGTGTTGGAAATGTTAAGTGGAAGGTTAAAAATGTTATTGGAGCTTCAAAATCAGAAAAACAATGTGTGAGGATTCAACTTCGTTTGAATTTTTAAGTGTTCATTCATTGACCTATCCACCTTAGAAGCTTTTAAAATGTTGAGTGGGCAAAAGATTTTTAAAATACTAGGTGATGGAATGTATTAAAAAATTGATGGGTGAATACATGATTGAATGTTTCAATATTGGCAAAAATTACATTCTATATAAGTCCATACAATATTTTTTTAAATGATTCAAATGGACATGGTTTTTACTTTTTAAAATGTTATTATTTTAATATTTGAATAATACATGTTCAATCACCTACAAACTTTCCCAAATTTATGTGAGAACTTGTAATTAATGTAGTTGATGTTATTTTAAAATTTGGAAGTCCTAAAAGGAAAACCTACAAAGTTTATAGGAATAATGCCCATTTAAAACTTTCAAAAAATATGCTTTTGGAATAAAGAAATTGAAAAATGAACAAAAATTGCAATTCATGTGGACTTATGAAAATATGGTCAAATTTTAACCATTCAAAAATTCTTAGCTATCAAATGATTAAGGTTTTCAAATATAAGAGTCCTCATATGAATTTATCATCTTGTATTACATTATATATTGATTCCCAATAACAAATTTGGAATGTGAATAAATATAAGTTTTTTCATTTTGTGATGGTCTAGTCAAACAATGAATCCATATTTTTCAATTTCAACAATTCATTACTATTAACAAATGGGTTTTTTATCAATAAATAACCACATAGTTATTTCATGATGAAATTGTTAGTTTAAATGAAAGTTCTAATTACTAAATCTAAAAATACATTAATCACCATATGCATTCGAATAAAGGGTATGACACACTCCCAAGTCCCGGGTTGAACCCACTTGAGGGTTCAACTATGTAGAGTTGCAAAAAGTTAGGACTTGGAAGGCGCTCCCGACTTCCAGCACTATAGAGGGGTAGAGGGGCGTGCTAGAAGTCCTGGGATTAGACTAGGAAGAGGGACTAGAAGATCAAGCTTGAATCTGCATCCAAGAACCAACCATAAGAGGGTTAGTTCACATTCGGGACCCTTGGGTGTTGGGACAAGCCACGGGCACTTTGACACACAAGACTCACCACAGCCCGGACTCGAGGGAAGCCACCACCTTCCCCCATATAGTATTCTCTGCAACGCTCCGCGGGGGCTACATCCAAATGGCTCTTTTTCTCGGGACTCCCAAGTTGGAGTCCCGAAATTGTCCAGAAACTGTCCCGGTTGGAATCCCGGGACTTTGGAAGCTCATAACTCCCGACTGCAGAGTCTGATCGCAACAAAGTTTGAACCAAAGTTGTAGCCCTCGTCGAGATCTTTTCAACGCCATGTCGCACTCTCAATTCGGAGGTTGGAAAGAGGTCGATTCTCGACTTTTAGTGGTCGGGAGTCAAACTGCCAGTTTGACTCCCGGCCCTTCTTTTGCCCATAACTTGGGCTGTAGATGTCCAAATGGCCAATGCGAGGCCATTTTCGATATCTACGCTTCAAGACCTTTCCAATGACACCAAGAACACCCTCAATTCAAGGTGTTTTGGCCTCTGCTGTCAAACTCTAAACATTCGGGAGTCCCGGAGGACTCCAAATCCCCAACTTTGGGAATGGGAGTTTCATCCTCCCACTTCACCCAAAGTAAGGTTGCGATAGGGTACCTAGGAAAAAAATAGTTTTGTCACAATAGTGAGACATTCGATTGTGCATCTAATTTGATGGAACCTTAGTAGGTTGCATGGGATAGTACACATAAGAAGCATTTAAAACATTAATATTCATTAATCTTCTCAACACAAAAATTATGGCTTATGTATTACATTTATATTTCAACCATAACTTTCTATCATGTTTTTTTTCAATAAATTTTTAAAGTTCTAGTTTCAAAGATCTATGCATCGAATTAAACATAATTTACACAAAAAATCAAATGTAATGTCTTTTGATTATTATTATTTATTTATGAAAATTTGAAATTAAAAAATCTTAAACTTCATTTTTATCCTTTACATGCATTCAAACCATTATTTTCTTAAAAACATTTGAGTTAAAATTATTTTGATTTGTAAAATCAAAATTTATGTGGGTCATGATATTGTTAATTGTTGTCATCTCTTCTTTAAATATTGCAACAAAACTTGTTCCATAACACAAGAAATATTTTGATATCAAGGTGCAAGCAAGGTAAAGTAGACGGTTCATTGTTCTTTGTAAACGAAAATTACATGTAACCATGAATTTTTTTAATGTATTGGAAGTAGAATTTTTTTTTGTATAATAATTAACATTATATAATCTTTCATTTTATATTTAAAATGTTGAAAAACCCCATTTTGAAAGTAGAATGAAGTAGAATTTTAAAAAAATATTTCTACTTGCACAAAATGTTCGATCTTACAAAATGGGCTACATGTAGATGAAATATTGTTTTTAAAAAAATTTCAACTTAGTGGAGCACTAAAAAATACTTATGTACTATTAAATTATGGATGTTATAATCTTAATATACTAAAATTTTCAATATGAAGTAGGTTTGAACACCATTTTGACCCAATTAGTTTCAAATGTATTTTCAACCTTTTTTTATGATACCAAAGTTGGTCAAAATTTATACCCAACTTCCCATAAACTAAATGTAAAATTTTATGGTTTTATATTTTCACTTCAAAATATTTTGAATTTACTTTCTTGTATCCATATAAAGAAACATTTAATTGGATTTGGGCAGACTACTTTTTTTTCTATTTTACTTTGCCAATACCCATCAAAGGTCAAATAATACATAAAAAAAGAACTACAAATACGAAAATTTTGATTTAATAATGAATAAATTATTCAATATTGATTAAATTTTCATGCATAATAATTACCAAATGGCAATTATGTTTTAAGTTTTCCCATTGCATGCATGAAAGAGGATATTGTTTAGGGTTTAGGTCATGAATGATGTATAAAATATAATCTACAACCAGTTAAAATAATCATGGCCTAGGAAAACTATTAAGTAAATATGGGGATAATGGCCAATAAAGAAGTTAGTACCTTATGGAACTTAAAAGCATTGGAATCTTTGGTATATGGATGCAATTTTGATTCATGAACTTATTATTCATTGAATTTAACTATTATGGGTGAAGAAAACATAATGTGAATCAATTGATTTGATCCCATATGTGCCAAATATGCTACAATTTAAAGGAAAATATGTCAACTATTGACATAAGAGCTCATCCATGAAAATAATGGATAATTCTAAAAACTATAGATTAGCTAATAGATGACATAATCCAATAAGCCTTAAGTAATTAATAATTGTTTTTTTGCATTGAGCCTATATGAAAAGGAGGCCCTGGGGATAATAATCCAATTTGTTTAGATATTGAAACTTATGTGGATGTCATGAATGATCCCCATCAAGTGAAATGTTGTGCTAGAGATGTTCTTTGTTTGTAACCCACATGAAGATGCCTTATGTGATTAATCTTATTCCAAGACATAAAATTTTCATCTTCTTATTGTGTGTGTGTGTTATGAGGTTGTGTTATATAATCTACCTTCATGTTAGAAGTGCTTTATTTAAAAAATAACCATATGCCCTAGTTACGATCAAAGTGCCCCTTAGGATCAAGAAGAAGGATTTCAAGTAGTCCTAAAAATATAAAGAAAACAATTTTGGATGTGTGACACATGCAACTCTTCGTATGCACATTAAAAAAAAATTCTATGTTTTGTAAGAAAAATTTGCCTCCAACACTAGTTTAATGTATGTACATATTTCATATGTGTTTTAGTTCACATAAAAAATGTTCACTTTAGTATGATCTTTTTTTGAATTTTTTTGAAATTTTCATTTTTCAAACACTTATCAAGAATTTGAAAAGTATATATGATATAATTTTTCTTGGCATTGGATATCTAGCAACATCACTTGTTATGGTTGAAATTTAGTTCAATTTGACATAATTTCATTAGGTCTTTTTGATTTTTATAAAATATTAAAATGATGAGGACATGGTTTGAAATTTGTCTTTTAAGACTCTTAAGGATATTAAATTATCCACCAAATTCAGAAAAAAAAAAAATCTTTGTGTTTTTACAACTTATAAAACTCATTATCATTCCAAATTAAAAAAAAATCCAAAAAAATAATAATTTATAATTGAAGTTTGCGAATTGGAGACTGTCCTTTGCAGAGCAATAGTCCTTTTGACTATAGCAATTGTGATAAGGCACATGTTAAGTTAAAACCCATGCTAAACTAACAGGTCATAAAATTATACAATGTAAATAGATATGATTGAAATACAATTCAAGTATGAGTTTAATAAATTTGGCAATGGTCATGAGCTCACGACATTTATAGACAAATCCACTTCAATAGATCCACACACACACACACACAAAAGGTACAACTAACATGTGAATGAATGTTTTTACTAATTGAGATGATTTCAATATTTTTGAGATGATCCCCAAGCTCATTGATATAGCCTACTAGATGGTGACAAAGGATGGAAAAAACAAATCTCAATAGCACAAATGTTATAAGATGTTGCTATCTTAAAACACTTTTACAGTCTCATATGTTTACGTAATCTAAATGTTTTGGTAAGCATGATGGCAAAACAATGGCAAATTTACCTTGAATGAATGGATGGTTTATGTACTATGTTTGTTCTAGCCTAATAAGCACAAATTTAATTCAAATTTAAGCTGAGTGGGTAATAACACTTATGTTTGTTTGGCTCTTCCTGGGAAGGAAGGGAGAGACTTTAAGGGGTCACCCATGAAGTTCTCATTTGGTCCCACATTTTGAGGAATGTTCACCAGGTGTTACTATGAACCCTGAGTTCATTCTTTGGGAACATCATGGATCATTTCCTATTGTTGTAACTATGGTTTGCTGGGGGAAAGCCAAATTTTTGTGATGAGGTAGCTTGTTTGTTCTAGCCTGCTGCTTCCTCTTCTTCCTCAAACTCGCCTTCCTCATCAGCAGAGGCATCTTGGTATTGCTGGTATTCAGATACTAAGTCATTCATGTTGCTTTCTGCCTCTGTGAATTCCATCTCGTCCATGCCCTCTCCTGTGTACCAATGCAAGAAGGCTTTCCTCCTGAACATAGCTGTGAATTGTTCACTCACTCGCTTGAACATCTCCTGGTTTTGTTTTTTTTCAGTTGCAACCCAAATTCACATGTCAGGTCGATCCAAGAGACAGGAAAAATCATGAAAATCTGGCAAACTTTATTAAGAAAAAAAGCACCCAAGGAAGGGAGAGAAAAAGAAACAAGGGGCAAGGACCAAAGTCCAGGCAAGCAAACAGCCCAACAGAGGCGGGGCCACAAGGAGGAAATGGAACCACTAAGAACCGAACCCTCCACCAGTCCGGAAATACTTTAGTATATATGTGTAGGGTAAGGCCCTAGAATTACCAGAGGACGTTAAGAGCCTGCGCCAGGCAATAGCTGCGTGCACACCCCCATTCTGGTAATGCCCTCGTCAGAGAGCCTTACCCCGTGGCAAAGAAAGAGGACAATAGAAAGAGACTAACGGACCAGATCGAATAAGACATGAGATATAACAAGACAAAATCGATTTGGGTAGGCAAATGTTTCGATGTTCGTGCCTGAATTGCGGTGGAGTTCCCGATGAAAGTGGCGGACATTTTGAGACCTTTGGGTGGAATGTCGCAAACACTGGCTTTGACGTTGTTAGGTATCCACTCCACGAAGTAGGACGAGTTTTTGTTCTGCACGTTGAGCATCTGCTCGTCTACTTCTTTGGTGCTCATACGGCCGCGGAACATGGCGGACGCCGTCAGGTAGCGGCCGTGCCGTGGATCCGCAGCGCACATCATGTTCTTGGCATCCCACATCTGTTGTGTCAGCTCCGGGACCGTGAGGGCGCGGTACTGCTGTGAGCCTCGCGACGTGAGGGGCGCAAAGCCGATCATGAAGAAGTGGAGGCGAGGGAAAGGGACGAGGTTGACTGCCAGCTTGCGCAAATCGGAGTTGAGCTGACCCGGGAATCGCAAGCAACAAGTCACGCCACTCATGGTCGCTGAGATAAGATGGTTCAAATCACCAACTGCGTGCACAATTCTCATGTTTACATAGATTACTTTCACCTCTTACAGAAATTGGATCTCGAGTTCAAAAAATAGAGAATTTGTCGAGACCCAATACTATTTTTTCCAGTATTATTATCAATGTTTCTAATAAAGTTGTCATCATGAACTTATTCTCCAGATGATGCGTTTGAATGATGATTTTTCAGCTCAAGGCTCTAAATACATGCTGAAATTGAGCTTTTCAAAATCTTCTGACTTGAATGCAAAGCTGTGCATGCATAGATTGCGGTGTACGTATCTACATCGTCAGTGTTGGGTCAGCTGGAGCTAAACTTGCTCTTATGTCAAACAAATTTGAGAGGAAGTGGTAGCTTGAAACGTACAAGTAGGGGTTGTGAGCTTGAGAGTTCGGAAACAAATGTCATAGAGCGCCTCGTTGTCCAGACACATGCATTCATCAGCGTTTTCGACGAGCTGATGCACGGAGAGCGTGGCATTGTAAGGCTCCACCACTGTATCCGACACCTTAGGCGACGGCACAATACTGAAAGTCACCATCATGCGATCCGGGTACTCTTCCCTGATCTTCGAAATTAGCAGTGTGCCCATGCCTGATCCCGTTCCGCCTCCCATTGAATGACACACTTGAAAACCTGAAGTTTTTGCGCAACGAATTCAACATCAGTTCTGCACAACAGTCAGGATTTATAACTGATTTGTTGGAAGCTCACATATTATGTGTTAATGCGAATTGGCACTTTGAAGGGGAAGAAAATAAGAGAATTCCAAAGATCTGTCCTTTAAATGCGGCGCTTGACAGCCCGATCATCACTGAAGAGTTTCAATGTTTTGAAAAAATTTACCCTGGAGGCAATCGCAACTCTCGGCCTCTTTCCTGACGACGTCAAGCACGGAGTCGATGAGTTCCGCGCCATCGGTGTAATGGCCCTTGGCCCAGTTGTTACCGGCACCAGTCTGGCCAAACACAAAATTATCGGGCCTGAAGATCTGACCATAAGGTCCCGATCGGACACTGTCCATGGTTCCGGGCTCTAGATCCATGAGCACCGCACGCGGCACGTATCGACCACCACTGGCTTCGTTGTAGTACACATTTATTCGCTCCAGCTGCAGATCTGAGTCTCCATGGTACGTTCCTGTCGGGTCGATACCATGTTCATCGCAAATCACCTGCAATTAATGATGAGAATCCCAGTGTCATTGTTGCATACTTTTTACAAGCAAAACTCACAAGACTGATCCACTGACCTCGAGCGTGCCTTGATGGGACCTTCCACATGATTAAATGGTTCATTGTCCTACTCTTTCAATTTGGATATCCACTCCAGAAATTGTTCTCTAGCACTAGCACTGATATTGACACCGGGATCGATTCAGGAAGCAGCATCAATTGTTTGCAACATAGTAATTCTGAATAAGTTTCGCACATCAGAGTCATGGCTCCCATTGTAATATGTGTATAAATATATGTATTTGACCGACTAGACTCGCAGTGACAATTATTACCCACGACGAATTGTCGACTCAGGATGACAAATATCCGAGCCCAGTTTCAAACGATTTCAGATCAATGATGCATAATGCAGAGAGCGCTGTAATGTTGCATCGAAATCTAAAGTCTTACGAGTCTTCCAACTGCCCATGACTATTGCGATCCAATAGAGTTACAATGCGATTCTATGAATCTTCCGTTGAAATCAGCCCCAAGACAAAGATTTTTCGTACTTTTTCAAGGGCTTTACTGTGATCAATCTGCATGGTATTTCCGTAACAACCATGACATTAATTGTGGAGATTAATCCTGTTTCCTTACATATTGAACAAGATTTCCGTTCTTGCAGATCCGGCAACACCAAACAAGCATTAAAAAGAAATGTACATAAGAAGTAAGACTTTGAAGTGCAGGAAGATTATATAGAGTAGAATATATAACTTAAAAGAGTTTGATCGGAAGGGCACATCAGTGTACCTCCCAGAATTTGGCACCAATCTGGTTGCCACACTGACCACCCTGGATATGCAGAATTTCTCTCATGCTGGTGCGCCCTTATGAATTATATGGGTAAAGAAGAATTTGAATGTGGATGAAGAAGAATTATGATCCTCGGGGAGTTTTATCTGGAGGTTCAAATTGGGAGAGAATTGTGAACTGGACTGAGGGGAGGAGAGAACACACGAGAAGGGGGAAGTGTGCTTCACTTGATTGCAGTTGTAATATGGAAGAGATTGCAGCGGGATGTGCGAGCGAGCGGGCGGCTGTTGCGCGGCAGTTTATAACTGTCATCAACCGCCGGCAGAACCAAAGCCACATTACATTATACAACAAACTTGCAATTCATGGTTTCCATGGATGACACAAAACACGGATGAAACGCAGTACCTGTTGACGAAGCTTGTTGTCCGGTAATCTGACTCTTCCTTTTCTAAAATTTTAATGGAATCTGCAGATAGGGTTTTTAAAAACCCTACAGAGTGCAGCCCCATAACTCTCGATGTAGCCATCACCATGAACACCACTGCGATGCTGTCGTGAGCAGTAGATGTGTGAGAGCTTGATGGCTTCAAATGACTCTATTGACATTTTCCGGCTTCTGCCGGCAGGTTGTTGAAATCCAGTTTTTCTGCAAGGAAATGTTTGTGTTTTCAGTTGCCTGGAGCTCTGCTTCTCCAGCTGACCTTTTGTCTTTTTGAACTTCTATACCTTTTCGTCTGCATAATTGAATTGTGGTTTTCTTGCCACTCCCCGCCCTTGAAAGCTAGTTAAGGAAAGCTTTGTTTTCATCTTGATATGAGTTTCTTACTACCTGTGCAGGCAAAGTACAGTATCTTCTGAAAGAAATGTGCTTAGATTATAAAGGTGACCTCCTTTCTGAAGGGCCACACTTCATCACCATCTTATTATTCAGTTGCTTTCTTTCTTGTCGAAGATCAAACATAACACAATGAGAAATGTAGTACTGTTTTGCTACTCTTGGATACCTGAAAGGGAGTCGTCCTCAGTAGGCCTTCGGAAGTCTAAACATGGTGACATTCAAGTTTATCGCATATCGATGAAGTATCGTGCTTTTTTTCATGTTGAAACTGATGGGTGCAGAGCTTTCCAAGTCATCGCATACCTATTCTGTGAATTCCATCTCCGCGAGTATGGAAGTATATCGGTAGATCAGGTGTGGCCAAATGGATTCAGGGGGCCTTAAGCAACGAAATCAAATAGAAGACTTGGTTTCAAGAACTATCAATCACCCAACCGTGATATCCTCTACCTCCGTTTCAACTCCTGATGCACCGGCCGCAACAAGCTTTCTGGAACAAATGTTGGAATATGATCAAGAGTTCTTACAGTAAGTCCACCGCCTGGGTATCTATTTGTACCCGTTTACGTGCAGCTTTGAGGTCTCAGATTGTTTGGATCCCAGCAACCGCTTTGATTTGGTTGCTGCCAGCAGCTCTTTCTCCTGAAACCCATGCTTTTGTTTTCAATCTTTTTATTACATTCATTATTGATCTCATTGTTGTTGGAGCCATCAAAGGGACAGTGCAGCACAGTCGTCCTGTGTACTTGAGGGTCATGTGGTAGTTGCTGTAGACCACTGATCATTTCCAAGTGGTGATTTAACAAGAGCAATGATGATTGCCACACTGGTTAGGCTAATGTTAGTTTGTGGAAAGACAATTTCAAGCAGCTGTTTCTGCCCCATCTTCTGAATTCATTCAGATATTTCACATTATTATCATCATTGCACAATTTCCCAGTCACTATGCGTGAAGATGATGAATTTTTTTTGAGGTTTGCTTTGATTCTTCTGAATACCTGGCCACTGGCCACTGCCATATCCCACATTATGAGATGGGTAGGCATTACATTCTAGATGTAGTTGTAGGGGTGATATTTGGCCATTTACAAGGTGTTTTTGTACATTACATGTTATTTTTTCCTGGAGGCTTTTCACAATCACTACACCACTGGATAGTATCCAATTGTTACATGTGTTTTGCAATGCAAAAGTGGTCATAAGATAACCTTTCAGGGTTAATAAGCAACCCATGATGTTGGTCATGACAATTCTTTTGGCTTCAGAAACGAGGATTGCCAATGCATCCTTCTCACATTGGAGAAGGAAACATTCCAATTCTGTGCTAGTCTTTTGTCATGTGAGGGCAAAGCAGTAGTTTGGTACTATCAGAAACTATCATCATATGATAAGAGGACAATTGTATTTGGTTGCGGTATACCCAAAATCTTAACAAGCTTTCCTTCTTCTGGCATGGCCAACTAGGGAACTTTGAAAAAATGCAGTAGGATTCTGCCAAATTACCCACATAAATCATGTGGTACAGAGAAATGTTCAGTGACTGTAGTTGACTGTTTACATATATAACAGGTCAGAAACTTTGTGCATCTTAGAATGACCACATACAATTCCTCAAGAGTTGAGCAATTTGTCACATTCGGCTGGTGTTTTATTCCAATCAATAAAAGATGCATGAAAATTGGGGACACATACCTACACAAGTCTGCTGTAAGCATTGAATCTCAAAGAGTCTTACTATTGGACTTCATGAGTGATTATCACTGATTTTAATAGTACATACATCTGCTTTTCTTTTATGCAATGCTTGACCTGTGTCTCCAAACATCACCTTCAAAGGTAATTCTTTTGAGATTACCTTTTTTTGAAGATACTAGTTTGAGTTCTACGAGCAACATTTGAGCTGTCAAAACCTATGACTCAATTAATTCAGACAGTCTAAATGCAGGTAAGTTCAATTCATACTGGAATTTTTTTTCCAATCTTCATTTGACAACCTCAATCTAGACAAAATCCTAACAGTTTGCACTGTGGAAAATTTGTGGGAAGCCTGGTTGGGATAGAATTCTGTACCCAGCATAAAGAGGAAAGTTTGGATGGCTTTCTATGGAAGATCTGGAGATGTTTGCCTGTCCATCTCCATGGCACTTGGTTTTGGTACCTCTTGTAGAAACAGGACATTGAGTAGATTGACTTCAATGAGGATGAAACATCAAGGCTAGACAAACCCTTTGATTCCTCTCACATCCAGAGCTGAGGTGTGCAACACAGCATCTCATTGAAGGGGATCATGGTTGTTAGGAACTAAATTCATCAGGACTCAAGGGAATATGTAGTCTCTAGAACCATGGAGCTTTATGCTTTCAAGCTCATGCTCAATCCAATTTGGGGTTTTGCCCCTAAGTCCTTTAAGTTGATGTCTGTGAGAAGACCAAATGTGATTCGGGTATTAGGTGTGTACTGAAGCAAGCCTGCAGCCATTCCATGACTATCTATCCGCCACTTAACTGTTGATTGTTTGTCCCAATGATACGATCCCCCAACCTTTGCAGAGCCAAATCCCTGATCAATCTGGTGAGACAGAATGGCTCCAACTTGCAATTCAGGTGAAATTACACGGGAAAAGTAGGCGTCAACATATCTGTCAGTAAGTGGGTCAAATATGACAGCAGCTGACAAGCTTTCATTTTGATAGCCAATCCCTGTGCAGAAAGGACCAAGAAAAAGGTAAGGAGAAGTTTGAGTTTAAAAAGTCCTCAAATAACATCAGATACCAGTTTCTAGGTTGTCAACAGATTTTGGTGTTGTCCCCTCATGCAATGACAATGTTTACCACAGTAGTGGCATATTCTCCAAAAATTTGTCATGAAAATTTTCCTTAAAACTGGCCCATAAAAAATATGCCACAATTCTCTCATCAAATTTGGTGAAGGAATTAAAACTAACACCTTCCACATGTGGCAACTGGAGAGAGGAGAGATTTACCAGCTCTGGCACTCATAATGCGCTGTGTGCGTGCATCAAACAGTGCACTTCCACCAGCAGATAAGCAACTGGTGCCAAGACCCAATGAGAGTTCAACTTCAGGATGAGGTTGGGCGCCAGAAACTTTTGCAGAGATATTTGCGTTTTCATTCACATATTGCAACTGCACACCAAAAGGGGATTTGCTGAGGATCAACACATTGAAAGTTTCCTGCAGTTTGACCCCTCTATGAGCTACCAGTGTTGGCCATCTTCCTCTACATTAACTAGTAATGTTCAAGTAGTTCACTAGAGCTCTCATCCACAGGGATGAATCCACACAAATGAGAAGTAAAAGTGAGGTTTCATACAGTTATTTTTGAATCCTTCCTTCCACCAGGTGCAGAAGCTTCCACAGTAGCTGTCAATCCATGGATTGCTAAATCAGTGAATGATGATATACCAGTGATCTGCATGTGAAAATCGACCAACTGTTTGTCAAAAGGATTCTACAGAAAGAGGCCAGGACCTGGGAAAAGCTTCCCACAGGATTAGAAGTACAACTGTTAGGGTGTCCACTTCAGCATTCAGCTTTTCATGAGCTTTTCGGCAGTACCCAGCTCTTTAAGTAGGATGTTTGCTCATATTCTTGCCTCCACCCTTGGTGAGCAAACAGCTCCATCTGCTGTGGAAGAGCAAATGCCCCTGTCTAAGGTGGACAAGGGACTGAGGAAAAAAATGTTGGGCACCTTGTCACAAGACAGCTAACCTTACACCAAAGAGGTAAACTACAAATAGATCAGCATGACCTTCCTCTACAGGCAGAATACAGAGCCCTATCAAGATCCAACAAAGATGAACATAGCTAGGCATAAAAACATGAAGAAATGTAAACTATAGAGACAGAAAATTATACATGACATTCTAATTGCCATTACTTTGTGCAGATAGACTGTGAAATGTATCAGAAAGTACCTGGTTATTGAGAGTGCTGAATGAGAGTTCATGCTTGCGGCATCCCTCCATCACGCTGGCAGCTGTTACTCCAACTGTGCTATCTGTTCGAATTGTGGCCGTAGATGTCAACAGACTTTTCTTAGGACCCAAGCAAGAAAATGAAAGAACATGTCCTGGACTGAAGCCCTTTGTTAACAAATCCCTGGGCACTTTCCCAAGATCCGAAAAATTGGGGTGTAAGAGCCCTGTTGGTATGTAAGGAGGAGGAGGAGGAGGACAATGAGCTCTTCGACACTCAGCCATCTTTGCTTCAGGTCCCTTGCTTGGTTAAGACAGGAGGCAACTGGAAGAAATGCAGGGCAGACTGCAGTGTGCTTTGAGAAGGCACACAGACAAGACAACGGTGTCCTTTTAGCTATCAAGGAGCTTCAGAGATCCAGAATAATGACAAATATTCTACACATGGGACCACAAAGCACACTATCATATCACTGCAATGAAATAAATTCAATGAACGAGATTGCAAAAACTTCTTAGACAATGGATCACACAGAAGACAATGCATGTTCTTCATCCTCACAAAGCATTGGAAGGTATAAACTGTAGTATTGCACAAGGAAGAAGAGAACAATCACAGAGAGGATGACATGAACTGTATGTGCTTGTGTGGGAGAAGGGACAGATGGCTGCTACTTAACATTATCTATGAAAATTTGCCAAAAACCAAAGAGACTTGTTTGAGAGAGTATGGAGACAGAGTGGTTGCATTTATTTGGACTTGTCAAAGCTTGTCATTCAGGAAGCAATGAGCAGAAAGAAGATCCAAGATGAGATAGAATACAGTTGGTTCCACCACTGACAACACTTTGAAGAGAAGGTGTATCGAAGACATGAACTGGTGAGTTTTCAGCTTGGAAAAACTTGTGATTGCTCCCGCTAGTCATGAGCATAAAGAGAGTACACGAAGCAGGAACACGGAGCTTGGTAGCAGGAACATGGATCTCCTCCTTGCTGTCGCTATAACACTCGCAGTACACAACATGGATGTGCTTTGGGGTCCCATGTTGTAGAATATTTTGATGGTTAAGCTAGGCTCTTCCGAGACATAGATAACGAGGCCATCTTGCCCAGTGAGATCTGACCAAAAAAGAGGGGCTGTGAGAGACGGGGAGAGATGACTTCGGGAAGAGTTCTCATATGCAAATGTGGTGGAAAGTTGGGACCATCAACTGTAGCCTGACGTTTATGGATGGCAATGCAATCGTGTGTGGCGTTGATCTAAGAGATTGCGAAGGCATTAGCAATTTGGCTTGCAAAGAAAGTGGAATTGCTCCTTCTTCATCTTTCTTATATGGCCGAGTGATCAAGGCGCATCTTCCCCAAAAGATCACTATATTTGCTACGTCATTTTGAAAGCGGGCGGGCAGGTCCTCGTGGTATGAATAGCTCCAAATCATACCAAAAGCGCAAAAGGAGAAGACGGTGCTCTTCTTCAACCAGAATGCAGAGTGGAAGTCAATCTGGCAAGCAGATAGACTCAGATTGTTACTCCTTGAAGAAACTCGGAATGCATAAAATTTGCACAACTTCTTACACTTGAAAAGAAGTGAAACCTTCCCCTCGTCTGGTTTCTATCGTGCGAATTGTACCGCATCCAAGAAACGGTAAACGAACTCCCGCAAGATCAAGATCTTTATAAAATGGCAAGTAGCTTGGACGCCTTTCGCACAATTTTCACTGGAAGGTGGAAGAAAAAAGTGGGGCAATCTTCTTTCTTTGGTCATCAGAGGAATCGAACATCTTCAGAAATCGGAAAAGCTTTTAAGGTACCGAAAGGTTGCTGGCGCCTTGCGAACGTTACTTCCTCCGCCTTCGCACCTTTTGGCACCTAGACCGAGTCGGAGAAACACAATGGCACCATCATAATAAGCACTCCATACTGCGACGCTTAAAATGACTGAAGAAAACGCGTCCACACAAGGCCACGCAGAAACAACAATAGAAAAGCTCATCGAAATTTGCCAATCACACAGAGCTCCCATCACCAACAACACCAACGACATCAATGCAACATCAAATCCGCTGATCCCCAACAGGATGCCTCAACTTCTTCTATCATTTGGAAGGTAAACAATAGTGTTGGGGTTGCTTAGCTCCTGATTTTCACGAGTTCACCCATTTTCACTTGTAATCTCTCATCTTCATGTTTTTTTTTGTTTTTTGGCGAAATTTCGCATTCAAGAAAAAAAGGATTTTCATAGAAGAAGAACCCAATGTTGCAGAACCTTGAGGATTTTTTAAGAAATCGCCATACTTAGACAAAATATACTCGAGCATGTTGCCAAAATATAACATGATTCATCATCAATTTTTCTACTTTCCTCTGCGACCTGGAGCCAAATTTGAACTAAGTCCTCTTGTGGATGATTGCCAAATCACTTACCTCACAAAATTGAAAAATAAAACCCTGTCTATCACATGTTTTTTAATCTTAGCTTTTACCATTTAAAGATTAAATAAAAGTGCTCAAGTTCATTACCTCTCAATTTTCACCACTCGTTCACATTTCTGGTAACTTAAACCAGTGATTTCTAGTTTGGCTTTGGATTGTTGAAGATTTTGATGTTAGCAACTAACTCAAAACCACATCCTTTTTGACCAATTTTGTAATAAATTTTCGCAAGTTTACATTAAGAAATTGATTTGTATGTGTGGCTAATCAGAAACGCATAAATAAATAGTCATTTTTATAGTTAAGTGGTTATAATTTGTGGAGAATGTGGATGACTGCATCAATAAAAATGTAATTTAATATATTCATCTTCAAACTATATTCCCACCATTGCCAATGGATGATTTATCATATTGTGCTTCTATCATTGTAATTGTACATAGTTATGGTTTGGAAAACTTAATTTCTCACACTTTGCCTCTCACCTTGACATCCTTTTATATGCAATTAGTATAACACA
>Ga0209208_10004188_pt1 | contig 20559 bp, 20 predicted proteins | sample S1TSphfallax_3_FD_187694 | JGI IMG/M metagenome (GOLD analysis project Ga0209208, IMG submission 187694) | Host-associated microbial communities from peat moss isolated from Minnesota, USA - S1T2_Fd - Sphagnum fallax MG (SPAdes) (version 2) | ecosystem: Host-associated > Plants > Peat moss >...
CTTTTTCAATGTTTTGAAAGGTTTTTTAATATAATATAATTACATTGATATTATCTTTGCTGTCAAGTTTCAGCATTTGACCAAAGGTCCACCAATTGTTAATCTAATTTTTTTTCATAAACTCTTTCATTCAAATTCTAGAAACATTATTTTCAACCTTAAAAACTATGACATTTATTCTTAATTTTTCAAATTGTTCAATTACATCACAATTACATCATCAATTTGAACCCTTCAAATTGCTTGTTATTACTTTTGGACAATTACAAACTTACGAATTAATTAAATATATGTTAAATGAAATAACAAAAAGAAAAGAAATTCGAAGTAATTAAATTTGATACTCTTTGATTTTATTTTATTTCAAAATCATTGTGAAATTTTGAAAACAATAAATATATTCAATATTTTTTTAAATAGTAAATTTATTGAACATATTGAAAAAAATTGTCAGTTTGGAATGTTTTGATTTTAATGCAAAGTAACAACACCTCAATTGATGTTTTGGTTTCCTATCATAAGTTGATAATACCAAATATTTGTATAATAAAATAAAGATATTTACCTTCATTTAGAGATGGATGCATGGAGCTTTACTCCTAATTTTTCTATATTTCAAAATATTATTGAACATTAATGCAAGTTCAATCAAAACAAAACAATCAACTAAAACCAACATTCAACTTTGAGATTGAACTAGATTAACATGTCTTGAGTTCCAAATTGAAAAAGTTTTTACTCAATCATCATCTTGAATGTTTTAAAAATGATTTCCAAATGATGTCTAGATTTGAATGGTATAATTATTCATTATACCTTATATGTTCACAATTTAAAATAAAATTATACATTTGACTTAGGGTTTTCTATAAAAGTAAATAACAAATGTGAAATTGAATTTTTACAAATACATAGGGAACATGTGACAAAAGTCCATTTTTCCAACTAATTTACCCAAAAAACATGTAGGTTAAAAATTGATCCCAAAAAACAGATTGGATTTTTTAATTTTAAAAAAATCATTTTTTAACTTTTTATTTGGAAAGCCAATGATTGCATTGGGTTAAAGACATGCACAAAATTGATGAATTCATTTACAAATAATTTGAAATGTGGAAGAACTTTTAATTGACCTTATTGTCAAAAAGATTTCAATACAATAAATTAAGATTTTGAACTCATTATATTTATATATCTGAATTCAGATTTCAACATGATTTTATTTTGCCTTCTATAAGATGCATGCTTTTGTTTTAGGGTAAAATTATACAATTATAAACCAAATTCATAGATAAATTTTGCTTTATTGGACACATCAACAACGACAAATGATGTTTGTTATGATATTCCACACCTTAGTTGGGACAATATTAAAGTTCATGAATACTTGTGAGAATATTAAAAACTCATTTCACCCTTTACAAAGAAATGTTGTCAAATTGCATAATTTTCTACCTTGCAAAAGAAAAATAACTTTCCAAGAGCTTTCAAAAATGATAGTTTCTTTCTTGCAACTTCAACATTGTCATTATGGATTCGCTTTTGAAATTTCAAAGTCAAAGATATCATTATTGACCGCATATATTTCATTCTTTTGTTTGAAGGTATACAAATCCCCGAGTGCAAAATGATGACTTATGCTTAAAGACATTAGAGATAACCTTAAAATCACCTTGCCTTTAAGCCCTTTTTCAACCCGAAAGCTATCTAAGAACCCCAAATATCTCTACAAATGAATTTTAAAAAATTAAAACTAAATGTCAAACATTGACAATCGTCATTTATGAGAACTTTGTCTCAGCATTAAAGTATAGTTTCATCGATTGCTAGGTCAAGAAAAATTGGGAGGCACAAATGTTCAGAATCTTTCATTTGTTTGATTCCCAATAGTTTTGGTTGTTGATTTTATTTGGTCAGAAACCTTTCACAGTTCTATGACACAAGCTAGAAATTTGCTGTGATGGTTTGGTTGGTATTCACATTCCTTTTTCCCCTCCAAGAACACGATAACAAACAATGATAGAAGAAACACCTACTTGGTGGTGAAGATTTCCCCACACCCGATTTTGATCCATAGACACTTTTGCGACACCTGTTGCCTCATGAAGCAAAGCAACCAAGACCACATCCACTTTGAGCAAAAAAGCCTCACCATTGATTTCCATGCAAATTAGGAGATAGTTTACAAAGTTCTCACTCTAAAAAAGAAAAAATACGTTCATAAATAATCCCTACCCTCAGGGTCTTTTGTGAACACAAGGTGTCCCAACATTCTTAAATCCTTTGTAGACTCTCTACATGATGACCAAGATGAATGCTCCAACACTACAGGAATGAGTATAGCTTGATGAATGTGCATCATTAATATATATATTACACAACTGTCCCCTCATGCAAATACATCAAGTTGGGGAGTGGCAGATAAGTACATCAGAACAAATTTGATAGTTGTTGGATGAAAGTTGTACCAAAATAATGTCACCATCACATAGTAGACTCTGCACAGCAGAAAATTAGTTAGAAAGGAGCATTGACCTACTGAAATCAAAAATCGCATGAGCATTTCAAACAGCAACACATTGCACTTGAACTAAGTCTGAGCCATACTAATCTAAACATTTGACCTCTCCTGAAGGGTATCTGAGGGTATCTCACTTCCATGCCATTTGGGTGAGGAACCTAGACCAGGAATGAACAGACTGCTATGATTGGTAGTCATAGCAGGCCCCTTCCTGATCAACCCTTTTCTTATCTAAATCCATACTGGACACAGAATTACACAAGTCCCCCACAACTCATGTTTTCCATGTGATATATCATACAGCGTTCTTTGGTGCTAAAATGATTAGCTAATTCTTGCTTGTGGTGAGTTTGATATTGCGAACTCAATATCAAGATCATGAATTTGTATATGAAGTCTGCATTTATCAAGGGGTAAAGTATGGAACCTGCTGACATTGCTTGTTAATCTGTTGCTGAGAACAGCTGGAGACAGCAAGAGTGTCACAAAGGCCGATCTTTTCTAATGCCTGATTGTGCAAGTCCTCGCAACAATGTTTGTACTTCTGAGGAAAGGTCCAGCTTTCCCCCACCACTCTTCACAGCCTTGTCTTTGTTTTTCTCCAAACGCATTAGTGAGCCCTCACTTGCAGAATCTGGGGCACTTGCTGTAGGTCGTGGTGAGTAGGTTGTGCACCATGACCTTCCATCAGAACCAGCCAATGCCACAATAGCCTCTGCCTGCAGTGACAAATTAAAACTGCTGTTTTAAGAACAGTGCACTTAAATCCACAGCACACCAGTAGGCCCTAGTCAAGTTCAGAAAAGTCCAATGTCAATGAGCCAGAAAACAGAAAGTTGATATGAAGCCCATTAGTTTCAGTCTAAATCTCATTGCCAGTAACTGCAAAGTAGTGATTGATTATGTTCCCCTTGCTGCCTGTGTTCATATGACACTATCATACAAGAAAAGAGGGAAACACTTCCCAAGGAAAACTGCAAGGAATCTTACATATATTGTTCTGGAGCTCTGCTATTCTTGATAACTGAGATCTCACAAAAAGACAGACCTACACCATAACCCCATTAATGGCTCATGGTGAGGGGTCTTACAACAAGCTTCCAAAAAAGTGCAAACTGGGGGGATAGGTTGGTGCTTACCTTCTCAGGAGAGATGTCATCATACACATGTGCTTGCCCTCCATAGAATATTGTAAGCTGGCGACTAGCAGGAGAAGCACCTTGATTACTGCCATCCAAGGTGCAATCATATCTATAAGACTGCAGAAAAATTTCCAGAACAATAATCCAAAGGGTAACACAATAAGTGTAGTCATAACTTCATGAGAGTCACTCACAAAGTGTCAGACCATCACCTTCATCACAATGGCAGCCATGACTACCCCTTGACTCCATCAGCTCCCAACACTTGGTGTAGATAAATATATAACAATCAGATCAAAATTTTGGGCAAACCATTCATGAGTGTCCTGAGTTTCTGTTGCATTCCAGAAGCAACATGAAGACCCAGTCATGATGTTGGTTGGCATTCAAGACAAATAGCTAATAAGCGATTAGTATCCTCATCCAAGCTGTGACAAGCTTGTCAGGGTAACCGTCATTTCATTTTATCTTGTCCCTATACATGCAAGCATCCAAGGTGCAATCAATATACAACTTTCGGGCCCTGCAGATTTGATCAAATTGCAAAGCCACAGCAGTTGAAGACACCATGAGAAGCACACTGCCAAGCAAACTGCTTTCAATGACTCTCAAACACACCAAACATGAAAAGGCTCTGATCCCATGCAACAAACACCATCCATGTCTGTACTGCTGAAAAATTGAACTGACTTCAGATATAAGTACCCTGATGGTAGAATAGAATCTCCACTGCGAGTAGATGACTTCAGCTGCTTGGAAGCTGGGGGTGGTCCACTTGATCCAGTTGCAGCAGGAGCAGCTGACTCATGGAGAAGTCCTGCATTACGGAGAAGGCCAACTAAAGGTGAACTTTTGAGCCCTGTTCGAGATCCCTCATCTTCAGCTGGGTGCCCAATCTGAGGACTATTCTCCTTGGGAGCTGTGGCAGCAGCTGTTTCTGCTATTGCATGTGAGGGGCGTAGACATCGTATTGGAAGCCCTGGATTACTAAAGAGTGGCTTCAAGCTTTCTGTTTTCTTGCCCTGCCGGTTGGAAACATCTGGCTTCAAATTTTGCTGATACCATGTAGGACTCTTTGTTGATGGTTGTGGAGGTTGCATAGAGAGGTGCAAATCGCTGGCTGATGGTGGACTCTCCCTATAGTCAAGGACCTTCTCTTTCTTTTGCTTGTCGAACCGAGCTGTCTGTCAAAACAATGTGCTGATGAGAAAGTGGACTAAGAAACGTAATTCTGAAACAGAAGATGGATTTAAAAGTAGTAATGTACATGTTGTACCCTGATAAACAAAATAATCCAAGAGAACAGCTACTTAAGCTCAAAACTGCAGCCTGTAAAAGCTACATGCCAGTAAGTACCTTTTGAGAGCGAGAGCTCTCAAGAGCTTCCACTAGGCGATCCTGCAGTGACTCCCTGCCACAGGGAGACTCCCTTTTTTTTGACAATTTGCTGCTGTCCAAGTCTGGCTTGTAGAATGCACTCTTAATACCATGGTGCTGAATTGCTCCTGCCTTGCCCCTCTGCCAATACACTGTGGCACAGAATTGGCCATGCATAGTTAGTCCTTTGCCTTTGAAGTCAAAGTGGTCAATGGCACACACAAAATGTGCCATTCCCTATCGGCAAGCCCATCTCACTTCCCTTCTCCAGAACATGGTTAACAAGATTGTAAATGCTTGCCTGCAGGCCACATTCTATACAAGCATTCATGGCACCAATTCCAGAATGAAAATTAGGATCCAAGGTAGCAGCAACTCAAAACACATGAAGTTGACCTTAAGTGGAATTTACTTGATGACTCGAGCAAAAAAGGAAGACTGCCTCCACACAAGAGAAAGAAAACAGAGTGAGGAAAATACTACACTGCAGTTCACACATGAAATTCCTTGAGATCTCTGACATGCACACAACTTTGGGTCCCTACCAAATCAAAAACATGCATGAACTCCAAGCTCAGAAATGACATTGACCTTGGTGAATGAAGGGGAGTTAACAATGAGTATGTGTGAGAAGCAAAGAGAGTAGTCACACCTGGTTCTGCAGAGGTAGTAGCTGGGGCCAAGCCAAAAGGAGGGGAGACAAAGTCAGGAGAATTTCTGGTCTCCACTTGACCAACTGTTCCAGAAGATGCTCTGGTTGCAAAGGTTTCAGGATCGACTTCAACCTTGAGGCTAGGACCACTGCGGAAATCTTGTAATGCATTTGATGATGGAAACTCTGCCTGTTTGACCTCATCCATATGGCTAAGGCCAAGAAAATCCCGAAACATGGGTTGATCCTTTTCAGCCATGAGCAGACTCATTGTGGACAGCTGAGCAAGGTAATCAAGTTCATTGCATGTATATTATGTATACCTGATGGCACATCCACAAGCAGGAAGGGTGTGTGAGATGTTGAAAAGAAATCAGCAGAGCTGTCATGGGTACAAATTGGATGGCTTCATAAACAGCTGGTTTATCAAGAATCATAAATCGTCAAAATAGACCATGATTGTTCAATTCTAACTACCATGACCATCACAGGCAAAACAGCACTTGCAAGGGAACAAGGCCAAACTAGTGTCACAGAGATTTGTTCCAGCTTATCTCTGAAGTTTCCAAGTAACCAACAGCCTTTACATTTTGCTTGGAACTCTGTGACTGACAAAAATGCACCAGTAGAGGTAAAACCACACAGCAGGGAGAATTTGGAGTGCCATGAAAGAACCTCTCCTATCTCAAAATTGGGTTGCCAGCCATTTTCAGGCACAATTATAATCAAGCTCAATCAATAGTTACCCACTTGGGTGAGAGAGAGAGATTGAGTGATGCAGAAATTAGTTCCATCTTTACTCATCCCAAAGCTTTTGTAATGCACATCTCAACATTCAGTTATCAAAGGACACAAACTGCTCCCCCCTTAATCTCTGCTTGGAGCTACTCAGTGCATTCCCATCACTGCATCCAAAGCCCCCCACGCCCCGACAACAGATTCTACAATGTTTTCAGAGCGCAGCTTGGAAACTTTCAGAGAATTTGATTTGAAGCTCTGCACTCGAAAGTTGCATTCTACTGTTGCACTGTCCAAGAATCCAAGAATCCTTCCACACTTGAACAGCCCAAAGGCTTCTCTCAACATGGCTTCAACTGAGCTTTACTAAGAAAGTTTTCACATATCCAGCAACATAGACCATGTACCCTTTAAAGTCTCTCTGTGTGTCTGCGTCTGTGTGTGTGTGTCTCTCTCAATATTTACACTTGGAGAAAGAAATGGTAGATACCGCGAAATTGGCAACACAGGAATTCCAACACAAGAAGAAAACAGAAAACAACACGAGAATTGGTTGAAGCTCCTTGCGTATAGCTTACTTGGATCAGCGATGTCAGCGGCGGCCCTAACGTTGAACTCGACGAGATTCAGAGTCCAGAAGACAAGATGAAACGCTTCTTTCGTGGCTTTCTCTAGATTTCCTTGAAATCTAGAAGGAAAAAAAACAGAATGCTTCGGCAAATAGAAAAGAAAAAAGCAAGAAGCACTTCTGAAAGCTTAGGGACAAGCAAAAGTGGCCCAAACGACAAAAAAGAAAGGCAAGGCTCGAGGGCCACTAGATGTCGAAGTGTTGGAAACCGTGTACAGTGTCCATATCAAAGCACTTCTGAAGTTCCTAGGCGTTGTCGCAAAGCGCGTTTCAAATACGGCCAGAATCAAACACATGCGCGCTTAGTAAGCAGAAGATTGAAACACGACCTTCGATAAGAGGGGGGAAAAGAAAGGGGAAAAAAACACAAAAAAGATAGGGAAGATTTCTCTAAACTTCTGGGAAGGCGGCTGGAAACCTCCACCAAATCAGCTTCACAAGGACCTGCCAAGTTTGACACAGAAAGTTTCGGCAGCGATCTCCCTCTCTCACACTGCCTGTCCGTGTATCTATCTATCCGTCTGTCTGTTTGTCTGACTGCGACAAGAACTAAGCGAAAGAAAACCAAGAAGAGAACCTGGACTACAACGATCGTAACTGCCTGCAGATTTGTTCCTGGAAATACTGAAGCACGAAACTTGACAAAGCTTGAAACGCGAAGCGATGGAAGGAAGGAAGGAAGGAATGAATCGCGAAACAAAAGCCCAGAACAAAAAAAAAAACTTCGCACGCAATTTTCTTTTTTTTCCCAGTTGTGAGACAGAAGTCAAATATATATATAGATATCCAAAGGAAACCAAAAAAACAAGCTTGAAAAGAAACCGTTTATCCAACCACATCAAATGCCCACAAAACACGCACACGCCCCAAATCCATCCTCTCTCTTCCAACGCAACAACAACAGAAACACTCGCGAAGAAAATGCGCAGGAGACCACGACGGAGCGAGGAAAGAGAGAGAGAAGAAGCGACAGACACCGGGCGATGAAATGCCGGCCGTCATATCACCGGCTGTCCACGGCCTACCTTCACAGTGAATAAACCAATTGGGGAGTGGGTGCGGGGCCGCCGAAGGGGTCCAATTTTCTTTGTATAATAAAATTTCCAAAGTAGGAAAAAAAATTATTACCTCCCCATAGTACCTACCTTCCCTGGTTAAGCACAAATTAATTACTTTTTGAAATTGTTGAAACTTTTGGGGGGTGGGGGAAAAAAAAAAAAAAAAAAAAAAAAAAGAACCTAGGGGGATCACCTGCAATGACCGAACATATGAAAGAAAACTCAAAGCACATACATTATTAGCTTCATTATTTAGTGCAATGCCGAATTCTAAAACATTATTAATCTTACTACCGAACCGACATAAATGACCCAATAAAACAATTATATATATATATATATATATATATTAGACACTTTGCTCTACTAGGCTAGGTAACCAAAATAAATAAATTTTAATAAAATTATTTAGACACCTTGATGCCGAACTAGGCTAAGGTTGTAGGTACTACGGTAATGAAAACAAAAGTCAAAGAACAAAATATCATTTGGTTGTGTAGGTAGAAAGGAAATTAGGGTCGAACATGAACGGGGGCAGCCACGCAAGAACGTACGTACTTGGGCCAAGCCGAGCCGAGCATATGGACCGGTATATAGATGTGACCTCAGAACAGAGATGGTCGCCTGTTTGTGGTCTCACGATCGAGGGAGTGAAGTCAGCCAATCCCGATCCACAAAGTCTACCAAAGGAGGAGGGGGGGGGGAATTGATTTTTTTTATTTTCTCAAAATTTGATTGATTTTTGGGGGCCCATTGACCTCATTTGTTTTGTTTTGTTTTGTTTCTTTTTCTTTTTTTTTGTAGCATGCCGTGCCGCCTTTGAGGTTTGTTTCCGAGGAAGTTTCTAGTCGCCCTGGAAGGTGCTAGCCTACGGGTTTTCGTTTTCGATAGATTTTCTTTTTTTTTTCCTTTTCTTTTGGCCGTATCTTGTAAGGTTCTCGACCTTTCATAAAGAGTTATTTGTTTGTTGGTTGCTTCCTCCTTTGTGTGGGGAGTTGAGGCGGCAACCTGTTTTTATGGGATGGGGGCGGGCGGGGGGGGGGGCCAATGCTCGCTTGTTTGGATGAACAGATAAATAGATAGATGGATAGAGTGTGGGTTGGTGGGTTCCAAGGTTTAAGCAAAGATTCTTCTCATATTCAAATGGGTTTGGATGAACGGATAGATGAATAGATGGATAGAGTGTGGTTGGTGGGTTCCAAAGTTTTAAGTAAAGATCCTTTTCATATTCAAATGGGTTTGGATGAACGGATAGATAAATAGATGGATAGAGTGTGGTTGGTGGGTTCCAAAGTTTTAAGTAAAGATCCTTTTCATATTCAAATGGGTTTGGATGAACAAATGGATTTGATGGAGTACGACCGGCTCCAAAGTTTTAAGTGAGAATCTTTTCATATTCAAATGGGATTATGTGGGTCATGACTCACAGTGGGTAGGTGAATGGATGAAAAAAATTGTTAAATGTCGTAATTGACTCTATAGAATTTTAATAGGGTTTCATCCTATTATATCTATGAAACAAAAATCACATTGGTTAGTGAATCTAGTTATAGAAGAAATCTCAAGGTTCTAAATTATTTCTTTTGTTTTTTTGGTCTTTACATAAAGAGCAAGAAGAGAGGCTAACAACCACAAGGACAACATGTCAAGTGCAATCTTTAGTCCCAAATTTTCATTCACCTCCACATTGTGAGCTCACCTTGAAGTGGGTTTTGTAGATGGTTTTGTTATATAAACTCAATTACTATATTTAAGATTGAAAGTGGTTTCATTGTGGGCATTTGAAAAACAATTGTGAATGGGCCAATAAAATACTATTGAGGGTTATCAAAGCCAAAAACCAAAACAGTGGCCAACACGTAACACAAAGCTTGGGCCAAGAAGAAATGACATAAGGGTTTGCCAAAATATTGTAATTAAATGCCATTCATGTAAAGTTCTTCCGTAGGCCATGACATCATGAACTCCTTTTCCAAAAGTGGGGAGGTGTTTAGTGTTTAATATCCATCTATATTTTAAGACACCTTGCTTGCAAACTCTACTACCTCCTCCTCCTCCTTTTCCAAATTTGGGTGTTTATAGGCAAGCCACCATGTAGAGAAGCACATTCCTTGCAAATTTCTGCCTCCCAAGTTGACATCTTTTTCTATGGTACATACTACTACTAGTGGTTCCTTTGAGTATGTAAGAGCATCTTCACCAACGCTCAGTATGTGAACATGCAATGGAAATCTTCGATGAGGTTCATCAGTCAAATCGTATGTATTTGACTGCTCCATCATGTTTCTGATTGGGTAGATAGTTTGATTGGTCCAAGTGGGTTGCTATTAGTACTGTACTAGTCTCCCACCAACTTGCAGTCCCAGTTTCAGTTTTATGAGTGGAGTTGGAAAAAAAAGACTAGTAACTAAAAACTTGGATGTGAGAAATATTTTTGGATGGTCACATACTAAGCGTTGATGGAGATGCTCTAAGATGCCTAAGGAAGGGTGTGTTCCAAAAAAAAAGGGCAGCACTAACACATGCATGCTTGTGCCCACCATATCTGGGGAATAACCCTGACATCTGGAACCTTCCATGCAAGATGCCATTCTCCAGTTATGGTAGGGAAAGTGCCATCTACATAACCCATCAACTTCTACCAGATCCTTACATAGGGAAAGTGCCGTCTACATAACCCATAAACTTCTACCAGATCCTTACATCATTACACGTAGAGAACATTAATATTGAAACACGTAGCAATGGTGAATTGAACCCCACAACTAATGTTGCAAAGAGAGACCCATTCGAGTTGTGTCCTTTCAATATTGCCTTTGATTGATATCAAAGACTCTTTGGTGTATGGAGTTTGATGTCAAAGTTTGGCAGAAAGAGTTGGAAAAGTTAGGAAATAATTTGCCATCTGTAGTTTTTCTACTTGCATTCCTCTCCCCCCCTCCCCTTACAATTTGTGTAAATTCTGTTTGTCAGTACTTCAAGGATATTGGACTAGAGGAAGCATAGCAACTAACATGTGTAAAGTGTACGGGCAAAGCCAAAGGTGGGGCGGAGAGGGCGGGGCATGGGGTGCATTGCCAAAATAAAGGGCCAAGGATGAGTTGGTAGTTCAGTTGAGCATTTTGGGAATGTCTCTCACATGGGTTTTATCCATCACAACACCCAAGGTGCAGGTTATTGTGAACATAAACATGTGTAAATCACAAGAGGGTTCTTACACCTACTCCTTAAAGAGTGGGATAGATCTCTATGCTCTAATCACGCCTAGTGTAATTGCTCACACTAACATCATCCTTAACATCTCTTTAACACTAATCATTCTTAACATTTAACATTTTTGTTAATATTTATTATGGTGCATTCACACATGCGGCATTTTAGGTTAAATTTTTTTTTAAGGTTTAAAAAATGTTTCCTATGGCCATTTTTTTTCCTTTTCATCATGTACAAACATGCATTCAAACAAGTTAGCTCCTTTTTTTGGCTTCACTCTTCACAAACTTCTTTATTTTTGTCTTGTTCATGCTTCTCCTCTTCATCCCTCATGCCTTTCCTCTTCATCTCTTTGAATATTGGCTTAATTTTCATTATAATTTCATTACGTTATGTTGGTGTTGTCATTTTTTTTCATTGGTCTATCGTTTTGGTGCTACCATTTTGTTTTCATTGGTGTCTTCACTAGTGACTTTGCTCCTTTATTACTATTTCAAATCATCCTCATAGCTCAAAATCACAACAAACCCAAGCTACTTTTGTTTCAAAATTTTATGAACCTCCCTCATTCAACAACTACAATTTCTAACTTTGCAACAACATAAGAAGTAAAAGCATAAAAGAAATAGAAGGGACATACTAGTGTGAAGATAGGATATTCCTTGTGCCTTGTTACATGAGGATCTGCTACCATTGTCGCCATTGTTCATCCTACCTCTACCTATTACTATCGATGCACCAATTTTGTAGCTACTTGTGCTCACAACACCACATTTTCCCTTTGCATCATTGCAACATGCTCCATGGTTGTCTTCATACCCATGATTTCGTTTGCTTTTTCATTCTTTCTTCCTCTTCCTCCTATTGTTGTTGCAAGTGATCATTAGTGTTGTTACAGGTGTGTGTTGTTGTTGTTGCAACTTGCATGTGATTGTTGATGTTTGTTGCAAGTGTGTGTTGTTGTGATTTTAATTTATGGTTTTCAATTTACTTTTAAATTCTAACTAGTAAGTCTTCTAAAACTCTTCCTTTTCAATTATGGTTGCAAAAAGTTATGCTTTATACATTTTTAAGAATAGAAAATGATGTTTAAATGTTTGTGTTCATTGTTAGTGATAGGAAGGATGGAAGAGAAGCATTTGAATTCTAATTTTGTGCATCTACAACATAAATAAATCCTCGCCTTCCATTTTTTCTATTCCATGGACAAATTAGAGGACAGGGTTTTATTTTTAACAATGTGTATGTTGTTGTTTCAAATCATTGATTTTTTTTTTCAAATTGCTCTCTCCTTCATCTTTGGATTTGAGCTTTAACAACTTAAACCCCATTGTTGAAACAAACACAAAGATCTTTCTTATTATAGTTACATTCCATCATTTGCAATTACAAAGTTGTCTTCTAATTCTATCACAAGAATTAAGGCCTTGGGTGAAGCTAAGGAGCACTAAATGGTTTTTTCGATTTTTGCTAACTAAATATGATGATGATAGATGGGTAAAAAACTTTAGAATGACCAAATCAACATTGTTTAGGATTATTAACCAATCGTGGCCTTATGTTGATGAAGCAAGACACCCATTATCAAAACGCAATTCATGTTAAAATATGAGTGTCATGCACTACTTATAAGCTAGCCCATTCTGTTAATTTCCTAATTTGTAGGAAATTGTTTACAATCAGTAAATCAACATTGTCACTCATGTTGCATCACTTTGTGGAACCTGCCAACATCACTCCCAAGAAGTTGATTTTGTTGCCAACAAGAACATAAATGAATGTTGTGATGGAAGATTTTTAGTAGTTGTGTGGATTGCCAAATGTGCACAATGCACTTAATGGCACCCACATCCAAATTTCCAAACTGAAAACAATTTTTCTTGAAGATTATTGTTGTCATAAAACAAGAGGCTAGTCAATTGTAGCTCAAGCAATAGTAGATTCCAAAAATAAGTTTCTTAAAATATATGTTGGCTTGCAAGGTAGCACTAATGATAATGAAGTCTTATGCAAGTTTGCATTACATAAACATACTCAAAATTAGGGTTTATTTGATCCTAGGAAAGGTGTAAATGGTTTTCCACCATATCTATTGGGTGACAAGGGTTATCGACTAATCATTTGGATTATGACGCCTTTCAAACATTACTACAAAATGTGGTTGCAGTTCACTAGTCCCCGTTCACTAGACCAATGAATTCACTACTTTTTCATTAGTCCTTGTTCACTAGAACAATGAATTCACTACTTCTTCATTCGTCCCCCCGTTCACTAGACCAATGAATTCACTACTTCTTCATTCGTCCCCCCGTTCACTAGACCAATGAATTCACTACTTCTTCATTCGTCCCCCCGTTCACTAGACCAATTAATTCACTACTTCTTCATTAGTCCTCATTCATTGGACTAGTGAATTCAACTAATGAATTCACTCAAAATCTAATGAATTCCCTTAGTGTATAATGACATCTTTTGTTGTAGTGAAAGAAGGAGGACAACATTCAATATTATAACTTTTATATAATAGAAAGCATAAACAAAAAAGATCGGTAGTTGGAAATGTTTTTGGCATTTTGAAAAAAACTTTTAAAGAATTGTAGAAGTTTGAATTACATGTGACATTCCTTCCTGATGTGTTTACATGCTATTGTTTGTTGTATAACCTTTTTAGGTCTGAAGATGAAATTAACAAGAAAAAAAACCCTAGGTCTTTCAAGTGCATTTTGCACTTTCCTATTGGCTTCACGTAATTTCTATTTTCAAAATTGTTGGTCACCTATTTTGGGTTAGGCTAATGGCAGGGCCAATGATTAAGGGTATTGCATAATTTGGGTAATAACTAAAGATTTGGTTGTTTTTTCTAAGCTACATTTTTCTACCAAATGACATGTAACATTCCAAAGCATGTTATGAGGTTTCATTATCATTCATAATTTTTAAAAAACTTGCCATTTAAAATAAAGCCATGGCAAGAGGAAATGCTTGTTTGCCATAATTTAAAACATTGGTACAAGATTTTTAGTATATGGGAAAGGAGTTTTGAAAAGTGGAATGCATGGGCATTTTGATTTTTTTAAATTTTATTTGACACCTTCAAAGTAAGGTCTTTTTGAAATAAATGCCCCCTTGGTTACACATTGGGTGGGTGTTTATTTCAAGAATGCCCCTCTCTTCAACTATTACCTCACTTGTAAAACATTGCCTTTTTTTCACCTTTGTAAATCTAGGTATCTCTTCCTTGAAGATTTTTATCACACCTTATCACAATAATTTCCATGGGCCAGAAGGTACCCACTAGTTTGGCAAGGGAACTTCCATTCCTTAAAAATTATTCACAAAATTGGTTTTATTAATATTTTTTTATTTTCAATTTTAAAATTTATTTTCAATATTTTTATAAATTAAAATTTTCATATTAAAATTTATTAATAGTGATTTTCATTATTAATTAATTTATTCCAATTTTCATCGAATCAATCTCTTTTTTTAAATAATTTATAATTTCCTTTTTTTTACATTTATAATTTTACATTTTCTATTTAAAGTTTTAAAAATGCTTTTAATGGCAATGTATTCAAGGCAAACTACACAAAATAAACCAGATTTTTTAATTTTTCAAAATTTTAAATTTACAAAATAAAATCATTATTATACTAAGATCACAAGATCTTGTATGTACTCCTTATGCTAAAATCAAATGCATAAACCAAATGATTTATAACAAGCAAAATTATACTATATTAGTTGTTTTGGAAAGGATTCGCTATGGATCAACTTTTGAAAGCATTTGAAGACAAATGCATGCAAAAAAAGATACATAAGAAGGAACATTGTGGATTAACTTTCTAAGTGTTCAATTGTCTAGATTTCCCATGCACAAATCCCACAAACACATGAAGACATATCAAACCCCAAAGTAACAACAATGTTTAAATTTTTGGATTCCAATCACCCAATTCCAAATCCCACCAAAACTTATGAAAACCCAAAGGCTCATGGAAAACCTCCTAACCAGGAGAAACACCCAACACCTTGGGCATCCTCATGAAATCTAAACATTATTTTCATTTTACATCTTTTCCACAATTCCCCCCTAATATTTAATTATGCATTTATAACAAAAAAAAATCCAAATAAACAAATGACATTTTATCAAAACTTATGAAGCATCTACAATGAAGCAAATTAAGCCTTGTTTCTTTTATTTAGTACTCCTAAGCTAGGCATGGACTTACAATCAATTATAAACATAATATTAATAGAATAGTTATACAATTGACTAAACACATGCCCATAAGCAGTTTTGACATGGATTGTTTCAAGAGGGCAACATGGAAAAATCATATCCAATCGATACTTGTACCTGGGTAGCTCTTTTTCAAATATGTTGTTCCAGAATACATTTTCAGATTCCATCACATTTCCAAATCCACCAATGCCATAATTTGTAACTTGCACCACATTTTTCCCTCAATTTACATAACCAAAACCAACACCAAGAATTCAATTGACAATCTTTTACTAATCTCTCGAATTTCATATAAACATTATAGCTAGAATAAGGAACCCCAATAAGGATGTCAAAAGGACTTCCAGATGTGACACCAACCAAAGAATCATGGACCCCAAGATGAACATAAATTCCTATTGCACCATTAAACACGACATCATCTGCACCATTAAACATAACATTAGCTACACCATCAGACACATCACCAGCAACACTAGTAGAACAACACCAACCTCACCAATTCCAAAATCAACATTGTCTTCTTCAACAAAAATTTGCATACACAATAAAAACATGAATGAGGAAAATAAAACAAAAAAAACCCCATAAATAGAACATTGTCAAACACTTACCTTTTAATTCACATACCTTAGTTCTTTCATAGGTGGCATTTTCCTTGTTGAAAGCTTCTTTGAAATAGCCACCAATCAACCATATCTAATTTCACCATAAATAATTCATTGCATAACTCTATCACATAAGTGTTTGTTAATTTTATTATACTTACACAAAAAAACAACTCACTTCAAAAAAAACAATACAGAGAATTCAAAAAACAAAAAAATTAAAACATATTTGTCATATGATATTGGGTCCTTATGGCCAATTACCTCCATACCATATTCAAAAAGTGAAAATGCCTTTTCCATCCATGTAATTCAAACACATCAACCCATTTCGTTATACAAGATTTTTTTGTGTAAATGAAGAAAATCAACAATCAGCTTGTTCGAAATGAAACAAAGTTGATTACACCCAATAGGACTAACCATAAACAATACCTCATTAGAAGGCTTCTACTTAGCTTTAAGGTGTAAAAACAATGGATGCAAACTTGGTTTGTGTCTAGGCCATATAGACAATGATAACAAACAAGTCCTTTGTAAGTTTTAATCACATAAAAATCAAGCAATCAACAAGTTGGTGTCGATTTATAGAACATCAGGTTATATCTATTTGCCAATTCATGGAAATGTTTTGGCAAAACCTTAAAACCACATTGACATGTAAAGAAAACAAACTAAACTCATTAAGGTCCATAACATGAAGTTTAAAACACCTCCTTACGAAACAATTATGAATGCAAAAATACCAAAACCTCGAATTAAGGCCATATGGAAAACTAGGCTGACACATTTCTAATTTTAACATTTTACATTCCTCTTCAAAATACAACACATTTGATTATTTAATTTTTCCAAAACTAGTTGTTGAAGCCTACAAAATTGCTTCATCACCCATAAGTTTCACATGATGGTACTTAACATCCATGAAAATGTTGAAAGGGACACGAGGTGTTTAACCAATTTGCACAATCCATATTTGATGCCTCTACTTTATTAGTTGTCCAATACATCATATAAAAAATTAACTGTTGCAAAAACAAAAAATAAAAATAAAAATGTGGACAATAGAATTCATGCAAAACAAAACACCTAATTAGACCAATAGACAATAAATGAAAAACCAATGTTTGTAAAAAAAAAGGCTTAAGGTTGTATATTCAAGTCCCAAATTAGTAGCTACAACATAAAATGTTGTAGTAGTATGCATGTATAACCCACAAAACTTGAAAATAAAGAACGAAAATAAAAATATGGAAGTGAAAAGGTAGCGATGTTTTATGTAAAGGAAAAATCTTTTGGATTTTTCAAATTAAAAAACTACAAAAGCACAAAATAATTAGAATTTGCAACCAACATAATGCTCTTCATAATTTTTGGGTTTGGGAAAATGCCATAAAAACCTAAACACTAAATCACAATTGAAAATAAAATTTTAAAAAATTCAAAATATTAAAATACAAATTACCTTGTTAGAGGATACATACTACCCTTTTTTTTGTTATTAACAAAACAAAAGATGAAAATGTTAAGGGCAAAAATTGCAGCCCCCAATCATTACCATCCTTTAAGGGGGTAAGACTAAAGGATAAAATTGACACCTTATGACAACACATAAAAAACTACCCTCTTTAACTTACTTTACTACATTTATTCAAGTAGTAAGTAAGAGGTCATACACTAAATAAGGAAGATAAGGGTCTGCTATCTATGACCAAAACTACCCTCCTATAAATAATATCACCTAGGGAATATGGAATAGAATGTAGGGAAGGGAATAGTATGAAAAAAGGAGGGAAAACTTGGGAGTAATTACTCTCACTAATTTTGTAGTACCTTCAACGCCCTTGGGATATGGCCTAGGGGATTTGTAGACATTTCTACCACTATTGTCCTTCCTTCCCCATGCCTATAAATTCTCTAGTGGCTTTGCCTACCACATGTAACCCTTGAAAAGTCCTTCCTTTATTATGTACCTTTTGCAACTAATTGTCTTCCTTTTAAGTTCCTCCTTGCTACCTACAATAGTGCTTTCTAACCTATAAGGGGTAATTTGATAATTCGTTCCTCCTCTAATTCCCACCGCCCAAGGAGTGGCTACTATCTTATTGTGGTAACCAGTAGCTTGGTGTTCTAGAAACTACCCATGGTCAACCCATTATTCTTTGTCCTAGAGATGTACAAAAATCAACAGCAATAAACATCTTTTACGCACCCCCAAGCTCCTTAATAAACTCAATTGTGAATCCAAATGTGAAAACAACGAAAGGATGAGGAGTTAGGGTATGCTCCCTAACTCACAACACTTCAAGGGTAGAAGGGTGTGTTGGAACTCTGAGATGCAAATTAGAACGAGTGACAATCAGGACAATTATTTTCACGGACCTACATAAACCAAATAACAAGTTGGTTCGTGCATAGTTGAAACATTTTTGGTGTATGAATGAATTATAGGCAAACACAAACTCATAAAATTCACCACGGCCCGGACTTGGGGGAAACCACCACCTTCCCCCTTATAGTATTCTTTGTGCTTGGCCACAAGGCCTGCACCCAAATGTCATTTTGTTTTGGGACTCCCAAGTTGGGAATTTCGAAATTCTTGAAATTGGGATTCTCGCAACTTTGGAGGCCCATAACTTCTTATGCAAACCTCCAATTGAGATGAGGTTTAAAGCAAATTTTTAGCCCTTGTTGAGATTTTTTCAATTATGTGTGCCAAACTACCTTCAAGAAAGTAAATCAGGGCAATTTTTGACTTTTAATGGTCGGGAGTCAAATTGGCAATTTGACTTCCAACCCCTTCTTTTGACCATAACTTATGTTTTAAGTACCCAAATGGGTCATGCAAGCCCATTTTAGAAATCTACGTTTCAAGATCTTTTCAATGATATAAGGAACTCTTCAATCCAATAAATTTTGAACCCTACAATTGACCTCTAAATATTCAGGACTCCATTAGAATTCCATCGGGGCTCCAACTCCCAAAGTGGGAGTTCATTTGGGAGTGTGGGGGTTCATTCCCTCACACTCTTTTGCACTCCCGGGAACATGAAATGTGACTCCCGGGCTTCACTTTTGGCCCACACCTTTGCAAGCCCTTACCTTGATTGCAAGCCCAAGGTTAGGGTTGTGACAATCCTATTTACATAACACACATTATTTTACCTTGCACACTTAGTACAATAACAATGTAAGACAAGATATTTGAATCTTTCAACCATCTTTCATTAAATCACATACCAAATATGTACATCTTTCTCCATTTCTTCCATCACTTTCCTTAAGAAAGTTTTACATATCCTACACAACTTTTTCATATCACTCCTTCATCCTCTTTCACTTCCTATATCTCTTTTCCCCACATATCACACACAAGGCCCACATCAACCTTTAAAAAATAGAGCCCTTATTCTAATCCCTTTCTAGAAATCTTTTATATGATTAAGTGGATTACCCCCGACCACTCACTAATCTGAGCTACCTAATCCCATTAGCTTCACCCCTTAGGTAAGGGAGGGGAAAACTACCACTAATAATTAATAGTCACTAGGAGGCCTATGGAACTAATTAGTTTAGAGATTTCTACTCGTTAACAAAAAAAATATCCATTAGATTTTCAACAAAATATTCATCTTTTAAAATATCAACAATTAATCTTGTTGCATCAAACATGCGGAAGATTTTCCACTCATTAAATGCATTTTTCGCCCATAGTTTGGCATGTTTGCTAACTTTCTAGTCCCACCTTTATTTACATTGTCAACTTCCTTTTCATCAATATCTAGAAATCAAGTCTTTAAAACATGATTCCTATTAGGATAATCGAACTTTGTCCCTTCTCCAACTTTAGATCTAGAAACCATGGCATCACCAATATTGGAAAGAGGAATCATTTGACAATCAAATGTACAAAATGCAATAACAAAAGTAAGACACATAATAAAATTAGATGCACAAAAAACAACACCAAATGTAAAAGGATGAACAAAAGCATCATCTATAGAATATGAATTTGAAAGGGTGTCATACTATCTAGGCTCAAAGAAATGCAAGGATCAAAAAATTGACTAAACACATTGAAACTACATACATGAGCATCAAAGTCAAGGAATTTAGAAATGTTTTCAAAATAAAAGAAGAATCAACAAACAATTGACCACTACCAACATAATCAACAAAAATATCACAACCATCAATTGAACACATTAAATTATTGACATCAGATGTAGAATCAATAATCTGGGTGGTGAGATGGACTCAACGGAACTAGATTGAATGGTTACAATGATGAACAACATAAACCATTAGATCTTCAGATCTGAAAAAGCAGACAGTGCTTTACGTAGGTAAAGAAGGTCCTACTACTGGGGCCT
>Ga0209208_10004192_pt1 | contig 20549 bp, 7 predicted proteins | sample S1TSphfallax_3_FD_187694 | JGI IMG/M metagenome (GOLD analysis project Ga0209208, IMG submission 187694) | Host-associated microbial communities from peat moss isolated from Minnesota, USA - S1T2_Fd - Sphagnum fallax MG (SPAdes) (version 2) | ecosystem: Host-associated > Plants > Peat moss >...
TTTGTGTTGAAGGAAAATGCTTGTGCTGTCGGAGTGTATATATAACTTGTGAATGAAATGCAAGCACTTTGATGCATCTGTGTGAGAAGACATTGTGGGAAATGTGCATTGTGTCGAGCGATGTGCTGCTAGGTCTGTCAGTTTTCAAATTACAAACAGATCAGCAGAAGAGCAAGAAGATGGTTTGAGCCTGAGGAGGAATAGGTGTCCGTCGACGAGAGATTGATCAGCAGAGTTAGGTCGGCAGGGTCTGTAGTAGGCAGTGTATCAGCTGTAGGATTCATGGACCCTCACTTTTTGGCCACAATAAAATTTGAAATTCAAAGAATAAAAATTGAAAATTAAATAATAATTTTCTAAATTGAAAAATCGATTTTGGGATTCAAATAACAAAGTTTAGAACCCAAGTATTAATTCTAAACTTTAAAAATAAATATAAATAAATAAATCCAAATTTAAAAATCCATTATTGAAATAGAAATTTTTAGATTGAAATATCAAACTTCAAAACTCAAATATTAATTTTCAAATCCAAATTTTTAAAAAGTAAAATTCAATTAAAAAATTTTATTCAAATAATTTTTTTGAACAGAACAATTTTCATAGTTCAAATATTAATTTTAAAATTAAAAGTATGATATATTTTTAATTCAATATATGAACATATATTTATATTTGCATAACATATATCTATATATCTTAAATAAAATTTTAATACATACATAAAAATATACCTTTAAATGACCATTAAATTATTCCAAGGAGTGACGAACTTGGTGATTATTGTAATCAATTGGACATATTAACATATTAACTTATGGATGAAAATCAACTTCAAAACCATCTAACCCATAAGACGAAGTTGTCAATAGTAGCAACATAGTCACAACAATGACCAAAATAGCTTAAATTTGATTGTATAGTTGCAAACAACTAAGTCGCATGTAGTCACAAATGAAGTGGTTGCGTTTTGATTAATTTTTACTAATGATGCATGCAATACGAAACAAATTATCCCACTCCATCAATGCAATTGAAAACTTTACATTTTAAAATTGTATTGATTCATCTTGAAGATCATGGTTTTGGATATAATGACACTTTGGTTTCTTTTCTTTGGAAACATCCAAATAATTAAGCCCGAGTGGTAAATACCCCCCTCCATGTGTCAAAAAATAGTTTTCCTCCCCACCACATTGGAACCCTACATGCAAACATATGCAAATTTAATCACAATTGTACTTTCAAACATAAACTTGATCTATGCTTTCAATTAACATAAAAAAACAAATATTCACATGCATTTTGAAAAAATGGTTGCAAAAGTTGTGTTTGCTGATTTTGAACATGTTTTGAACCAACTACATGCATCATAATGTCCTTGAAGAAATCATGAAGTGTCACATCACAAATGGTGCACTCTATGTGATGACCCCTACCACCCCATTATATTTCTCATTGAAAACATTAGAACCTTCAAATACAATTTAATTCCAGCATGAAGTCAACAAATGTTAAACATTGATTACATATGTGGAAGCATTTGAGCATATGCGTGTTTTTTTGCAATGTGGCAAATCAAAGATGATTATTGCTATTATTATGTTATTCAATGTGTTTTTGGTTCGTGGAAAGATTTTTCCCACAACATGTGCAATAGTAGTCAAATGCATTCAATAAGGCACAACCATTTCATGTCCATCAGTGGGCACAAATAACTTTTGTTTTTTCTATCATCATACCATCCAAAAAAAACACAATCAAATTCATGTAGATGATCAATTTGAGGAATAAAAAATGTCAATCACTATAAGTGCACCCAAAAAAAAGAATTGAAATCATAATACTATGGATTACCTTGTTAAACTCAAAATTGATCATAACAAATTGTTATGGAATCTTCCTTTCAATTTTGTGACATTTTCCCTGCATGTCAACAATGCATTATTGAAATTATTTGCACATAAATCATCATACAATAACCAAATATCAACAAAGCATCAAAAAAATTCATTAATGTATAAAATCTCTCAAAATACCTTCTAATACACAAAGGTTCAACAACACAACATATCACCAAGCATGAACTCCAACTTTTTGGTGTATACTTTAATGTGTTTTTTTCCCTTGTCTTGATTCAAAATCATGACCTACACAATTTCAATAAGTGAATCATTACATATCTCACCAAATTTTATGTATGGAATTATTAATTATATCCACAATTTCCACTCAAAAATTAATTCAAACTTACCTTCACTTTTTCCCTTGCAACAAACATAACATCCATGTTCATCGTGCTCATAAATCAATTTGAACTTACCTTCACATTTTCCCTTTGCAACAAACATAACATCCATGTTCATCGTGCTCATAAATCAATTTGAACTTACCTTCACATTTTCCCTTTGCAACAAACATAACATCCATATTCATCATGCAAGCATGACTAACTTGATTGATATGTAGCATCCCAATGTATTTCCCTATATACCAATGAATGTTTCAAAGGAATTCACATATTGCATCATTCCTTGAAAGATAAAACCAATTGCATATTCATGTCCACTTGACCTAAGCTCAAATTTGTTTTGGGTTGCCATATTGCTATGTTTTGTCATCTTGAAAAAGGCATAATTGTTTTTGGTTCTTTTATGTTCATAATCTCCATAGTGTTATTGCCCACAACCATGTATCCACACCAAGAAAATCATCATGAATATTAAATCATTCACCAATGTTAGTTAACAACCTATTTCAACATTCATGAGACCCATCACAATTTCAACCAAAATCTTGTTTTGAAATCAACAACTTCATCATAGTGGAACCTATTATAAAAAGAAACCCATGTGTGAAGATTTAGATAAAAATAAAAAATGATGAGAAAGAAGGTGATACTTGAATGAGCAAAGCCCTAACTAATTCATATGTCTAACCAAAGACTTGTTGTGACATGTAGTGTCGTGATGTTTGGTGTTGTAAGGGTGTAAATCCATAGTAAACTCTACTAAACAAAAAGACTAAAACCAATCAAAGGTATAAACTAATCAATCAAAAAGAGATGCACGCACATATATATACAATGCACAAGAGGAGGCTGAGATGAAATTCTCATGTATATTAAATTGAATCAAAAATAAAGGAAGAAAACATAGTGTATCTAAACAGTGGCCATGTAATAACTGTTGTGAGCATCTATAAATCTAGTCTAACTATGGAAGAAACTCTTTCTGACAAAAGAATTTTAGAAAATTGACAAAAGAAGGGTAGAGTTTGGCATTTTATATAGTCGTCAACAAAGATGAAACCCTAAACAAGTTATAACTCTAAAACACCTAATAACGTACAATAACCTAAGAATGTACATTAAGCTTAAAAGCGCACATTAACCCTAAAGGCATGATTGGCATGCCCATAATTGACCGTCATGTATGAGGCCATGCATATGAACATGACAGACTTGCATTTGGTCATAGAACTACCTAGTTCAATATTTTGAAATGAAGCAAATTAATACGTTACATAAGGCTCAAGTAACAAGTGGGGCACATCAAATGCAAACAAATCCTCTAACCAATTTGGAACATGTGAAAGAATGTCCACCATTATAACTTCCACTACCATTATGTAAAGAGTTTTTTGGTTTGGTTCACCATATTCCCCAACTAACACCCCAAGGAATAAGTATTAAGGAATTAAGAAATAAACTCTAAGAACAATCGTGATCCCAAGGGGAGCTTCTCAATTAATGACTTGTCATGTGGTGAAACCAATTATTAATTTAAAAACTAAATCAACCAAGTGTAAATTATTAATAAACATATGATCAATCGATGCACATATTTCTTACTTGATTAAATGAAAACAAGTTGTGTTATCTGAACCAAACACTCAATAAGTAACTACATGAAAGCAATGAGAACCAAGGGAACATAGAAAAAAACAAAAACACCAAACAACAAATCAAGAAAGAAGAAATTAGGGAAAAAAGAAAATGCAAAAGGTTTATTTGACAAGCACAATGCTTTCTTTGAATGAAGATCAAAATTAGGAAACTTTCAATGACCAAGATAAACTTACCAAGAAATCTAAAGTCTTGAAAAGGAATGAAGACCAACCACCCAACCTATAAAAAAAATCCCAAAACACCCCGAATGGAACCTTTGCAAATTCCAAAGCTTTTTCACATGTCCAAAGAATGAAAATTTAATCAATTCTCGAAACTAAAGACTATATTCAGAGCTTTGCTTTTAGACTTTCCATACAGTAATGATGCCAATTGTTATCATGCACTTGTTTCCAACTCCTAACATTCCCAACTAATTTAAAATTGTTCTAAACAAATGGTATGAACAAATCCAAGTATCACAAAATATTTTTCAACCTATTATATTACATTTTTTTGTTCATTAAGTTGCCATGAAAACTTATGGTTCATTCAAGAAAAAACCCTTTGCTCCAAAGTAGTGTTTAATTTTACCTTGGAGACATGGAAAATATATGTATTGCATTTTTTTTTAAGTTGAACCAAAATCGTAGCAATATCCAACAAATATAATAGATTAATTTCAAAATGACCCGATTTACCCAACAACCTTGTTTACTTTTAGGAATGGCATTCTTATCCTACTCCTTTGGCTCAATGAAAGCCACAAATATTTTCAAGATCAATAAAAAATATTTAACATCAAAGCGTAACACACATTTGAAAAATATGAGCACCTAACATTTGCAACAAATTGCTAAAAAATGCACAACTAACTTACATAAATAAGTAGAGAAAGGAGTTGTAGTGCACACAAATGGAGGTGGATTTGGAAGGCCACTGGATACAACATGGCACATGTACGCAACAATTGGAAGCACTAATTGTAGAAGTCGCAACTCCTCTCCAATCACTAAACCCCTTGTTCTTACAACCAATGGTCCATCTTGAAGATAAAGGGGGAAATTTTACCATGATGCCTTTAAAATAAATAACATAACTTCAAGGCAACAACACTTGCAAATTTTGTGTGGGGTACTTTGGACACAAGTTAAAGTGATGCCCAAACACCATAAGGATATATGAATCACAAAAAACAATATGTTGTTCAATCTTTTGATTATAATGTTAAGAAAACCATGTAAATGACCTTTAGATTGAAAATCGATAGTGTCACAAGCTTGAGTTGACAAGTAAATTGAGTGTATATTAAGATCATGGAAAAGAATGGCAACAATCATACACATGTTAAGGGATTTTCAACAAAAGCATGTATACAAGGCTACCCACATTTAAATTGATTCTATAAGCTCAAAATCACAATGTTTTGGCCTATAAGTTCAACATAAGAACCACTAGTTTTGTAAGCTGAATTTTTCCTACCATACCAAATATATAACACTCCTAGCATACTTGCACACCCATGTGAACCCTAATTGCTCCTTCATGTCTTACAAAGTCGAATTCTCCCTCCCACAAACCCTAATCCTTTTTTCTTTCTCTTTCTTATGTTCTTATGTTCTTCTTAGGTGAAATTTGGAAATGGGAATTGGTAAGATTGCTCACTACCAAAAGTGCTTCCCATGTTGGTTGAAGGCCAACATAGTGGATGAAAAGCACATAACGACAACAAAAAATGGTGCAAAATCATTGGAAAGTGAAAATGACATTTTATCCCTGCCCAATTTATATTAAATACCATAGCGATAAAAATTAGTACTTGTTGTTTTGTGGGGACATTACGACATATTAGATGGGGATGATGTTAGGGAGTATAATTTTAATATTAGCAAGGCTAAGGCAAATCAATAGAAAGATAAGTCACTATGTGTGGCCAAGCCGTGATAACAAGGTTAATTGTACAATGTAGGCATGTCAAGATGATGTAGTTATGCAAATCAATATAATAACACATCAACATGACAAATTATTAAAATCAACATGTGGCAAACTGACATGCTAAATAGTTCGGCAATTATAACCATTTGTAGTAGTATAAAATGCATTTTGAGGGGGTTCCAAAGATTGTTCAAGGATCATTCAATAGATTTTTGGAGCTTGTCTAAGATTAAAGGGGAGATTTTTTTTAGAGAGAAAAGAGGGAAAAACATAGTACAACTTGATGGTTATGAAATATGATGAATAATTTTCCCTATATATCTTCTTGTTCTTGCAATTGCATTGAATTTTTTTTGAGTATTTTTCCAAAGTTCATATGCATTGAGTAAATGTCCTAGTTAATTTGTCTATGTAGTATTCACTTTAATGGAGTAGGTTTAAAACCTAATAGCAATACAAATGTGCAAGTCAATTAATCACAACCAGAATCAATAGAACTCGTAAAATGTAATTGTTAACAAACATCCACATCAATACCCCAATAATAACAATTTCAACAACATTAACAATAATAGATTCCACCAACATTGCAAGTTGTTTAAGGCGAACTCCTTTTTCACCATTTAATGAACTTTTTAAAAAATCAATTTAAAATAACAAAGGTTTGATCTCTCCCAAATTTTGCAACATGTAGGTTATGGTATATCATGAAGAAGACTTAAAGGTTTCAAATTCATTGCTAAATGAAACAAATGATGTGCATATTGCCTTGTTTCCATTATTTAGCCCTCCATATAATAAGAGATTCAAAGCTTATTCTAACTTACATATTATCATGAACACTAGATCAAATGTTAGTAGGCAAACTTGAATAGCAAAAACATTAGTGAGACATTTTGGGTTGGTTATAATTGCAAGTATGCTCCTTATAAAAAAATGATGAATTTCAAAAACTATTTTTTGAAACCTTGGTGTTGTTGATGATTAAAAGGCATTTATGTTCAAGCATTTGTGACAACATGTGGATACATAGGTAATTAATTGACTTTGAAGCCTGATCACAAGTTGGTTTTCCCTTTTTGAATGACATTTTTTAGAAAAAAATTAAAAAACCAATTGCTTGCATTTTTACTTACATGTGCAACCTCATCTTGATGCCACACTTACAATTGTTACTATGTTTGATTTGTGGATAATTACAAGGCAACATGATAACTTGCTCATCATTAATTTTATTAGTACAATTTGGAAACCTTGTCATGTTACAATAGGTTTTTTTAGGCTAATGACATTATTAGGCACAAGTTGGCAAGGTAGTTGAGGACTTTGCTTGAATTGTTTGATTTCACTACTAAAATTTATGTTATGTGAAAAATGAAAGTACTCATTCAGGGAACATGACCATGGCTTTGAAGTCAATGATTTCATGTGAAACATTGACTTTGCATGTTCCTTTTGATGGTGCATGTTTTGCACATGTTATGAATAGGCTAGCTCAATATGCCATTAATGACAATGAAATTTCCAAATATTTGATGCCAAATTTTATAATGAAATATGTTGAAGTATTCATTTAAGCTTGCACTACATGGCAAAAAAAGTTAAGTATGTCAACACAATTTTCCATTTTTGTAATGCAAACATTAATTTGCAAGTTGTGAAGTCTACAATAAAACTGATGTTTTTCCCTTTTCATTGTACATTATAAGCAAGGGAACAAAAGAATGGACACAAGCTTGTATGAAATTTGGTTTGTTTGAACATAAATTGGCAACATTAATGAAGACATGTTTTGCATCAAAGGTTACCATGTTTGAACAATGTGTTGTTTATCGAGTTGCAATTGTCATATGGACAACCATCAAACATAGGATTTGACTAACAAGATTCTTTCAACACAAACCTAGGTATTTTGTCAATGCCATTTTTTGATGCATTTTTTGATGTTGTAAAAGTTAACCAACATCATGGGCATTGGCTACTATCAAAACAACCATGTTGTATGTGCAATTTTCCTAGGAGAAATTAGAGTTCTAATTAGAGGTTGATGTTGTCAAGGACATGGACATTGCACCAAGGTGAAACAATTTGATGCAAACATGTGAAGCCCTTGCTTTATTTTATGGATTTTTTAACATGTGAGACTATTGTTGCATATGATGACCAATTTGTCTTATTAACTTTCAATACTTTGTACTATAATTTACATGGATAGTCAAGGGTCCTTTCCGATGTTATATAAGAAATTGTGCATAATACTAATGTTGTTTTTGAAATAGGGGTGTCCAAAAATGATTTTTTTTTTTTCAACAATTGAATGTTTTTTCTTTCATTTCTTTGAAAAACATTGAGAATTAAAATTATTTTTTAACATACTTCAAACTAATTTATTCAAAGATTATGTGCGTAAATGTAGGTTCAACACAAATAAGTCATACTTGCACACATTTGACGTGCCATTGGAGAAGCATGAAGGACATTTTTTTACAATTGTTATTTAACTATAACAATTAGAAACATATTTGGTAATTAGATTGATACAAAAAGAATGTTTGCTATTGGAAAGATTTTCTCAAATCTTCATCAATATTAATTTTGTGTGCAAAACTGGGATCTTTTAAAATTTTTGATAAAAAATTGGCCCAATCATTACATTAATACATGTCCAATTCATTTTGTGTTTCAGTGTATTTTGAATGAATTTGAACAAATCTACCATGGCAAAAATGGGCAACCCTTTAATAAACAGGGACAAGTTATTACATACATGTGAATTCATTAATAACTAATTGAATTCACCAATAGTTAGTCAAAATCATTAATAATTAATTAGGAACGTTCAATAGACTGCCTAACCTAAGCTATGCATTTAGCCCACCTAAACACCTTGCCCAACAACTCAAGGTGCAAGTGTGAAAGTTTGAGCCCTTCACTTCCTTTCACTTCCATGTTTAAAGAACAAATATTTAACCATTGAATCATTATTTAAATGATTGATGTTTTTTCGTCATCATCTATTATTATGCAAATTTTTTTTTACCCTAGGCTATTCTTGGCAATTTTACCATATGCTATTTTATGTTATTTTATGTTATTTTACCATAAATTATTCTTGGTAATTCTTGGTAATTCCACCATAGGCTATTTAAAAATTATTATATCATAGGCAATTGTTGACTATTCAAAGGAATATTACCATAGTTTCTTGTTCCTTATTTTAGGCTGCATTATCATAGGTTATTTTTAGTTATTTAAAATTATTTTACTATAGGTTATTATTGGTTATTTTAAGCTATTTTACCATTGGTTATTGTTGGTTATTTTAGATTATTTTATCATTGGTTATTCTAAGTTATTTTACCATTGGCTATTATTGGTTATTTAAAATTATTTTACCATTGGTTTTTGTTGGTTATTATAGGTTATTTTATTATTCACTATTTTAAATTATTTTTGGTGATTTTATCATGGGCTATTGTTGGTTATTGTATCATAAGTTATTATTGGTTATTTTAGGTTATTTCACCATTTATTATTATTTATTATTCTAGATTATTTTACCATATGCTTATTTTGGTTATTTTATCATAGATTATTGTTGGCTATTTTATTGTAAGCTATTTTTGGTTATTTTATCAAAAACTATTGTTGGTTATTTTAAATTATTTTATTATAAAATATTATTGGCTATTATACCATAAACTATTATTGACTATTTTATTTTAAGTTATTATTTTATCATTGGTCATTATTGGTTATTCAATGTTATTTTCCATTGGCTACTATTAGTTATTTTATCATATGTTATTATTGGTTGTTCTATTGTATATTATTATTAATTATTTTTACGATAGGTTATTATTGATTATTTTAGGTTATTATTGGTTATTTTAGATTATTTTGTTGTAGGTTTTTAATTTTTTTTGAATTACTCTAGATTATTTTACTTTACATTATTATTGGTTATTTGATCATAAGATATTATTGCTTATTTTAGGTTATTAAATTACAATTTTTTTTTTGTTATCGTAAGTTATAAATTATTATTGATTATTCCACCATATGTAGGCCATTTTTGGATATTTTAAACTATTTTATCAAGGTTATTATTTTAGATCAATATATCCTAAATTAATCCATCTTAAATTATTATATGTTATTTTTCATTTGAAGTTATTATATTATATTTCATGTTATTTTAAACTATTATAGCTTAAGATAAAATAAAATTTAATTACATAAAATAAAATGACCTTGAATAACCCAAGTTATAATTTGAAATTATATATTAACTTGAAATAAAATAACCTAAGATATAGCCTAAAGGAAATGAAATAATTTAACTAAAAAAATTAAAGTAAAAAACCTATAATAAATAAAAATATTGTAAGACAAAATAACTTATAATGATTTAAGGTAAATTTTAAAATAATTAGGGTACCATAAAATTTATAAGGTATAATTTAATGTAACCTAGGTATTTAAAACAACATAAAAATAAACTTGTTTATCATAATAAGTAATAATAATAAATTATATCAAATAGTAATGAAACATGGCGTTTACACAAGGACCTTAGTAAAATAACTTTAATCAAGGTGAAACCATTAAAGTATAGTGAACTTATTTCACTTTTAAAATTTCATAATAATTTAGGCCACCAAACTACACCCCATTTTTGTACTAGTGAATCTTTTTATTATTGGTGCTGAAAATATAAAATGATTTGAAAATGTGAATGAATTTGGTGAAGCCAAGGAGGACACATTAAATGTGATGGATGTTGAGTTTTCCAATGAAGTTGAACTTCACGTATAGGATTGTGTGCCAATTGGGACATGTATCCACGATTTTAATAATATTTTTCATATTCATAATTAATCATTGGGACATGTAGTCATGATTTTATTCATTGTGCACTTAGTTTTGGATTAAATTCTTATGCCTTATTGCCACTTTGTAAACGTGCCAATTCAATAATAACAATGGACACTAAAAATGCATATTTGTTATTTATTTTATGAATGAAATCAAAGTGTGCATGTTTTGGCATCTTTTTGTCTCATTTTATGTTTTTCCAAATTTTTACACAACATACAAAACAAGGTGTTTTTTGGGATCAAATTTTTGCAACTTGGCAAGAAAAAAAAAGGAAGGTGTGAACAACCCAAATATATATATATATGTATATATATGGGCCAAAATCACCACATCACATTATGAGAAAAAATAATTTAAGGTCACCATATTTAAAGAATAGCTTCCAACAAGTCGCCAAATTATAGGACAAATCTTAAAGATTTCTACTTGCCCTTCTAACCTCTAGCCAAATTTCGTAAGTCCTTTTGGGAATGATCACGAACCCACATACTTCACGAAATTGGAAAAAAGCCAATTGTGTAAAATTGTTTTACATGGCCTTAAATGATTTACATAGTTTTACATTTACACAACCCACCTCGTAATTTTACACTAATACGATTTGTAAGTTGAGCCATATACACTTACCGAGGTAAATAAATTTCCCTAAGCCATTTACACACTTCCACGGAGTGGAAGTCCTAAAACCCTTTATACATGCACAACACTGAATTTTACTATGGTACCATTGTAGGTGCTGATTCAACCAAGGCACTTTCTCCTTCTCCACCAAAAAAAAACCCTTTGACAAATTCATACTGAATATATATATATATATATATATATATATATATATATATATATATTTTGTCACCCCAAAAAAAAATTGAAAAAATAAAAAAATACTGATACCAAGTAAATCTTTTTTTTCTTTTATTATTTTTATTATTATTTACATTATTTTATTATTTTATTATTCTTTATTATTCTTTATTTTTGGTGTTGACTGGGGCTAATATCACCTTGGGAAGCAGCAAAGCCCATATGGGCAAGTAGCATGCTGTAAGGTGACAAACAAACTTGACATTTGTGCTTGCATTTTGCCTTTCATTTTGAAGATGGAGGAACAAAATTAAAAAGCAATTAGAAAGCATTTATTTGTTAAAAAGCTCCAAATTCATTTAAAAAGCTCTTTAACACACTTTGCATGTCCTTAATTAAGTATAGGCTAACATGCAATATTTGAATAACTATTTCACTAAAAGACTATTCTTCAAAACAAAATTTAAGGCACCTATTTGAACAATCTCATTGGCCATATACACTTGTTTCTCACAAAATTATTTACATTTTTATTAATGTGCCACAAATTGAGGAATTTGATATTCTTTGTATTATTAGGGGGGGGGGGATAAATTTTTTTGTTTTGCAAAAAGTGTTTTTTAATTAGTGTTTACTGGTGGGCCCATGCACCCATTAGCCTAAGTATATATTGAACCTTCCACAAGGTCACCACCCATCCCAATACTATTTCAATGAAATTCAGCTTAACTTCAGAGTTATTATAGGACCTTAGTAAATAAATTGTTAAATATTCTTATTTAAAAATTTTAATTACTTTCCAAATACAAAATTCACTCTAAAATCCAATAACTAACTAACTAAATAACCAACCAACTAGCTAACTAACTAACTAACCAACCAACTAACTAACTAACTAGCTAACTAACCAACCAACTAACTAACTAACTAATTAACTAACCAACCAAGCAACCAACTAACTAACTGTATACATATATAACTATTTTAACCCCTGAAATGTTCAATTTTTGGACACCCAAAACTTGGAAAAATGTGTCCAAAAATGTTTTAAATTTTTGGAGGTGCAACACTTGAAAGAAGTTGGATTTTTAAATTTTTTTTGGGGGGGCAAATTTTAACATTTCCAGGGTTTAAAATAGTCACTAATAAGAGACCTCAACTCTCAACAAGTTGAAATGCACCAGGGTCCAGTATATCGGTAGGTGTGCTTGCTTCTGGCCCCTTTTTCACATGGGACCCTACTACTCACTCCCAAAGCTTAAAAGAAAGAGTTTTCTAAGGATTGTTTTTGTTTTGAAGATGACCATGGTTTTGCTTTTGTTGCAGCAGAGGTTGATTGATGGGTTGAGAGAACTTGGAGTACTCCTGTGAGTGAGTGAGTACCTAGAGACCAAGGTGGTGGTGGTGGTGGTGGTGCACAAAGAGAGTGTGTTTTTGGTGGTAAGAAGAAACTCATCAACTTAGTTGCCATTTGAAAAGTTTGTGTTTGTGTTTTTTTTTGGGAAAGAGCTTTTTTTTTTGGTTGGGGGATTGTTTTTGCAAGTATGGATTTTGGGTTGTTAAGTTCTTTTGTTTTTGGTTTGTAGTTAGTTGTTGCAGATCTGGTAGGAGAAAAGAGCTCCAAATGGAAACAGTGATGCTCATGGTGAGGTGGGTGGGTGTGTGGGTGGGTGCTTGCAACAGATGATATAATACCAACAGCAAGAAGAAGAAGAAGAAGAAGAAGCAGACAGGAGAGAAGTGTTAGTAAGCCATGACAAAAACCATGAGAGCTGTGCAGTACTCTGGCTATGGTGGAGGTGCTGCTGCTTTGAAGGTATCATTCTGCAGCTCAAGTTGACCCTTTTCTCTACACAGCTTCTTGGTTTACTTTGGTTTGGTTTGGAATGAACATGTGGTGTATGTATGAGAGCAGCATGCTGAAAGGTCTTCTCTATTGTGTGAAAACTGTGGTTGCAAAAAGAGCTTGCAAATGAAAGAGAAAGTATTGAGATGGAAGAGCTTCAATTAGGTTAGAGACAAAAAAAAATTATGTGGGAATTGATCACATTCTTTCTCCTTAATTTTCTTTTTGTGAAATCAAATTTGGTGGGTAAAATGCATCATGGCATGAAGCACACGATATGTTTTAGTTATCTGCACGAGGTGGATTTTTGTTGTTGAATTACGAATTTTGAAGAGAGAGAGACAGAGAGAGAGATTGATTTGTATCTGAACAACACACAGCATGTGGAGATTCCGGTCCCAACTGTGAAGAAAGACTATGTGTTGATCAAAGTGGAAGCTGTGAGTATCAATCCCCTTGATTGGAAAATTCAAGATGGTTATGTGAAGCATATCTTGCCGCCCAGGTTTCCACACATCCCAGGTACTTTACTTTCACACACCATGTGCAAAATTTGAAAGAGTAAAATTCTAGTTGTTAATTTCAATAAGATGTATTGAGTTGGAATTTGCTAGTTTGTTTTGTGAAGTATCTAGGATTTCAGGCGTGCAGTCTTTGGTCTTCTTGCAAGAACAAGAAAAGAAAGAGTTACCAAGTTTGAAACAAACTGTGTGTCTTGGGGACTCCTGGATGTCTAACTCAGACTGAACTGGCAAAACATGCTCTTGGGGACAGGCACTGATGTTTCAGGCGAGGTTGTGAGTGTTGGTCATGGAGTTACAACTTTTGCACCGGGTGACAAGGTTGTGGGTTGCCTTGGCACGGTATGTTAGGGTTTCTCTTTTTACTGACTCCCCATCCAAACAAAATGAAACCTTCTAAACTCTTTTCTGCAACTTGGGTTTAGGGTACACAAAAAGGCAGAAAAACAAGCTCACATGATCACAGACAGACTTCTCAACACCTGAAAAGGACTTTTCCTTGGCAAACTTTTCAAAATTTTCTGTGGGTTTCATTGACTAAATTTGTTGGTGTTACACAACATGAGAATAAATTGATTGCTTGGATGCACAGTTTGGTGGAGGATTAGCTGAGTATGCATTGGCACACATCTCAACCATAGCAAAGCGACCATCTGGGGTGACAGCACTGGATGGTGCCTGTTTAGGCGAGGCTGCGTTCTCTGCTCTTCAAAGTGTGCGTGATTGGGCAGGAGTTCAACTTAATGGAAGTAAACCGAAAGTTCCCATGAATGTTCTCATAACGGGTGCTGGTGGTGGTGTTGGAACATTCGCTGTGCAGGTTATCTCTCTCCCCCATTTGATCAGAGTCAATTAGTATTCCCCCCCAGGTATGAATTCTTCAAAATTGAACGTTTCAAGGACTTCCTTATATTCCTGAGTGGGGGAGTGTTTCAAAAGTCCACTTTGTTCCTGAAAAAGATCATGCTCTCTTAAAGTTGTCTGGCTTGTTTCTCTCTTGTCTTCTCTCTTTTTATGCTTGGTTTTTTGGTTTTTTTTCCCCCCTTTCTTTTCATGTTCCTTTTTCTTCTTGGTTTCATTGGTCTTCTCCTTCCATTTTAGGTTTTGTTGAACTAGCCAGCAATGTGGTTTAAATTTTCCTATTGTTACAGCCATTCTTGTGACAGAAACTCACAGTAAGTTTGTTTGAATTGTAGCCTAGAGATGGAATTTCTGAAATTGGTTTTGTCCTCTTATATGTGGACTTGAAAACCAAAGTTTTCTAATTGTTGTTTGGTTTTTGCTGGACATGAAAATGAATTTGATTTTTTACTCTCAAGTGTACTGCAGCTTGCAAAATTGGGAGGCGTGCATGTGACAGCCACATGTGGTGATGGTGCAAGACAGATGGAGCTCGTGAAGAGTCTTGGGGCAGATGAAGTATTGGATTCCAAGACAGCAGAAGGTGAATCTCTGGAGAGTCCATCGGGGAAGAAGTACGATACTGTAATTCAGTGTGGTGAATACACGCCCTTTGCCCATTTCAAGCCACAATTGTCACCTAGTGGCAAGGTCATTGACCTTGCTCCATCACCCAAAAGCATGCTGTCGAGCGCCACCAGTCTAGCTTCATTCTCCAAACAGAAATGTGTTCCTTTTCTGCCATCGACAAATTCCACTGACTACTACTTTCTTTTTAGTCTAATGCAGCAGAAGAAACTCAAGACGGTCATTGACTCTCAGTTTCCCTTGTCGCAAGCAGAGAAAGCTTGGGCAGCTAGCATGACTGGGCACGTTACTGGAAAGGTCATTGTCACTTGTACAGAACACAGCTAGATACTGTCTTCCAGAAGGTGAAGAAAACCATAAGATCCTCTTGATAGGAAAAAAAACTCTCCAAAGAACCAAATCCAAAATGTGAAGCTATGAGACAGGTTAGTAGTATGGAGTTTGTTGAGGTATTGTAATGGCATCACCAGAGCGTAGCAATCATGCCACCTTATCTGCACCCGATTTTCACGTTTTGTGCAAACCTCGTATGGAAGACCCAAAAAAACTCTTTTTGTGTGGTAGATTTGGACCATCAGGGAAAAGGGCTGGCCTTCATGTGCTTTTCAAGAATGGAAACAATCTGTTAGATGATTCCTGGTTTTGAAGAGGAGCTTGGTTGGTAAGTTCTGTTGAATTCTGTTTCCATACGTAATCACTCGCTTTTCTTTCTCCCTATTAAATTGCTTAAACAAAGTTTTTGGATAGCATGTTCGTAACATAACAAGACTAGCTTCTTGTCATCTAATTCCTCTGCCCCTTAAGCCAATTTCAAATTGCCAAGAAATAGAGAATCTGAAGGAATACATGCTAGACTCCTGTAGATTCGTAGTGCATCAGGGTGCAAGGCTGATTTTTGGTTGCTACGAAGCAAGCATATACTATATACCTGGTACTGAGACTGATACAACCCTACCTGACATTACATTGCCTACCTGATAAGTAGGGGCTGTGAGGCTGGTATTACCTCATATCCTTGGCAGGCAAGTGCTGGTGCAAGGCCAATACTTGCCTCAGCCATACACATACCCATGTGCTCACTTCTTTGACACCAGGATCAACATCGGTCTAATACCAGGGTTCCAGGGTTGTAGAAGGACCAGTATCAGTCCACTTACTGGTGCAGTTCCCCAAGGTTGTATCAGGATCAATATCAATCTATATACCAGGGTTACAGGGTTGTAACAGGAGCAATTTCGGTTGATATATCAGGGTTCCAGCCTGATACACACCAAACATTGGTTCAGAATAAGAGATTTTACATGAAATTCCCAAAAAAGGTAACTCCAAAGAGTTGATAGAAACACACCTGGTGAACCCAAAATGTGGCCTGGACCAAAATGAAAAGTACATTGTTCTGTAGTCTCTCCCTTCCTCACTTGCAGGGCAGAGCTAATGAAGTGTCAATAATAATGTAACAATTAAAAAGAATAATGTGTTGCACTTCCTGTTCCAAGAATGCTTATTACAAAAGCAAGCAACTCCATGCATACAATCTCAGGCAACAGAGTGCTTCTGCGCAGATTCTCCCTCCTCTCTCTCTCCCCCTCTCCTCTCTCTCCCTCTCTCCATCTCTTCCTCTCTCTCCTGGTGCTGAAAGCATACTAAGATAAATGTTTCATCAAAGAAGTGCAATCGCATTTCCTCTACCCCAGCATCTACACTTATGATGACAGAAAAAGAATGGAAAACAACAAAATCTTCGTCAAGAAAAAAAAACTAAGTACGAGAATTGCTGCATTCAGGGGCCTAATTAGTCAACAAAAAGCCAGCAGGCTGCTTCAGTTGCTGCTGTTCTGTCTTTTTGTCTGTCAACAAAAACCCTCATGATGACTGTTTTGCTTGGAATGATTTCATGAGGGAAACAAGCTTCTCAACTCCGGCTTTTGGCATCGCATTGTAGATAGAGGCCCTGACACCTCCAACAGAGCGATGTCCCTTCAGTTGCACCATTCCAAGTGCCGCTGCCTCCTTGATGAATGCGGCTTCTAAGTCAGGGGTAGCCATGGTGAAAGGAACATTCATGCAAGAACGCACCGATTTCTCCACTGGACAGTTGAAGAATCCGTTGCTACTGTCAATTGCATCATACAGGATGCCTGCCTTTTCAATGTTGTTCTTCTCCACAGCTTCCAATCCTCCTTGTGCCAGTAGATCCGCAAACACAAGACCACACACATAGATGGTGAAGCAAGGAGGAGTATTGTACAAGGAGTTGTTGTCAGCATGGATCTTGTAGTCCAGCATGACTGGGGTTTGTGGCTGTGCATTCCCCAGCAAATCCTTCCTGATGATAACAATGGCCACTCCTGCAGGGCCGATGTTCTTCTGCACTCCACCATAAATGATCCCGAACTTGGATACATCGATGGGCTTGGAACAGAAATTGGAAGAAACATCAGCAACGAGGATGGTGTCCTCACCCACCTTCGGATACTCCTTGAACTCCACTCCATGAATTGTCTCATTTGCACAGATATGCACATACTTGGCACCGGGTGTGAGCTTGATCTCCGATTCTGCCGGCAGTCTTGTATACTTCTCAGACTTCCCGCTCCAAGCCAGATTTGGTTTGCAGTATTTCTGTGCTTCCTTGTAGGCTTTATCGCTCCATGAGCCTGAGACGATGAAATCCACAACGTCGTCAGGCTTGCACAAGTTCAGAGGAATGGCAGCGAACTGCGTGGTGGCTCCTCCCTGCAGAAACAAAACTTCGTAATTCTCCGGTATCTTTAGAAGCTCTCTGAAATCAGCCTCCGCCTTCTGAATGATGGACAGAAACTCCTTCCCGCGATGGCTCACTTCCATGATGCTCATTCCGCTGCCCTTCCAGTTGAAAAGATCGGCCTGCGCTTCCTTCACAACCTTGGCAGGCAGAGTAGCCGGTCCCGCAGCGAAGTTGAAAACACGGCCATCGGTAGCGATCTCATTTGACAAGCCATCCTGCGATTTCTGCACAGACGGAGGAGCAGTAGCTGTGCACCTTGCACTCAGACTGGACGTCTCCGCTCTCCTCACCAGATGTGCCGCCTTCTTCCGTTGCAGATTCGTTACCCCTTTACCAACGAAACCCGACACGAGCTGCGTCCGCGACTGCGAGGAGGAGGCCAACTGTTGTATCCTCTGCGCCACAACTTGATGAGGAGGCGCCATTACTGCTCCTCCCTGTTCTATCCTCATTGCCAACACGCCTTCCATCCTCACGGGAAAACCCTCTCACAAAACCCTCCCGTAAAATTCAACGCTACACAAACCCGAAGAAACAACACACACAAAAACTCACGCCAGAAAGAAAAGAAAACACGAAAAACCGCGAACAACAGCGACCTTTGAGACTCGACAAAAACACAGAAACAAGATGCTCTTGTCTACAACTATTTCACCGCAACGATCGAGATCGGCAGCCTCGATGGCGGCGAAAGGCACCGCGAGCAGCAGCAACAACGGGGGAAAGAGCGCGAGCGAGCGAGGGTGACGCGGTGATGGATGGCTGAATGGATGAACAAGCTTTAGGTAATAGATGAGGAAAATCCCATTCATCCTCTTTGGATGAACTTTACAGATTAGATGTACCAAATCGCATTCATCCTCTTTGGATGAACTTTACATCTTAGATGAAACAAATCGCATTCATCGTCTCTGGATGAACTTTACGTAGTAGATGCAACAAATCGCATTCATCCTCTTTCGATGAACTTTACATATTAGATGCAACAAATCGCATTCATCCTCTTTCGATGAACTTTACGTAGTAGATGCTACAAATCGCATTCATCCCCTTTCGATGAACTTTACATATTAGTTGCAACAAATCGCATTCATCATCTTTGGATGAACTTTACAGAAATAGATGAAACAAATCGCATTCATCCTCATTGGATGAACTTTACGTATTACATGCAACAGATCACATTCATCCTCTTTGGATGAACGTTACATATTAGATGCAACAAATCGCATTCATCCTATTTGGATGAACTCGACATCCTACATGCAACAGACCACATTCATCCTCTTTGGATGAACTTTACAGAAATAGATGAAACAAATCTCATTCATCCTCATTGGATGAACTTCACGTGATAGACGAAACAAATTGCATTCATGTTATATTTGGGCTTATCGCATAGGCATACCAGTGTTGGGCGGGTATCATTTTTGATACCCTCCGGATCCGGTTTTCACAAAATAAATTACAAAAGATTAAGATTCTCGCTTTTGGAATTTTTTTTAAAAAAAACTTATACACCAGGTCAGGGTATTAATATTTTAATAAAAAATTGAACTGATTCTCATGATGTCGGTTCTCATAAAATTGAGAACCGTCAATTATCATTTGGTGGCTCTCACCAACCGATTATTTCGTCTTTTTCAAAAAAAGTTAAAAAATCAAATTTACAAAAAAAATTATTTTTTATTATTTTTCTTTTAAATTGAAAAATCATAGTTATTTGTAAAGTAAGAAAAAATTTAGGACATATATTTTTGATTTCAAGAAAGGTTAGCAATATACGTCAAATATTGATAGTTGGCTTTTCAATCTTTTGGGTATCAAATTTGAAAGATTGATGACCAACAATTTACTTCAAATTTTTAGCAATTATAATTATATATATATATAAATATAAACCTACACTATTACAATGAAACAATGAATCTTCACTATTATTTATAATTTATATGCAAAATAATGGTAATTAACATCTAACCTTTTTTTTTGCAAGAGGTCCTAGAAGAGGTCCTAGTTTTACCAATTTAGCCAAAATTATGGTCATAATTAGATTTTATGTTTTCCCAAAAATAAAAAAAATTAATGTCATGGGAAAGAAAGAAAAATGTAAACAAATTAAATGTATTGTCATAGAAGAACTTGATTTGAAATTAGGGTTTGATTTTGAAAAATATCAATTTGGTAAACATTTGTCAAATTTTTGGACTTGTTAAGTTTTATGAAGGTAAAAAGATTATGCAAGGTCAATGTAGTACATCAAAGTGGCAAAAATTAATAGTAGAAGCATAGATATGTGAACAAGTTCTTTGGAAATATTAACACGACTCTATGGAGATCTTCATTCTTCAATCCTTATTATATGACAATATTCATCCTAGATATAATGAAATTGTATTGTATAATAATTTTTATGAT
>Ga0209208_10004193_pt1 | contig 20540 bp, 8 predicted proteins | sample S1TSphfallax_3_FD_187694 | JGI IMG/M metagenome (GOLD analysis project Ga0209208, IMG submission 187694) | Host-associated microbial communities from peat moss isolated from Minnesota, USA - S1T2_Fd - Sphagnum fallax MG (SPAdes) (version 2) | ecosystem: Host-associated > Plants > Peat moss >...
TTGGTGATTTCATAATGTGGCATTAGATAATACATTCAATCTTTAGTTGCTAAACCTTGGTTGATATGTGAATGTTGAATTAATGTGAACAATGATTATAAATCATTTATGTTCAAGAACAAGAACAAGATATGTTTCAATTTGGGCACTAATACATTGCAAATTTACAACTTGCAAACTAAAAGCTTGTTTTTTTTTTTTTTCAAATTTGTGATGCTACTCAAGTGATGATCACCTATAAGTATATTTAGCCAAAGGTAGCAATATTCAAAATAGGAAAAGAAGAAATCTTAAGCACTTACAAAATTTATCCAAGTTAAGGTTTGTGGTTTTGGGTACTAGAATTCTATCCAGGGTTTTATGTCTAGGTTTCACATAAATTTGTTGCACATTTCAGAGTCTTTATGTTTCACCTCTAAATTGTGGAATAGACTTAATTAACAATCTTGAGATAGACATTTCATGTTGCAAAAATATGTTCATTCCTATTCATTTGTGAACATTAAATCTCACAATTTAATCTAAGAAACTTATAGACTTCTGCATTGTTCAATTGCAGATCATTTTTAGATCATTTCAAATCATTTACAGTATGCCAAAACTTGACATCTATGACTGTGACAAATATGACTAATGACCATTTCTAGTCATATAGTCATATATGCCATGTTTTTGTGTCTAGTTGTATTTTTATAACCATGGATATGACTACATGACTAAAAGTCTTCATGGATAGGAATCATACATGATTAAAAATCTTCTTCATGTATACCATATAATTATTTAATAATATGTAATGTCAGATTTCAAAAACAAGAAAAAGGGGAAAAACACTATAAGTTTAACATATGTACCTAATAAGCATATTATAAGCTTGTACATAATCAAACACATGATAATTATTACACAAGTAAAAAACTAATACCTTATAATTTTTAGAACTTTTGCCTTAAAGTCACTAATTATTTAATGTGAATTTTTGGATAATGGCTAAAACAAATTTTGGGGAATTTTTTTCAGTTTAAAAAAAATTGCCAACAAATGGAAAACAAATTGCCAAAGCTTTTGAAACATAAAATTAAATAATAATTTGATGCTTAGAATATAATTAAAACATTTAAGTTGAAACTTTTGCTCAAAGTTTTATTTAAATGAATATATTTTCTGGAATTTTTCACATTAATAATGAAATATATTCTTATTAATGATATCCAATGAATTTTGAAAGAAATCCACATGCCCCAAAATGGCTTTGTTTTTCATGTTTCCATGTGATGGGTAGCAAAGAATATAAAATTTGATCTAAATTAGTAATTTATCAAAATATTTGGTCATACAACTTGGAATTTATATATATATATATATAATCACATTTAATGAGAAAAAAAATTAAATGAGATTTAGTTTTACTGCTCATAATTAAATTTGATAAAAAACTATGAAATTAAAAAATATATGTGTACAAATTAATAATTATGACCATTAAATAATTTTAATACTTTGTACAAAATTTTCAAATGTTGAAAATAATATCATATGTTTCATAAATAACATATATATATATATTATGATTCAAAATAAATATAACACATGGTAATAAGTACAACATTTATAAAAAATTTATTGATTCATTACATTTTTAAAAGGTGGGAAAATATTATATATATACTCAAACCCCATTCTTAACCCTACCTACCTATCATTCTACTTACCCTACCTATTTATAGGTAGGTAGGTAGGTAGGACTCATCTGTATACATACCAAAAGAACCATGTTGATTTTAAATATGTTTATTTACAAGTCATTTTATGAAAAAAAACATAAAAAAATCTTCAAGATATCATTGTTGTTCAAATGTATGAAATAGTGAAGATTCAAATGCATTTTTAGTCAAATAATTTGATATTTTTGTTAAATTTCTTTTATAAATGTGTAGATCTTGGAAAAAAATTTAAGAATGAAATTTATTTCTTTTCATTTGGACAAAGTATGAAAAAGATAATAATGGTTGAAGTTGGATACTTTTATATGTGACAAAGGATGATGTGAAATAATGTTGTAAATTTATCCCATATCTTTTGTCAACAAGTTCAACTTTGGAAACTATACAACTAGGTGAAAAAGTGTTGGTCTACACATAATATATGCACCAAATATATTCAAAATGTAAATATTAATACTTGTGATGAGCCAATAAAAAAGGCTTGTCACCAAAACATAAATAGGATTTTACTTACCTTCCTATTTAGGCCCACCTACCAACCAAATGGTTGGATTAAATTGAAATTATATATATATAATATAATATTCAATGGCATTTACAACTACAAACCTAATCATGGGTGTAGTCACATTTGCCATGCTTTGGTGTAGTGTTGTAGATCAATTAGATTATTTGCAACTCGATTAGATCATTTTTCATAGAATTCATGAATGTTTGTTCATGTTCACTCCTTGATTTCTTTTGTTCACTAACCATCCAATATGTTTCATGTTTCTTACAGGATAAGCTGAATTTGAACAGTCCAATGCTTAGTTTAGATGTTCATTTATAGTCGATGATGGAAAAAAAAAGCACATGGTGGCCACTAGGTGCTTAAAATTCCAAAAAGATGAAAAAAACACACCTTGTGACCACAAGGTAAAATTCACATCAATGATGAGTAAAATAGAATAGCTAGTGGCCACCAAGTTCCCCCAAAATCAATAAATAGGAAAAAATGACTTCGTGACCACCAAGTCCCCATATATTATTAAAAAAAAACAAAAAAACATTGGTGGTTGCCAAGTGCACTTCCTCTTGATTACGAGGAGCTAAAAGACCCGATGGCTAGTAGGTCCCCTTATATTCAAAGATGGAAAAAAAAAACTTGGTGGCCACCAAGTGACATTTTCATTGAAAACGAGAAATAAAACAACTGGTGGCCACCAAATGCACCTTTAATCAATTATGAAAAAAAAAAAAAAAACCTTGGTCACCATTTGGGTTCCTTTGGATTCCAAGAAAAGGAAAAACACTTGGTGGTTGCCAGGTGCCATTCCCATTGAAAACGAGAAAAAAACTATTTAGTGGCCACCAAATGCGCCTCCTTTCAATTCAAATGAGAAAAAAGACTTGGTGGCCACCAAGCCTCTTATACTCAAAGAAAAAGAGAAAAATAGACTTGTGCCGCAAGGTACCATTCTAACCATAGAGGAAAAATAAAATGTCTAATGGCCATTAGGTGCACCTCCTTTCTATTAAGAATAAAAAAAAGACGGGGTGGCCACTAGGTCCCTTATACTCCAAGAAGAGAAAAAAATGAACCTAATAGACGCTAGGTGCAATTTTTGTAGAGGACAAGAAACAAAGCACCTGGTGGGCAGTAATTGCACCTTTGGAATTGATTAGGAGGGGAAAAAAAGACCTAGTGGCCATTAAGTCCTCTTAGACTCCAAGATCAAAAAGAAAAATTAGTGGTCAACAGGTAATATTATAATTTAAGATGAAAAATAAAACACATGGTGGCCACCAAGTGCCCCGCAACTTGATTACAAGCAAATTAAAGACCTAGTGGCCACTAGGTGCAATTATCATCGAGGAAGAGTAACAAAAATCACTTAATGGCCACCAGGTTCCCTTTTAATGAATTGTGAGCAAAAACACTACTACAAAAGTGTGGTGCAATTTACTAACCCAAATCACTATGGGACCTTAAAAGTGAAATAAGTTCATTACATTTTACTGATTTCACCTTGGTGAAATTATTTCACTATATATCATTATGTAAACATCATGTTTCATTGCCAATTAACATACTTCACTATTATAATTTACTATAATAAATAGGTTTATTTCTATGTTTTTTTAATATTTTATTCATGTTACTTTATAATATACCTTATATTATTTTAAGTTACTTTAATTATTCAACTAACTTTAAATTATACCTTAGGTTATTTTATTTTAAATTAATATATGTTATTTCAAGTTATATTTTAAGTTATTTAAGGTCATTCTATTTTATGTTAAGTATAATAAATTAAAATAATCTAAAATATAATATAATGACCTAAGGTAAAATAACTTGGAATATAAAATAATAACCTATGAAAAATAATTTAAAATACCTTACAATATAATAATAACCAATAGCCTATGATATTATAACATAGAATATCCAACAATAATTTATAATATAATAATCACCAATAGTTGTAATATAACATATAATAACCACAATAACTTATAATACAATAACCACTAATAACCATTAATAAAATAGCCATCAATAACCACTAATAAACATTAATAACCAGCAATAAAATAGGTACCAATAGCCATTAAAACTAGTAATAACCATTAATAAGAATCAATAGTCTTAATAAAAGAATAACTAATAGCCATATATTATAATTGTTTAAGATTGCCAAAAATAATCAAGCGTGAAATAATTTATAATAGACAAAAGTAACTTAAAATGAAATAAACTTCAATAGCCAAAAGTAACTTATAATACCAAAAGTAGCCTAGGGTGAAATAACCAAAAATAACCAAAAATAATTGAGAATAGCCATAAATAGTCGTGAATAATGTCGGGTGAAATAATTTAAATTAATAAAAAATAATCATATAATAATTAAAAGTAGCTTAGCATAGGTAATATTATTATATGAACAAAAATCTTATCCAATTTTATTTTTTTAAAATTCAAAAGAATGGTCATTGAAATGTTATTGAATAATGGTATTCAACTTTTTTTTTGTCCAAATGATTTTAAACTTTCAAAAGGAAATAAATGTAATTATGTACATTATTGATTTTTTTAAAAAAGTGGCCACCAAGTACCCATACCTTCTAGTAGTGTACTTGTGAATAGGACTAAAATAACTATGAGTATCATTTGTTGGATGTGACTTTCTTTGAAGGAATCCAATTGAGAATCCTTCTAGCCTTATCTCAAAAGTCTTGGGAATATATGTTGGATTTTATGAAGATCAAGTTCCTAAAATAAACCTTGGAATCTAGGAGCTAGCACTAACAATTACCTCATGGGGTATTGAATTGGTGAATCCAACAAACCCATCATTTGAATTCCATGTCATTATTAGCAATGGAACTAATGTATTTTGATGGGTAAAGGTCACAAACTTGCAAGAGTACATGTGAAATCCAGCCAAGGTGCTTCTGTACATTTACGATTTGTTGAAGAAGAAGACATTGGGATTGGTCTATGATCCTAAGAGATTTAATGAAAGCCTATAGCCATTGAACATAGAGAGGGGCTTCAACATCAATTTTTTTGAAAAGTCAACATGGAGGGATCTGAAGTTAAGATGGGAGGAAATGAAGGTTATCATAATTGTGGATAAGAGGAGTAAAATAAAAACATTCAACAATCCTAATTACCTATTGCACATGTGGAGAGTTCAACAACAATGCATAAGCCCATCAAGAAGGCCAAGAAGGAAAAGATGGTGGAAGAAAAGGAAAAAATAATAAAAGACCTTGTCCTCCAAAAAATTCCTAAACCATTCAATGTGATCGAATGTAAATTAGTGGATGAGACAATAAGGGGGGAGTATGGTGACCTCTTCCCACTTGGGAACAAGTTAATCACATCGATCAAAGTTCATGTCCGACGTTTTTTTCTCATGCCAAGATGCATTGTTTATCACCCTCTATTAGAAAAACACAAGGATGAGATAAAAGTGCAAATAGTGTGATACAATTCCATAGAGTATGTCTGCCCAATTTTTGTTCTACCAATTGACCCCCAACAATCCAAATGAGATTGCAAGGGAAAAGCCAAGGTCTTCAGTAGATATTGAGAATTCAAATTTCTTCCTTTTAAGCAGCAAACATACTGTCATGGTTATGAAGGTATGTTTCTGCAAAACTTAAATTTTTTTTTTCTAGAATTAGATTATGTACTTATTGTTAAAAATGAAAAATATCAAGAAATGTTAGTGTAACATCTAAAAACAATAAGATTGTTTGAAATGTTATGCAAGAAATCCTTGAATTACTTGATACTTCAAAGGACATCAATAATGATTACTCAGAGTTTCAAGTAATAGTTGTGTGGTCTTAAGATAATATAAAGCTATGTAAAATGTCAATTGTGTTAAATAGCTTTAAGGCAATAAAGGACACATCCCCAACATATTGGGAGAGCTTCATCCATGCATGACAAATATGGATTGAGTACAAACGTTGAGTTGAAAATATTGATGTAAGGTGTAGAAAGAGTGAAAAATATAAGGTAATTTCCTTTTATACCTAAATTTCAAATTATTTCAATAGGGATGATACGTGTTTACTTGCATGGATGTTATTTTTTAGCTTGAATATTTGTGCATAATGTTACAAGATTTTGAGAATACTCTTCATTCCATGTTCAGAATGAAGTCAATAAAAGAATGTTTCAACATTTTGTTGTTGCCTGATGAAACCTATGCCTTATGGGAAAAGGTTTTCCTCAAGTGGGAAAATGGCAATATATTGGATGGGATTGGGAAATGGCCTTCAAGGAAGGTCACACCAATAGGCAAATTAGCCTTTAACTGCCTTGTTCACCTTTGCAAATTCTAGATGGCAGTGCTCACTCGAGGTTTATTGAACCATGAGTATATGTTGAGGGAAAGGTTAGCCAAATTCAAAGGGGAAGATAATCTTAAAACCATGTTGGAGTAATGTTGGGATTGTTAGAAACGTCGTCAGATGCGTAATGAAATCATGGTTTTTCATGGGTTTTCGAAGCCTACATGTAATAACCCGACGCCATACTCAATGAATGAGTGGCAAGAGAAGAAGACATTACACAAATATGACGATATGATCTCATTTTTGGATAGTGAATTCATAAAGGAGTTCTATAAATCCAAAATAAGGCTAAACATGTCACCAAATCCTCCACCCCAATCAACTGCATATGTGTTATAGCAATGGATCGAAAACACAGACCCGGATTTGCTAAAGGTGGAGTTAATCCTTCTTGAATCACACTACAAGTTTGCTATACTTTCAACATTGGGGGACTTGATGGCGGTTGTGGATGGGGATCCAAATACAACAAAGTTGCTTATGGATAGTATGTTGTGAACTGTGGCAATTCTGTCCATAACTTACAATATTGAAAGGGAGTGTGCAGTATGGAAGGGACCAAATTGGGAATGCCTGCTCATGGAAGTGTTGGGTTCAAAATCATTTCCAACACTAATTTAAAGCACAAGTTCGCCTTTTCCAACATCTCAAAGGTTGTATAAGTACGAGATATGCCTTGAGACTCTCAAGACCATAATAGATCCAGTTCTACAAAATGGAATGGGATGCCTCAATGTGTATGGAGGAGGAGCCCTCGTACATCTTTGCTTGGTAATTGGACCATTAAAACGAGCATTAATGAATATTTTTAGATGTTTTATTCAATATAATTTAAAAGCAAACCCTTACACATGTTTTTAAAAAAAATCGTTTCAAGAGAAAAAGTGCAAGGTAACCTTGGTTTTAAAGATGTAGGAAAAGTAGGCAAAAAAATTGCTTAAGTCTTTATACGAATGTTTTCATCTCGTCCATTTGTTTCGCCATAAAAATGACATGTAGCAAATTTGGACAATGAAGAAATGTAGGATCAAAAGAATGATGATGATTGGTAACTAGAAGGGGTAGGAATTCAAAATATGGAAGTGGAGACTAGCAACATTCATGAAAATATTTGTTGACGTCTTGTCTAATTGTTTGGTTCTGCACCACCAAAATCACGCAAGAAGTAGATGGTGCACAAAAATTCTCCAATAAATAATAGGTGCTATATTCAGGTCACAAGGAAAAAGATTGGAAAATATGATCAACACTAAGATGAAGAGGAAACTAGAGACATAAAGGGACTAGTATCCACATCATCTGGTAGATTCTCTTTATAGTAATCCAGTGCGCAAAATATTGTTGATTTTTCTAACATGGACACCTTTATTTGAACCCCTCAATTAGGTAGGTTGTCATAGGGGTGTTAGTACAAGAGCCCTCAAAAGTTATGTCTAATAGGTTACCTACTGGAAATTAAGCCCATTCACAAAATAAATGTTCGATGATTCCTTTTTTTGTATATTCTATTTAATTGTAGATTTTGTAGATCATGAATCTATTAGACGAAAATCTATTGTGATCAAGGATTTGATAGTCATTTTGTTTACTATTTTTATTTTTGTTTCAAAAATTTGTTATATTTCCATCTAGTGGCCACCAAGTGTGTAGTTGCTATGTTTTTTGGATTTATCATCACTTGATGGCCGCCAAGTCAATAATTTGTGATGTCTCCACTAGGTGGCCACCTGGTCTAAAATATGTCATATCTCCACCTAGTGGCCACTAGGTCAATAATTTGTGATGTTTCCACCTAGTGGCCACCAGGTGAAAAATTGTTATATCTCCAATTGGTGGCCATTAGGTGGGTAATAACTTTGTTTTTTGACTTTATCTTTGTTTGGTGGCCACTAGGTCAATAATTTGCAATGTTTCCATTTGGTGGCCATTAAGTGGGTATTTATCCCTTCTTTGATAATTGTTTTTATTTGGTGGCCACTATGTAAAAAATTAGTTATTTTTTCACTTAGTGTCCACTAGGTGGATAGATATTTTATAGGTTTTGATAACTCCAATTGTGGCCACCAGATTCTCTACACCTCTCTGTTTAAATTATACTTGGTGTCTTTGTTGGGAAGGATTATTTTAGAATTAATCAACTGTTGCCTCTGCCATTTAACTTAGCTCAAGGTCACACCTTATTAGGCAAGAATGTCGTTTTAAGACCAGGTTTAAAGGAATTCCTCTTAAGGTGTTAGAGTAGTTTACTGTCTACATATGGACATGTCCTCCACTTGGCAAGATGAATACTTACTTGAGAAAAATAGGAAAAGAGACAAGTATTGAAATTGAACTTCAAAGGGTTATTGGCCGAGATCTATGCAATATTAACAAACACTTTCTAAAGTTTCCCTTCAATAGAGACTATAATTGCATTAATTGTTTCACTCATGATAAAACAATTTATCATGAAAACCTTTTTGATTTTTTCCATACGTATCATAATACTCAACTTGGAAATACATTGTTGGAAGATGATATGCCTTACAAAACTTGCCTAAATCTACCTTTTAATGCCATCTTTGTTGAGTGTTATGAGGACCTACCAAAAGAAGATTATTATCTCATGAAGACTCTTTTTATGTACAAGTAGAATGTTTTCAACACTCTGGGCTTAATGTTCCCACCTTTGTGGAGTTCTATCCTTTTGGTGCCATTAAAAGTTTCAAAGAAGATGATGTTAGATTCCAGATTTTGTTCTAAAATTGCACCATGGCCTATCGCACCACTTTTTATAAAAATTGTTTGACATTCGTAGTAAGTAGTCCAAATTTTCTCTTTTGCTTCTTCATTCCAATTATTTCTTGGATTTCCCAATCTCATTGATTTATATGGTCCTTGATTTTTAGGACTTTGCCACTACTATTTGTTTTTCTTTTAGGTTATTAGTGTGCCATGTTTTGAAGAGGTGGAAAATGTGGAGTCACAAAATTCACATGTTGTCATTGAACTAGGTTTGGATGAAATTCCATGAACTTCAAATGGCGACTCCTTAGTGCTTCATTCGTCTATAGTGGAGGTGAGTCCATTGCATATGATTTTTTATTTGAACCAAGTTCTAATCACCACATGCTTTGAAAAGGGTGGATATGGAAAAGGTGCATCTCACATCCTTGGTGTCAAGCATGGATTGAAGGAATTCTTGGAGAAATGTCTTGCACAATTCCATGTTTATATTTGGTCACACAATATCTATAATTATTTGGATCAAATTTGGTGCAAAACAAAAATATCTATACATGTTTCTAGAGTGTTTAATCAGAAATTTTGCATGCAAAATCCACATTTCCAACCAGATAAACTTAATAAGCCAATTTTCCATAAGAACCTTGACATTTTCTTTTCTACATTCCCTTACATTCATGTTGGCAACATGTTGTTCATAGACAATGCACCATATAAAAGCGTGTTCAATGGCCTATATAGTGCCATTTTTTTGGAATCATTTGACAACATTCGTGGGGAAGATCGATACTTGTTGGGGTCTATTCTCCCTTACTTGGAAATTTTCATTCGTCTAGATATGGTGTTCCCACCTTTGTTGAACATTAATCCCTTTACTAGGAATAGATGTATTAATCCAGATAATTCAAGAATTTTTAAAATCTTATTTGTGAAATGTAGTCGTACTTACCTACCCACATTTTGTAATAGTGCAAAATTGAAATTGAAACAAAAAATACATTATTAATTATTCATCCTCAAATTTTGTTTATTTGAATATCTCAAAAAATTCCTTTTGAAAAAACTCGTTAAAAATATTTAATTTTATTGCTTGAATATTGCTTTTTGTTTGTTTTTAAAGCATCTAGTTTTCTCTTGGTGGCCCTTGGGTTGAATGTCAAATTCTTGCAACCATCTAGTGGCCACTTGGCATTCTCCTTCATCTACATGGTGGTTGTTATTTTGTGATATGTGTGTTTTTAGTCCATGCTATTACCCAATTTCTAGTCAAAATTATCCTTCCATATTCTAGATATCAATTTAATTTTGTGTTGGACTAACATCTCCTATGAGAATGATGGAGGCTTTTATTCATTCTTGAATTTCTTTTTTCTCTAACCTTTTTTTTTTAGTAGGTGGATGGTGTTTGTCTCTCTAATCCAAGATTCAGACTTTTCAACCTTGATTTGGGACAACTAAAAAGCTCCTCATTCTTAATGTCAATGGTATCTTTTGTTACTTTCCAAATTGTGCCCTTCTTCAAGGGAATTAATGAAAGACTAGGAAGAATTTAGACATATCCAAGTTGGAAATTCATGTTGGAGTACAACATTTCATTTCTCAAACATTTGAACAGTTGAACATTTGAACATTGTTATTTGGTCGTGTATGTTGTTAGAAGATGTCCTTGAAATTCTACCTTTGTTGATGCCCAAAACTCTCATTAATCAATTTGTGTTTTTGTGGGGACATGAGCAATGCACAGCATCAACAAGTTAGTTCACACGCTCAATTTATTATTATTTGAAGGACTTGGATCGAATTTCACTTTGCATGCAAAGGTTTATCTTATGGGGACATGGATCAAACATTGCTCATTGATGATGAGCCTAACAAGGCCCTTCAAAATCCAAAATGGAATGGACTTTTCCTTGAACCATTCAAAGGATGTGAATTACCCAAAAATAAAATGCAATGGTTAAAGCTTGCATCTTGGTTGTGGTTGTTGTTAAAGGGTTTACCCTTTGCAATGACGATTTATGCCCATTTCGTAGTTATCATGCAATTTTTGAGGTCATTGTTAAATTTTCGATATCCATCTTATTCTTGGTTCAAGGAGTTTGAAGGAAGTTCGAGCGGGCATTCAACAATAACACAACTTCCTTTAGGTGATGTCCTAAGTACACATTTCCCTTCCTTATTTCAATTATGTTTTCCATGTTTTTCATTTGACATTGGATTAGTTATTTGTTTTTATTTTATGTTTTGTTAGTCTAAGGTTTATAGTTTGGGGAAATTTCAATTATTCATTTTTTTTTATAGTGGATTTTTGTCGCAGCCCCACTTTGGGCAAAGTGTGAGGATGAGATTCACACTCCCAAAAGTGGGAACTTGGAGTCCTCCGAGACTCCCGCGACTTTAGAGCTCGACAGAAGATGGCAAAACACCTCGCCTTGAGGTGTTCTTTATACCATTGGAAAGGTCTCGAAGTCTAGATGTCCAAAATGGCCTCGCATGAGCCATTTGGACATCTGCAGCCCAAGTTATGGGCAAAAGAAGGGCTGGGAGTCAAACTAGCAGTTTGACTCCCGACCACTAAAAAGTCGGGAATCGACTTCTTCCCGACGTCTACAGAAGGAGTGCGATGGGGCATTAGAAAGCTCTCAAGGAGAGCTACAACTTTGGTTTAGACCTCACTCTAATCGGAGGTCGGAGCCAGGAGATATGAGTGTCCAAAGTCCTAGGAGTTCAACCCGGGACAGTTTCGGGACTCCTCCTTAGGAATCCTGGGAAAAAGTGCCATTTGGATGTGGCTCTGGTAGAGTAACGCAGAGAATACTATATGGGGGAAAGTGGTGGCTTCCCCCGAGTCCGGGCCGTGGTGAGTCAAGTGAGTCCGAAGTCGCCCGTGGCTTGTCCCAACACCAAAAAGGTGCAGAATGAGTTCTAACCAACTTATGTTGGTTTTGGATGCATGATCGTGTAACAACATGATTGTCCCTCTTCCTAGTCTAATCTCGGGACTTCTAGCACGCCCCTCTTACCCCCTTTAATGCTGGAAGTTAGGAGCGGCCCTCAAGTTCCAACTTACCGCAATTCAACATACTTAGACCCTCAAGTGGGTCTCATAAGGAACTTGGGAGCGCGTCAATTTTGGTCTTTGTTTATAGACTGCATAAAAGCATTTGCAATTCTAACTAATAGAAAATCATGATGTTGATTGGGTTTCCTATTTAAAAAGGCAAAGGATGTAGTTGCATATTTGATAATTGGTCAAAGGTTAGACAATTCCTCAATTTTTGGTTACTTGTAGATTTGAATTTTAGTTTCCATAGTTGATTTTTCGAATTCTTATATGGATGGCGACATAGTTTTTGATACTCAATGTATTTGTATGAAATCAATAAATTGATATTCATTATTTTTTTATGCATTTGGAATTTACTTTGGTTGATACTCCATAGAACTCAATCACATAAATTTTAATAGATCTATTTCAAATTGTATTATTTGAATTTTCCATTGAATCGCTTACTACATGTTTTGCTAATTTTGGTGGATAGCACGAAAACTTGATGATGTTATGCAATTTTTTAGTTATGCACCCCTCTTTTTAAGGTCTTTTAGTTCTTAAATTTTGGTGGCCACTAGGTTGAAGATGTTTTTCTATTTATTTTTAAACTCTTAAAATTGTTTTTTTTAAATTTTTGGACTTTTTCAATGTTTAGAATGAATTAAAAATTTGACTTGGGGATTTTTTCCAAATCCTTTCCAATGTTGTTCATTCCTCCATATTTATTATTTATCACCTGGTGACCATAAGGTATTGGCTCTATTTCATGTTTTACTTTTGTGATTTACACAATTTTTATATTAGCCCTCTTTCATATGATTTTTCTAATCACAATCAATAATGATAATATGCATTGGGTCTATTGGCCACCATGTTCAATGTACAATTTAGGATTTCTTTTACCTATCCAATTTCTTTTAAACTATTTTCAAACTTTTCCAAAGTCTAGAATTAATTAAATACATGGTTTTTATAAAAGCTAGGAAAACATACAATTTTGTTTAGTTTTTTCCACCAATTCAAGGAGCATCTATTATGAAAATTATTTTTTGGAAGGCAAGACAAGTCTTGAACACAAATGCTAACATAAATGCTTCATCCACAAAATTTCCACAAATTGTATGGCCAAATGATTTTTCACAATCAATAAGCCCATATCTTTAAAAAAACAATTTTTGCTCCATTTGATCTTTTTGGAAAGGATGTTTGGTTCAAAAAATTGACAATTAAACTACCAAATGGATTTAATAATCTCTTTTTGGTAAGTTGTTTCTCCACTTCTTCTCTCAAAGGACTGTTCATTTCCTCCCCAAACATTTTTGCAATAATAAAATGCTATGCTTTCCCATGTTTTTTCAATGTTGTTATTCCATTTTTAAAAATTATATAAGACAAAACTTTCCCTTTCTTGAGTTTTAGGGTTACACACCAAGGGTGGACTATTGTAACAAAAAATATATTTCATAGTTTGAAAACATTTCACATCAACATCTTTGTTATCATTCACAAAAGAAAAAAACCTAACATAAAGAATTTCTACCATGTGACTTCCAAATTGTTCTTTGAACATGTAATCTTTTGATATTTTCTTTCATTTTTTTAGAAAATTTGGATTTGGATTTTTTTCTATTTGATGACTAGGGTTTTTTCAAAACATTCTTATAGATGTTCTTCTTTCACTACATCATTCATGAACAATTCACATGAATTTTCACTTATCATATTTTCATTTTTAGAAAGTTGGGCCATTTTAGATAATGTAATTCAAAAATGGAGAAGAAAAATCAAACAAATGTATGATAAACCAAAACACCAAAACTTGTGCTATAACCTAAAATGCAAGAATTATAAGAATTACAAATTACTAAAACATTTCCTCAATTGTTCTTGCAAACACATGCAAATAAAAGATGAATGTGTAACTCTGAATTTTTTTGCAAAAAAAAAAACAACAAAAGATCCCTTTTGATTTTAAAAATTAAAAAAATTAAAATGGAAAAACCCAATAACTAAAAAATAATAAAGAAAAACCTCAACTAATTTTTTTATTTAATATAGATTACAAATTGGAGTTCCACCATTTACAAGTTGTGCTAGGTGATGGGCGAATGTAATGTTTCACCATAACACATGCAACACAACAAGAGCAATAATCAACAATGCAAAGGAAAAACAACAATGACACAAGGGGGGAATGGCTATGGGAAAAACCTAATAGTGCGATGTAATAACCATCAAAGTGAAGGAAGAGCAACCCAACAATGTAAAAGAATAGCACCTAACTACATGACAAAACAACAACCCAACAACATAAAGGAACATTAACTAACAACATGATGTAGCAATGATGTAACAACAACCCAACAACACAATAGGGTACCATTAGTAGTGCAACAAGGTAACATTAGCAACATGATGATGCAACATTAGCAACATGATGGGGCAAAACTAATAATGTGATGGAAAAATTTGCAATGCAATGAAGTAAAACTAGTAATGTGACAAGAAAACAACAACTAAGCAACATGACGATGGAATGACATTAACAATGCAATGAAGCAACATGATTTAAAATAAAGTAGTAGGCAATGCGATGGACCAACAATGTGAAAAAGCAGCCACCAATAACATAAAGGAACACCAACCAACAATGCCCAACAACATGATGGAAGAATAACTAACAATGCAATGGAACAACCATGACTATGCAATATATCAACATACAACAACTCTAAAAGAACACACAAAAAATGCAAAAAGACAAAAATACAATGCAACAAGAAAAAATGTTAATCAAGATTGTAGAATACTAAATACATGAGGGATTTCTATATGTTTGGGTGCCACCTCCCAACATTTCATGCCTCCTCTTCACTAAATTAACCTAAACCAACCTGAATAAGAACATAAACTAACCTAAATTAATTCTAATTTTTTAAAACTATAATTGCCATGAGAACCAAAATTTGGTTCTCTCATAAAATTGACTTAATTTTCTTAAACATTAAAAAGAAAACAACCCCTTCTCAGTAACCTAGTTTTCACTTAGGTGAGATTCATCAATTTAATTTTCAAATTAGAGATCACCAAATGTGATATTAATTGATTCTCATTGTGAAAACTAGTTTGCAAATTAGCACTACGAAAAATTGTATTCGTAAATACCACACTACTTTGCAACTAGAGCTCAAAAATGATGAACAAATACAATTCTATTGCAACTATGTCCTCCAAAGTGCAACTCTTATGCAATTACAATTTATAAATATGATGATTTAATAAATAGATTTCCATGTCAAAAAATAAACTAATTGTTCGGTAGTTACACAATAGTTCTAAATGTGTTCCATATGTGGTAATTTATACACATGGTATTTATGCATGTAGTCAACTACGTTTGACTTTTTGAGAAATTGCATAATAGTTGTAACATGCAACTAAGTTAAGAATGTTAAAAATGAACTACACATTGAATAACTTTTTTACAATTAACATACAACTTTCATATGTGAAATTACACCATGTGTATGCAATCCCACCATCCATGAGGTACAAGCTTTGTAATTGGTTTTTAATTATGAAGTTTGTTTGTGTAGCTAGTTTGGCCACTATGTTGCCATTAAATGGCAACTATTGTACTATTAATTGCCCACTACTGTGCCACAACTATGCCACTAGGTGTGCACATGGATGCCATTAGTTGTTACATATATATGAGCCATTATGGGGCCACAATATTGGCACTATTTTATAACTAGATGGCCATTATGTTGCCATTATTTGGCCATTAATAAAGTTTTATTGATTCGCTATCCATATAAAGTGTGAATTTGTAAACATCAAATTGGATTTCAATGTTACATAAATTATATTAAAAATATCTATATTAGAAGTATAGATCAAAATATTTAAACTTCTAGATTAAATGAACAAGTGCGAAATTAATAATAGTTGATTTTTTTGTGGATAGTTCTTTAACACCCTCAAGGGTTGCATCTTATGGCGTATTTAATATATTAAATATATAACCCTAATAAATATTATAGTCCTATTTTTTTATTGGTGTTCAATTGTTGTATTAATAATATTTTTCAACATTGCAACTCACAATATCATGTTGGCATACATGATTATCAAACCATAAAATTTCATGGGTGGTGAAAATCGACTTTTGAATTAAAACTAAAACAATGTGTATATTTCATTAAACATTCAATAAGGGTGTACATATCAGTGTTTTTTTTCCAAATTCCTTAAGTAGGTGCATTGGCTAGGATCCTTAGCATTAATTAATAGTAAATGGCAATTGTCCTAGTGGACTAGGAGATTTTTTTTAGAATCCTACCTAGTTCTGGCAACCTACAGGAACACATTGTTTAATTTTGGCGACTTCTAAGTTTTTTGGGTCAAAATATGGCGAATTTTATTTTTAAAACTTCAAAAATCCCTTTGTTGGATTCGCCAACCTTTTTCTTTGTTGCAAAGTTGTGAAAATTCACCAAAAACAAAACACTGGTACACATGGATATGTCTATGTATACCTCAATATCCTTAATTCAAATTCATGTTTATTATTTGATATTTCATAACGAATTATTTGTTAATAATTTATTAATTAGTAATTAATATTTAGTATATTTAATTATTTAAAAAAATTAATTACATTGAATAACAAACTATTCATATGAATTCATTAATCAAATTTTAATAATTATTTTGTTAGCTAATTTAGATACTAAATAAATAAATATCTAAATTCTGATCATTAATTATTTAATAACTAATTACATAAATTCATTAACTATTTATTTATTTGTATTAATGAATTCAAATAATTTAAATAATAAACATGGTTAATCTAGGTGAGTAATTACTAAATTTTATTTGAATTCATATAATCAATTACTAGAATAATTATTCTAATATTAAATATCTGAATTAATTAATTAATTAATTAACTTATTTATATGAACTAATTCAAATAATCAAATCTAGATAATTAATTATCAGATATTTAATTCAAATAACTATGCCAAATGATTAATTATAAAATTCAGATTAATTATAAAATTAAAATCAAACAAAAAAAATGTGGGAATTTGTTTTTCGTAGTTGTAACTTAATTACAACTTAAAGATTTAACCCATATGTTTTGTCTTCAAGACCTCATCTTGCAAACTATATAAAAGAAGTGTTATCTTTCACATTCCCACATTAAAATACATGTGTCATGTTGGGATGAGCTCATAAAAGCTTAACCCTAAAAGCAAAACATAATATATATATATATATATGTCAAAAATATTTATAATGACACGTGTTAAATTTTAATGGATGGATAACAATTAATAATATAGACATGACATCATGAATGCAATTATAATGGAATTGCATAGTAGTTGAAAATGAATTGTAATTCAACTTCAATATATTGCAATTGAGTTTCAATATATATACAATGAATTATAGCTTTGCAAACTCATGCAACTTGTGTGTTAACACTCACCACATATAAATACAATGAATTGCAAATGGCCAATGCAACTCCAAAATTGAGTTGCAAAATTAATTGTGAAACACCCTTTTTCTCATAGTGTGATATGCAAACCGAAGGTTCTAATGAGAACTGCCTAACACTGGTTTAAACTGCTAGTTCCCACTCCAATTTGAGCTAGTAAGAAGCAAACATGTGTTTGATTTTCAAAACCTAATTTGGAACTTAATTTTTAAAATAAAAGACAAAACCAAGAAATGGGTCCCAGCTGTATTTATGTGTGAAACCACAACCAGAATCAAATATATTTATAGGGTAACTCCATTCTGTCACAGCATTACACAGCATAAAGTACAAAACAACTTATGCTTATTTTGTTAGTGCAAGAGACAATTTTCGCCAACTTTGAAGGTGAAGGAGAGACCTCACACCTATAGAGTAGGTATAAGCTGCTTCCTCTTTTTGAGGAGGTTATAATTTTGGATTTTAGGCTTGTGGATATAGTACAAATTCTAGCAGAGTATTTTAAGTTTTTGAGAAAGAAGTGACTTGAATCAGAGGTTAACAGGAGGTTAATCAGTAGTTAATCACTGGTTTTGGTCTGGGTTACTAAGAAGCAGACCAGAATCAAGTCTGATTTTCATAACTGAAACCTGAACTGAAATTTCCTCTTTTGAACAAACCAGACCTAGGACTGGATTCCCGGTTCCATCTCTTTGTCAAACCAGAATGGGAAGCTCATGCTCTAATTTAATTTTTGGAACTGGAACCAGAGGTCCTTTGTGAAAGTAAAGAACCGCTCAACACTAGTATATAATATATATACTTGCTTCATACCATCAAAAAATCAGCATTGGACCGACCAGGCTGCTGTGAAAAGAAAAGAAAAAGAAGGGGTGTGTCACACTGTGGCCTTGACATTTGCATTAAAAAGTATCTTAAGGCAAAAGAAGAATTATGGAAACTCAAATATTTCACCATGCACAAATATAATCTTCAAAAAAATCCTCTAAAAGAAGCTGAAGTCCTTCAAAATATTATAACTCTATAACTAATCTCAAGTTTAAACACAAATCAAATTATCATCTTTCAAAAATCTCATATAAAAATAGACCTATTACCTAGGGGCCAAAATCCCTTAAGCTACTGAACTCTACAATGAATTTAAACACAATAAGGTAGCTTGTTCTATGACCGTACAAAACCTATGACCGAAAATGTTATTGATATCTTCCTCATCTTTTCTTCATTTTGAGTGATTTAAAACTTTATAAGAGCGCTAACTTGAGCTCTCCAATTCCTCTTTGCAGCAGAGGCGAAGGACTAACAATAGAAGAGTAAGAAGACAAATAAGCTTTTCAATGTTATAAAACTTGTTTTTCTTCTCTTCTACCCCTCTTGCTTCCAAATAAGCTTTTCAATGTTATAAAACTTGTTTTTCTTCTCTTCTACCCCTCTTACTTCCAATGCTCATAACTTTCTCATTTCTTGTTCAATTTAAGTGATTTAGAGTGCTATATAAGTGCAACCTTATGATGTACAAATCAACTTTGAACCATAAAGGCAATAGAGCGACTTTCAAAGACTTTTTTGGGTGTTCGGTAATAGTCTTCCAAGTGTTCGGTGGTTTTTCGTTTCCACCATTTGACCCCCCCTACTTTGGAGGGTCACATCTGACTCACTTCTTCATCTTTTTCAACGATTCAACCTTTTGCGGGTGCGAAAATAGTAGGGCTAAAATTCCTAATTGGACATGAAATTCAAAGGAGCACTCTCCAGAAATTCGCAAACCTCTGACACACTAAGTGTTCGGTGACCGGCCTGGCTATCCTATCCTTGCCTTGGTAGGCAAGGTCAATAAAAAAACCAGTTCCACGTTTGTATGAATGCTTTCTAAAAGATGCAATCAATACCAGGCTAGTATGAAACTCTTGAAAAAATCCAATACCGGTACCAGCTGGTATGTCATAGAGTTGGCACACTTTTTAAAAAGATCCATACCAGAACCAGCTGGTGTGTCCAAAAGCGGATACCCACACAACATTGGCCTCGCACTTTGCCACGACTGCATTCATGCGTTGTCGTGGCACACGCCCGAGGTGCACAAGTTGTGGTTCAACTCGTTGTGTGGTTGAATGTGGGAAAGCTTTCAGTTATCCCTGTTAGAAATCTCTCTTAGAACAAATGTGAAAGGGAAAATTCATTCTTTTCCCTGGATCGACAAGAAGAATGTTGCAAAACTCCTTGTTTTGCACAATAACTCCTTTTTACTTGTGTCAATTTAATTTTCGTCTATTCTTGGAGGTCAAGTTGGACAATTTTCCCACAAGGGAAGGAATCATCCAAAAGCTCCAGCTTGTGGTGTTAGCCGTAGGTGGTGCCCGGGCGCGCATCGCATCTTCTTTATTAATTCACTTGTCTGTCTGTCCGTCGAGGTGCCGATTTTGAGTTTCAGGACCTCGACGGACAGACGGACAACTGCCTTCGTTTCGGAAATCTCCAAGCTCCCTTCACGTCTGTCCGTCTGTCTGTGTGGACAAAAATTGGGCAGTGCAGGGGCAGACAGGGCAGGGCAGGGCAGGGCGACAGGGGCAGGGCAGGGCGGCCAGGCAAAAAGACCTGGGAAATTTTAGGATATGGTTTTCAGGACTTGGGATCTCAACTTTGGGGCCTGGGAAATTTT
>Ga0209208_10004194_pt1 | contig 20540 bp, 16 predicted proteins | sample S1TSphfallax_3_FD_187694 | JGI IMG/M metagenome (GOLD analysis project Ga0209208, IMG submission 187694) | Host-associated microbial communities from peat moss isolated from Minnesota, USA - S1T2_Fd - Sphagnum fallax MG (SPAdes) (version 2) | ecosystem: Host-associated > Plants > Peat moss >...
GAGTATACTATAGGGAGTATGGTGGTGGCATACTCCCGAGTCCGGGCCGTGGTGAGTCTTGTGGTCCGAAGTGCCCGTGGCTTGTCCCAACACCAAAAGGGTGTCCCGGAATGTGAACTAACCACTCGGGTGGTTTGTTTTGTGCAGATTCTAGCTTGATCAACTAAGTCACTCTTCCTAGTCGAATCCCTGGGCTCCCAACTCGACCCTCTACCCCCTTTCTAGAGTTGGAAGCCGGGAGCATGCTACCAAGTCTCAACTTCCGCAACTTGACTTTGTGAAACCCTAAAGTTGGTTTCACCCCGTGACTTGGGAGCGCGTCATCATGAATCAAGATTGATATGTTTAAGGTTTAGTCAAGCTTTTTTATGTGTATAATAATCATCAATAGGTTTAAGGTTTTTATGTCATTGTTCCTTTTTTTTTTCATTGAGCATGGCACCTTTGCAACCTTATCAAAACATTTCATTCCACAGGTTTTTTTCTCAAACTAAATCAAACAATGTAACATCTTCTAATAACAATTGGACCCCAAATCCTAACCTATTTTCTTGAACCTTTGTTTGATGTGGATTTGTGAATTTCTATTGAAAAAATTAAGAGGAGATGGAAAGAATGCAAAATAAAGTGTTTTAGGATGTGTGGAATGAGAAATTTCCATGGGTTAAGTTGGTGGTGGATGCACATGGGAAGGCGTATCAAGTAAAATATAACGTGTATACCAAAATAGAAGGCAAGGAAAAGTTTTTGGCCCCTAAATTGAACAATCATTAGAACCATGATGGTAAGAAGAAGGCTTTAATTGTAATCATAGGAATTTGTAAATTAAGTTGGTGAACACTCCATGAATAAGGATTTTGCCCATGCTAAGAATGATCATTTGTATGTTGCAACCAAAAATGACATAGTTGCCTAGCAATTTTGTCATGTTGTTGTTGGAAAGAGGAAAAAAATTAGTTCATTTTCTTTTTGTTTCTGCATGTTGGCTAAAACCAAACCTATGACTAATTATGAGAATATGAACAAGCTACTCAATTTCCTTAATGTTCAAATTTTTTCAAAAACATACTTGTCAAATGTAATTGATTGGGAGATGGCATCTTGCATGCAAGATGTGGTTATGAACAAAATCAAATCTTTGGTCCAAGGTGTTAGCTCCATTTTTCTTTCTTGTGATGAAATCACAATCACTGATCAATCTTGGTTTTCCATGCATGTTACATGGTTGAAGATTGGTACCAAGTTCTTTTATTATTATCCTTGCAATAAAGTGTTGATAGGGCCATTTTTTATAATTTGAAATGCATTTTGGTGGATGTCATGGTGTTTTTTGGTGGTTTGGTTTTGAAAATCATTGCATCCAAATTGATCAAATTTGAAGTTGATGTGGTGTTCAATGTTTTCTAAGATGTTTAAATAAGTGTGAAAATCTAATTGGATTATTAAAATGCAAAATTCATAATTGATGTGCATTGGATGAACCATCACACCAATTTGGCAATCCAAATTCTTTTTAAGTTATTGTGGATAAATTTGAGGATGTGCTACAAAGCTTGTATGCAAATTTCTCTCATAATCCAAAGAGAACTCAAGAGTTTGTTGAATTGGTTGACATTATGGAAATAAGGGTTGGTGAAAATTTGAGGAACATCAAAACCCATTAGATTTCAAAATTCTTCCCAATTAAGAAAGTTTTGTTTGAATATTATGCCCAATAGGAAGATGCCTTTAATGTGATTCTTGAAGTTGACACAGTTGATGGACTATCCAACTAGGACCATGAAGCTGAAGAAATTCTTCCAACACCCCTTGATGTAATATTCTTGGAGGCCCCTCCCACTCCTCAAATTGCAAGGAAGGGTGTCAAATGGGTCAAAAAGGGCCTGAAATGGTGTTGCAAGGTTGGAGAAATGCAAAGTGGATATTAATTGTGCACCTATAGAAGGTGCATGAGCTCATTGCTAAAAAGGGAAATCATGGGTGGCCTTCAATTCATGAAAGGGGCCCCCGATGTTGAAATCATTTGGTAATGAATGCCCACATCTTGAGTGATGCCCAATCAATTTTATGGTGAAATGAATGGAAGGCAACTGCTCATGCACAAGTAAAAATTGCATTGGAATGGGATCACTTAGAGGAAGCAGCACAAGGGCATGAGGAGGTTTCTAATCCACCTTTGGTCAAACTTCTTTCAACAATCTTGTTGAAGATTTTGGGCATTTTTAATTGGGGTATGGCATATATCCCTTGAAATGCATTCTTGTAAATTGAAAAAAGTGAGGAACTTGGTGACACCATCCTCCAATGCAAATTACCTTATGTGAGAAAAGCAAAGTTGGCATGGAATTCCACTTTATGAAAGCGGGAATTTAGCAAGTCCACTCAACTTGAAGAAATGTAAGCAATCTTTAATTTCCATGCATCAAAGACCATTCATGGATGGTATTTATCTTCAAACATTTCCATTACTTTAAATTCAATTATTCTATTAAAATTTTGAAGTTACTTTTGACAAATTGTGTAAATTTTGCTTTAGGTTGTGTGGAACTATAAAGGACCAATTTGTGACTTCTACAGGTCATCTTGCTATAAAACATCGCCAAATGTTCACCCACCATCACGTAACATGAACAGAAGAAGTGGCTAAGGCTTATTGACAAGCTCATGGTTTTTATAATAATAGTCATTGAGTAGTTTTTTGAACATATCTATGTGCATTTTTGTAAATTTTTGAACATTTTTGTGCAAATCTATGTAGATTATTACATTTTACATTTTGGATTTTCCATGAGTCTTTTTTGCATTTCTTAGTGTGATGTTTCATAGGCCATATTAAAGAATTATTTTGAATCATTTTATTCTTTAAAATTTAGTGTTCAGGTAAAAGATTTATATCTAAGGTTAGGCTTTTGGTTTTAAGGTTTTCATTCAGGTTTTAAGTTTAGGTTTTTAAGGTTTACAATTTGGGGCTTAGGTAGAAGGTTTAGGTTTTAAAGGTTTACAATTTGGGGTTTAAGTCAAGGGTTTAGATTTGAGATTAGGTTTTAGACTTTAGGCTTTTTATTCATCTTTACCTTTTTTTAAAGTTTATAATTTAAAGTTTAGGTAAAAGATTTAGATTTAAAGTTAGGATTTTGGTTTTAGTGTTTTCATTTAAACTTTAGGTTAAGGTTCTAAGGTTTACAATTCGAAGTTTAGGTAAAAGGTTTAGATTTTAAATTAGGTTTTAGGTTTTAGTATTTTCATTTAGGCTTTATGTTTAATTTTTAGGGTTTACAATTTGGGGTTTAAGTAAAAGGTTTAGGTTTTAAGTTTAGATTTTAAAGTTTTTGGTTTAGTTTTTAAATTTTAAGATTGGGTTTTAAATTTTTAAAATTAAGTTGTAAGTTTTTACTTGTAAGTTTAAGGTTAGGTTTAGACTTTAAAGTTAGGTTTTAATGCTAGGTTGTAGGTGGTTAGGTTTTCTATTTTATGTTTAGGGTTATGTTTAAACTTTAAGGTCAAGTTTTAATGTTAGGTTGTAGGTTTTAGGGTTAGGTTTTTTGTTTAAAGTTTACAGTTAGGTTTTAATGTTGAATTATAGGTTTTAGGTTTTAGGTTCTAGGGTTAGGTTTTTTATTTTAAATTTAGGATTAAATTGTAGACTTTAAGGTTAAGTTTTAATTTTATGTTTAGGCTTAGGCATTAGGTTTTAAACTTTAAAGTTAAGTTATAATGTTAAGTTATAGCTAGGTTTAAATTTAGGTTTTACATCTTAAGGTTTAGGGTTTATGGTTAAACTTTAGGGTGAAATTTAGGGGATTACAAATAATCTAAAATATGTAATGATTAAGTTTTGAATTAATTTTAATCTTAAAATTATATTTAATCATAAATTACTTCAAATTGAATTTTACTTATAACATATCTACATTAAACAATTTCTGTAAAGTAATGAAAAAAACTATTCATAATCAAAAGATGACAACTAGTTGACTAGTGGTGTGTGGGTTAAAGACTTGAATTTATTAAAAAAAGTGAAGGGTTCAAGTCATCATATTTGCAACCCGTGTGTCAAGTAGGCCCCTAGGCTAAGTGACCTATCTACCTACCTAGGTTACATAGAATAGGTAGTGACATCCACCGACCATTTATTGAATGAAAAATAATGAAATAAACATTTATTATTATTATTATGTTTGCTTTACCTACATATATATATTAATTGTTTTGTTTCATGAATGTGGGTATTGCATAAGTTTATTTAATTGTTTGTATTCCAACTATTTGCATATGCCTTTTCAAATCTTGTATTACTTGTAATCTCCAAACATAATAATATAAATTAAGTTATTGATTATTATTAAATTAATACTGGTAATAATTGTATTGAATAATAATGACTAATCATAATATTAAAACTATTACATTTATTAATGTTATTATATTACTTTTTTTTACTAAAATCATATTATATTAATAACATTATTAATTATACTAAAAAAAATAGTTTTTAATAATCATTAATAATTATCTTATTAATACTAAATTTTTGTGCATGTATTATTTAATAAAATAATATTCTAATATTTTAAATATTTATCCATTTTTAATACTGATTTTTATTATAATAATATTAATATAATATTGCTAGCAACTATGTTGAATTAATACAATGAATAGTGTTAAATAATGATATTATTTATTAAAAATCTTCATTAATAATTAATTTAACATACCAATTTATTATTAATATATATTATTAAATTATTATTATAATAAAAATAATTTAAAAAATTAGGAAAAAATATTAATGAATAATTTTAATCTTTTTCTATTTTTTATTTAAAATTTAAAAGTAATGATCTTAGTTTTTTCATTATTATTATAGATATTATTGTTACTATTTGTAATTAATATGTAACTTGTGTTAAGATACTTGTAAATTAACTAATGTTATTTAAGCATGTAGGTGTATAAAAATATACTAGCACAATCAATGATATTCAAAAATATATATTAATTGTTAATAGTTAGATATTATAACATTATCATTATTTTTATTAGTAATAGTTATTTGAGTTATAATAATTACTTAATAATATTGTCTTATTAGTATCATGTTAGTATCATTTTATAATGTATCAAAGCCACATAACCTTTGGCTTAAACTAAATGACATGCTTGAAATAGAATGTTTGCATATGGGCCTTCCTAATTCACATTAGACATTAAGTGCATTATTAGCAAAACCTGCATAAAGCCTCTTTAACCCACATTAGACGTTGGTTCTAATAACAATACTTACATATAATCTTCCAAATACATATTGGAAAAAAATGCCCCAATCGTAATACTTGCATAAGGAGACCTAACCCACCTTATGAGCTAACTGCAATACTTGCATATATTATTCCTAACACACATTGGAAATTTATTTCAACAACAATACTTACATATAATCTTCCAAATACATATTGGAAAAAATGCCCCAATTGTAATACTTGCATCAAGAGACCTAACCCACCTTATGAGTTAACTGCAATACTTGCATATAGTGTTCCCAACACACATTGGAAATTTATTCCCACAACAATACCTGCATCTGTCATTTAAAATTTCATTAATGACCTTCCCTTTTTTACCATGCTTCAAATTCATAAGTATCATTGTTGTTGTCTTGGTGATTATATTTGAACAATAATGGGCCCACATTTGGTATTTTCCATTAGCTAGATTTTTGTTTTACATTGTGGGGTTGATGTTAACATAAAACACATGCCAAGGCACAAATAATGGATTTTGAAGCAAAAAAAAGTTGTTAGCATTTGATACATAATAATATTATAAACCTTTAATATAAAATGATCAAACAAACAATTTACATGAATATGATGCCTATTAGATGCTAAAATTAATAATTACTCATGAGACCTTTTCTTACGAACATTTGTGTGTGTGAACATTGTTTCATGCCAATCCTTCAACCTATGAACCACATACCCTAAACCATCATCTACATGATGTAACAATGTTCCTAGATGCAATGATTCAATCATTTTTGTGAGGTGAATGTTTTGGATTTCTAATGCCACAACTTTCATGATTGAAGTGGCATGGTCACAAAGTGCAACCCCTCCTTGTGTGCATTTTTTAATGATCTCTTTCATTGTGTGATGTAAACGAACTAGTGTTCTTTCCAAAAGAACACTTGAACTTTCTAGTTCATCAAAAGCCCTAACTTCGTTTGTAGGAAGCACAACCTTTTCCATGGTTCCGATCAAACCATTATCAATGACCCTTTCATCACCATTAGCTTCACCATCATCTTTAGAATTTGAATCATCTAGAATATATTTGGGGTCTGCAAACATGGTTGCCAAACCTTCGCGATAAGATCCAAACCATGTTCCACAATAATCAATGACATCCTTTTGGGGTAACATTGGTGACCATGAGAATAATAACAATTTGGTGCTTGCAAAAATTCCTTCTTATTGCCCATTCACATGTGTAACCTAAATATTCTATAAATGGGGATTTCATTTTGTATTCCACATTGGCAAGGTGTTGATTCCTTACAATCCAGTAATTATCTATTTCAAAGGATGATTGGGATACATGTGTGAGTGGGATCAATGCTGCCTTTTCCACACTTGTTTTCGCAATACATATGAACCCCCTCTTTTTCATTTGAGATGTGTGCATGTAATGTCATTCAAATGTTGTTGTTAATCTCCAAACCAACCAATCAATTCAACACCCTTTAAAACCTTTTGTTTCAAGTGAAAACCAATGCTTGCTTGTGTCTCTTGGTTGGCATGTGGCATGCATCGAAGGCCAATCATCCATAACCTTCAAACACAATGCACAATGCAATATTAATTAGATTGATGGTCTAGTTGATAAAACATGATCATACCCTTTTAAGGGGATGTAAATTATGAAACTATCACCAAATGAACATGTTTAGAAAGATTGAAATTGAAAATGAACACATACCAAAGTGACAATGATAAGTCCAAAAGTAATGTGTCCAAAAGTCACTAGGATTGTGTTGTTCAAAACTTTGTAGAACTTTTATTTTCCTTCGTTTTTTGAAAGTCTTAATGTTTTCCTCGGCTCAATGGAGATATACATCACATCATGTAGGTCATGAGGGATTATTCGTTGGACTTTAACATCTTTGATCTTCTCCATCACACCTAAGCACCATGCCTTTAATACATGCCATGCACAAAGGAAGATAGGGAGGTTAACTATAGCCTAAACAACCCTAAGCATTGACACACAAATCACACCAACTTTTAGAATTAGTTCGATATGTAAGTACATTGTAAGCTTTTTAGGAATGAAAAAAACCTTGGACAAGGAAAAATTTTGATTTTGATTTATTATAATTATGAATAAAGAAGTAAAGTAGGATTTATATTCACCCATAATGCCCATAACTCTTGAGGGGCATCATCAATAATGAAACAACTTGGTCTCCAATTAAGCATGATTGACAACATCTTCGCTTTCAAATGTTGGAACCATTCAATCAAATCATTCATAGTTTGTCGACTTGTAATGATCCATGCTAAGGCATTTCTAGTGTGATGAACATCAAAGCCCATCAAGGTGAACAAATGATATTTCACATCATTTGTGCCAAATGTGGCATCCATGGAAATTGCTCCGTTATGGCCATATGCAAGCATGGATTAACATTGCATTAGTGTTTGGATGCCTAGAGTAAATGGGACTTGAATTCCATTAAATTCATTAACTTCTTGAAGATAAAATATGTGTTTTAAATGATGCAAAACCTAAGATCGAATTGAAATGGCTAGGTTTTTGTGCAACTGTTAACTCCTTTTCTTATGTTTCTAAACCAAATATGTAATGTCTTGTTGTTAGATGAAGTCATTCCTCATCATGGGTTCTCCATCATTCACATGTTCCCACCAAATTGTTTTGTGCTTGTCATAAATTTGTATGGCGGTGTGTCTTAAACTCCAAATGTGATCAAAGATTGTGAAATTTGGGGTGCATACTATGACATGTGAATTGATGATCTAAGATTTCATTCACCATGTGTTGGTTCACCATTCATTCGGATGTGTGTTCAATGGTAAAAACATAGCTCCACCACATCAGGTCGTGTGTACAATCACTTGATTGAAAAGGTGGCCAAACATTTTCATTTGATTGATCTTGCATGGTTTGGGTCATTGCAATGGTCATTAGGACCATAGGCACAATCATACCTACAAAACATTCTTATGGTAAAGATCATATGTGTTTGTGAAGGACATTTGAAAAAAAATAAAAATGCATGGAACATCACATTAACCAAGTATGGCCAAGGTGGTTTTTTATTGATGAGGTCTTTATATCCTTTTGTGGGGGCAAGTTTTTATGCATGTTCCATTCCACTAAGCTTTTTGCATCACCTCATTCACCTTCCAAGAACTTAGACACACGTGCATGTGTTATGTACGCATCTCAATCGAAATTTTGTTTGTGCCCCCATGCTTCACCCTAGGAGTCACACCAAATCCACATTTGAAAAAGGAAATTTTATTAGGCTTTGGACTTGAATTTGTTGTGATTTGGGAACTCGACCCATGCTTATAAACTTGTAAAAACATGCACATACAATATCCACTTTCTTCATTAAACCATGATTACTAGTGGAATACACAACTAATCAATATTTGCATAATTACTACATTAGCATGGAACCTACATTGGTGCTACTTACATGCTAGACTAACAACATTAAGAATGTAAATGTTTCGCTTACAATATCTACATGCAAATCACTTAAATCCATAATGGACATGGGACCCAACCTTACAATACCTCCATACCAACCTTAAACACACATTAAACTTGGGACCCAACCTTGCAATACTTGCATTCCAAAACCAAAACACACACTAGACCTAAGACCCAACCTTGCAATACTTACATTCCAAAACCAAAACACATAAAGGACATGGGACCCAACCTTGGAATACCTACATTCCAAAACCAAAACACATATTGGACATGAGACCCAACCTTACAATACTTGCATTCCAAAACCGAAACACATACTACGCATGGGACCCAACCTTACAATACTTCCATTCCAAACTAAAACACACTAGACATGGGACCCAACCTTGCAATACTTACATTCCAAACTAAAACACACACTAGACCTGGGACCCAACAAAATGTAATGCTTACATTTCAAACTAAAACACACACTGGACCTGGGACCCAACGAAATGCAATGCTTACATTTCAAAATAAAACACACACTAGACCTGGGACCCAATAAAATGCAATGCTTACATTTCAAAATAAAACACACACTAGACGTGGGACCCAATAAAATGCAATGCTTACATTTCAAATTAAAACACACAAAAAACCTAAGACCCAACCTTGCAATACCTACATTCCAAAACTAAATCACACATTTGACATGGGGCCCATTACAATAATACCCATATTTAAGACTAATAACTATATAGTCAAACATTTGCTAATTTAGTAATATTTTCCCATAATCAAGAAAATGTAAATTATATTCACATGTTGATCCATTACATGAAACTAATTGAATTGTAATTAAATTAAAACCACACATGAATGAAAAAAATGAAGGGAAAAAAAAAGAAGCTTTAATTTAATGGTCCAAGGTGATAACATTATCCTTGCAAAGCTTTTCAACCCTAAATCAAACCATAAATCCAAATAAAATAAAAAACCCTAAGTATTGTTATAAACTAAACCCTAAACATGTACCATTTGAAAAAAAGGTTCCAACCCCAACTACAAAACCTTACACATATCCTTGACAATTATACAAAAATAATTTTAGATGAACTAATTATGAATTAAAAATCAAAGTTGAAAAAATTGAGAATTTTAAGAAGTGAAAAAAAATCTTTATCTCTTACCTTCTAATTTGAATCTCTGTAACTTGAAAAATGGCTTTCTCCAATCCCTTTCAAAATAGAAGAAATGAGTTTCATTTGTTCAATATATAGTTGATGATTCTTCATTCCTAAATTAATCTAACCTTGAATTTAATTAATATCAAAAATGATGTTTTTGCAAAGGTCATAAATATTTGGGACATCTAGCTAACCCTAAATCCTCCTTTGATCCATTTTATATTATAAAATTTATTTTATTTTTTGTCTTAACGCAAGGCATTGAATTATTTAATTATGTTATGTACAATATGCAATAAATAATGTAAATGGAGGCTCATGGGGACATTAATGGTAGGAATAGCCCCTAAATCCAATACAGGCACATGAGGTCTAAATATGTTTAATTTATTGTTAACCAATTGAATGCAATACCCGCATTTGAATTATTTTCATTGGTTGCCATTGACATTATGTAGGTGTTGGGTAGGTAGGTAGGTAGGAGGGAGGGTAGGTAGGTAAGAATGACGTGACAAATTTAGGTGGGAAAAGGGGGTGTGAATTTAGTAGGTAGGTAGGAGAGAGCGGGGGGAGAGAGAGTTGATTCTTAGTGGGCAGGTAGTATGTAGCTGGGCTGGGAAAAAAAAAACCAGCAAAAAAAAATACCGAAAGACAAGGTCAGCACCAAAAAGGTCAACAAACGTCAACGCGCATTTAACTACTAGATGAGAAATCCCACCGCATCCAGTGGACAGAATTCCCAATGGTGCGCTGGTTCATGCTGGCCCAGAGTTCAGACCTTGACGCGTGCAGTAGTTCGTGGAAGAAAGTTTGTCGAGGTGATCTGTGGTAGTTGTTCTGTCGGTATTGCGCACGGGATTTGAAGACCTGGAGGTAACATTACATCTTCTTCTTCCAGCCCGGAGTTAGCGAAGAAACTGAAGGATCAGTGCCAGCAGACACATACCTGGACAACGTGCAAATTTCCGGCCGAAAATGCGATAGAGGAAAGCCAAGGCCGGGGAAAAAGTGATGACACTCCCACAGATGTACTCACTGCAAAAGGGGCAGTGGTGGAGGGAGCACAAGCCATGATGCGGTCTGTGAAACTTTTAGGAGATAGAGGCATACCAGAATGCTTGTTCATCCAGTTACTTGAATGGCAAGTTGATAGACTTGTGTCTAGAAACTCTCTCTATCATCTACTTGAACATCTTGGTGTAAACTAAGCTTGAGCTGCAGGACTGGCAGCTGAACGCAGCTGCTCTTTGTACTACTGTCTAAAACATGGAATTGTAGGTGACGAGGGTACCAGCAATGGATAGAAACCCAATTACAAGGGTGGGCAACATGGTGAGATTCAGAAGCTTGCTTTCGCCAAAGTAACCGGTGAGAGTGATGGTTCCATCAGCAACCACACGAGCTACTGTGCCGGCTTCGGTGGAAAGGAGACCTCCATTGTACGTCCCTCGAGCCAACCTTGACGACATCACTTTTGAGAGCAGCGACAAGTTCACCCCTGTGGCAAGCAAAGAAAGCGGAAGTCCTCTGTCAATCTGAGTCTCCACTCACGTTTCACCTGATCTCCAGAATCTTTCCTTCATCATCTCTTGAACACACTGTAGAAACCTAGGTAATTTGGGAAGAAATGATTCAACAATGAAGAGCAAATGCGGAGCATGATGCTAGGATAAATGTCTGTAACAGAGAAATCACTCCACAATCCATTCCATCACTTTCACATAAAAAAACTCTTGTAAGTTCTACCTAAGTTTACAACATTGGTGCACATGCTACTTTTGCAATTGAACAGAATTTCTAACCAGGAAGGAAACAGAGAACTCACCTTCAAGAACCTCCGCAGAAATGAACATGAGGAGGGCACCACTTATGTATTGGGTGACAGAGTAAGGCATCAGGCCATAGTCAAAGCTCACAAGGACTCCTAGGCATGTCAGGATCTCAGCAGCTACTAGCAATTGCCTGCCAAAACACCACATTCACTTTGGTGAAGATTCATCATCACCATGGTGAAATGCTTAGGTTACCATCTAACTCCTTTGATGATCTTCCAGTAGGAGATGGACAGAAGAAATACACCCTGCAGCATGTGGATTGCAATTCAGACAACATTAATATTCAGATGTGGAGCAAATAGAGGAGTACCAGGCTATTCTCTTGCAAGAATGGCAAAGGTGCACTGTACGTCATAAACCATGTTCTGTATTCTAAATGCTCTCTTTAAGTGAACTTTCAGAATGTTCTCTAGATTCACATTACAGAGAAGATCTTACCTGTCCTGAAAGATGTTGCTGGCGTAGCTTCCAATCACCCAATTTACAGGCAAAACAGTGAGCCCTAAGAGGGCTAGAAACATGGCTACTGAATGGATGCTCCATTGAAAATAGTGTGCCGTCACAACACTAGATTCTGACACCAGAATTTCCATGGCAAACTTCAGCATGAAGTAAATAAAAAGTTGAACCTGCATTTCTCGTTGAACAAGAATTATTTGCAAGTCAGAATGCAATGTTTCATAGAATTGCAGGTGGGAAGACTTTTCCAAGGATGAAAGGTTTTGAAACCTGCTCTTACCTTAACCGACAGTGTGAGTGATCTGTAAGCCTCAGAATGTTTCATAGAATTGCAGGTGGGAAGACTTTTCCAATGATGAAAGATTTTGAAATGTGCTCTTACCTTAACTGATGGTGTGAGTAATCCATAAGCCTCAGAAATGGAAGTAGCAGCTTGACATTGCTCCTCATCTGACAGACTGTCTTCTCTGTCCAAGCTATCTGCAGCAGAAAAAAAATTTAGTTGAATAAATGCAAAGTGGGAAATAACAGAGGAATGCTGTTCTAGCTCATGGTGTTGCATCATCCTATCTTTGTGCTTAGTGTGTATGTCAACTGCAACTAAAAGAGCTGATAACTATGGCCACTACTGACCCAGAAGATACCAGTCAACATTGCTCGACTCATAGTTTCCATAATATCTAACAACAGACTTTTTCTGTATGAAGGAACTTCATTTATCTCATAGGTTCTCAATCTACTAATTAGCCCCTTCTCTTGAGACAGTGCAGACCCAGTCCGTAATGAGGAAGAGGTGGCAGCAACCTCAACATAAATCCTTTCATTGCACCTTCGAGAGTTCAACAAGACAATCTCACCAGCAATGTTTGCATCCATGACAGAGGACCTTGAGGATTTTGAAAGGAATGGTTCCAAAATGCCCTCCTCCTCTTGATGCTCTTTAAGATCATTGTCAGCATTATCTGTCAGCAAGTCATGTAAACATATGGTTATTATTCAGATGCAGAGCAGGCCACTGCTTAAGCTGACAGTATGATATTTCAATGTTCAACACAATTGCCTGCAGGAGGAACGAACAAGGAAAAGCAAACCATGAGCCACTTCAAGACAAACAGTGGAATGATGAAATTGAAAGAATGGCAACAATGCCAGAGCAACAAACATAGCCCTAAGCAATAGATGTCTTCACAGATGCCAAAGGTTTGAACCATTCATTTGCACCTCTATTTATGTCAGAGCTGTGTGAACTAGGGGTGATCGGGTCATGATGAGAAGGCTCCTTGAAGCCAAGCCAGAGCCAGAGAAGAAAGAGAAACCAACCCCCTGCCATTATCCATCCTGGTAAAGTATTGGCATTGAGAGTAATCCCAAATTGGGAAGTGTGGACTTCAAGTAGCCCTGCAAGAGCAGGCCCTGTAGCCATTCCCAGGGCACTCGCACTTACAAAAGCAGCTGATGCTTGAAGTGTGAATTTTGCAGGCACACAATCACTAATGTATCGTCTGTTGACTGCTCTTGCTGAGCCAAACCTGTAATTGTTAGCAAAAGCAAATCCTTCATAAAAGACATATCAAATTCAACAATGCAAAATGGCAACATTGTCACATACAGGAAAGCCAGAACTGCAGAGATATGTGTGAATTAAGTCAGGGAGACCATCCATACATACCCACAAAGCAACCGTCCAAGGAGAAGAATACTGATTGAGTTGAAGTCATATGCTATTGCATAGAACACATTGCCAATGCAGAGGATTACTGCACTGAATATGAGAGGTCCAAGGTAGGATCTGTTGGACCAAGCACTCAAGTAGACCGATGACACTAGCTGAGCCACAGCCATAGCGCCAATAATAGCCCCACACATGGTGGGTGCTGCCCCTAAGCTTGCAGCATACTTGTCAGCTGTGGGCACCACAATGTATGTGTTCACCTGTCAACAAAGGGTTCACAAACAAGCATGGGTGTTAGATAAGCATTTCTGGACAAGAACTAGGTAGAAAGAACTTGATTATAAATATATCTTACCTTTTGTGTGAAATTGAAGAAATGAAATGGATGTCAGTACTAACTCACACACAGGAGCAGGATACTAGAAGGCTAGGAACTCACCATGTAGAAGAACGTATTTAGAAGGTTGAGAAATAGTGACATAAAATGGTATTGGTCTGCTTCTATCTCTGCTTCAGATAGTTGAGGTAGATCATCCCTCTCATTCAAGGCTTGATTGCCCAGAAAGCGGAGGAAGTTGGTTGAATTTGTGAGTCGGTCCTCTGCCTTTCTGATTGATTCAATCAGCGGATCCTGCCAAATTCTAAGACTTGGTGAGGATGACCTAGTTTTACAGACTATTTCCTAATTACTCTAATTCATGTAAGGAACTCTTTAGGTACAGTTTGAAATTGGTGGATTTTTTCAACTAGTGACTTAAAATTTTCTTATGCTTGATGTATCAAATGAAAAGCTACTTTGATGTGGGGGAAATCAGCTTACATTAAAGTCTAACCTTGAACTTTGTTCGTATACAGAAGTGACAATGTGCTCCTCATGATTCTGAAGCTCAGCAAGATTATGTGATAGAGTGCCAACCATTGCTCCAATGCCCTGCGATAACCACCACAGGCAGCCTTGAGCAACATCTGCAGATATGCAGTTTCCACATACTCAGGAGATGCAACATCTGAATCTCATATATCAAAGATGACGATAGTGCAGGCTCCCTTGATTCTTGTGTGTTCTGCCTTATGACCTGCCCTCAAGAGATCTGACCAGGTGGGACTTTGTTATGGATTTATCAAAAGTGGCAGATAAGTCAAATTTTGCTGTATTTGATACTGATTTTGTGCACTAAAGTGTTTTTGGTAGCCAACATAGAAAGAAAGCCAAGATTCAAATGGCCTCAGTTTCAATTGATCCTCTCTTCCATTTAAAAACGCAATTCCAAATGGGAAAGAAATTTTACTGGAACTTCATAAGGGGATCTAACAGTAGCAGGGACAGATATGGAAAACTAACCACATGGCGGAAGATGTGTTGAAGCTGAGAGTATGGATGGTTAGAGCGTGAGGCCACATATTCGTCAGTCAGGCGGTAACCGACATGTTTGTCAAACTTTTTCAGGATTTTTCTGAGTCCTGTTGCATTCATATCAACAAACTGGAGAAGTTTGAGCAAATCTTTCCCCACTGACTCATAAGCCTGTTGAAGTGCAGCTGTTTGAGTAGCCCCAATGCCTTGTTCTGAATCTTCTGCAGCCTCACGAACATCTGCCAACTGAGAGAGACGAGAAGCCAGCTGGCCTTGTTGCATCAGCAGAAACAGTACAATCTTCTCAACCTGGTGGAAAAAAGAAATTGTGGAGAATAAGCTAGATTTGTCAGGGTGCAGCACAATGTGTAACAGAACCAAAATCAAATCAGGTTTCAGTTTGCAAATACTCCATCTTATGGTTGTGCTTGTGAACAGACATTTTTAATTTGGACCACGTAAACCTCAAATGATGCAAAAGAAGCATAGCATTCCTTCTCGTATGTAGTTTGTGCTTCCAGTTCACAAACCATTGTAACATTGGGGCAGTTTAATGAGAAAATTTTGTAGTGTACTGAGAATCAAAACAAACCTGATGGTCGAGCATTACTGAGAATTCTCTTAGAACTTGCTTGCGGTTTCCTCTTCGATCACTTTGCACGTGGCTAGCAAATTCTTTCACTTTCTCCTTCATCATCTTGTAAGAAATGTAGTACCTGCCGAGACAGGTAAACGTTCCACATTAAATGAGGCTCAAGGCAGAAAGCCCTAATTGCACCACTAGTGAAAATGTGATCATAAAGATTTCGAGCCCAAATTCTCATGGATCCTTGGCAGATTGATTCATAAAGTCAGTTGTTGTGTGTTTTTTCCACATGCTGTTTTGTTATTTCTTGCCAGTCTGCAATCCTCTGGGATACAGCATTCTACTTAGCATGGCTTTGGGGCTGACTTGAGCTTGATATACTCCAATTGTTCAGAACTTCTGAAAACTAGTCTTGATCAATATCACAACAACAGGCCAATGATAACACAAAAAGTTTCCTAACAAATAGGATTCAAATTCAAGGATGGTACTGAGACTCACTCCTCCCATCCATGAATCCGTCGCTGCCTCAGCTTCTTTCCAAACCCCACCATGATCGCTGGAGATACTGAATTAGCATAACCAGAAAATATTCCATCGATGCCGGTCATCAGCACAATTAAACGGACGATCGTGCATGTTAGGAGGATGTGCATGCATGTTTTGGAGCCTTCAGACGGAGTATGCAAACAAATCTTAGCAATGAAACATCACCCCACATGCAAGATGTTATACATGTGATCGAGACTTTAGATGCAGACGCACACCAAGGCGTGTATGGATTTGAATATCTTGAGAGACATCAATTGGAGTTCTTAGCGTACCTGAATACTTAGTCGCTTGCTTTTTCCTTCACGTCGAAATCGCTGCGTTCCAAGCAGTCGATAATCCTCTTCTTCGGCAAGATTGTGTGCTGAAGTGATTCGGCTTTAGGCTGCAAGGTTTAGAACGACATTTCAATCACATCTTGCGGATGCTACTACAGATGTTGATTTCCTATCCGAGTCTTCTTGACAGTAAATTGCACAAGTAAATGGAGCCGTCGGCACTTTGCGTGGAAACAGTCGGCACTAAATCGCAAATTACTTACCTGGGAGAAATCTTCAGATGCTGGCATGATCGGTAACAGTCTTATGCTCGTGAAAGCTCAGCAGGCGAGTCACAGATCTTCAAGCAGGAGAATGCACGAAGAGTATCAGACTACATAATCTGGAAGAAATTAGCCATTAAGATGAACTTCACAAATGTTCAAAAGGTGGACGCAACGAGAGTCAGCATATGGGGAAAATACGTACCTCCACAGAGCTAATAATATGATTCCACAGCTCCAGAGGTAGAAATAGGAGAACCAGACTTATAACAAAAAGCTTCACGAATAAAAGCGTAACATGATCCTTAGAAGTTCAGCAATTATTAGAAACCTTGATCAATAGAAAAAGAACGCCAAACCTTCAATCGAAAGCGATGAATAAAATCCCAGACTCTGAATTCTCATGCGCGGAAAGTCAATATTTTACAACAGAAGAACAGGACACGCTCGAGGGACGAAGATCAAGAAGTCTAGCCGATCGAGACCTCCGGCTTCTGTTATATGAATCAGCTACAGAATACACAAAAAAGACATCACCGGATCATCCAAAAAATCATCATCTAAATGAGAGAGAGTAATCCCGGACTCCAAGACCATCTTCCTGTCTGTGGATCTTCCACCAACGTCAATAAAATCCTTTGGAGCTCCTACGAATCGAAACGCAGAGCGCACACAAATGCACACAAAAGGCCCCAAAGTCTCTCTTGTTCTCCTGGAGCCAGAAGCGGGTTCACCCGTTGTAAAATCGGGTCACCGGGGATGTAACGTACGAATTCGCCGTATAAATGTAGTCCAAGGAGCAAAATCCTGAAATACGTGTATTTTTCTGGAAGGCTGCAATTAAGACAAAATCTCGATAAAGGACTAATTAAGAAAAAACAAAACCAGAATTAAAGTAAAACATTCCTGACTTATTGGTGGACTCCTATTGGTCACTGGATCCTAATTTTCATTTTCATTAAATTTTGTAGCTAAGGATATATTGGCTATAAAAAGGAACCAAAAAAGTAAAATAAAAAATTGAATTGGGCACATACACAATTACAAAAAGATATAGTGCATTACCAATACATCACGTGGCAAGATGTGATTTGTGTAGAATATTCAGTGTTCACACATTGTTGACACGTAGTGGCCCTTCTTTTGCTTGCTTACATGTTCACAGACCATTTCCACAGCTCTTGTGAAATTTTCATCCAAGTAAGTTCTCAATCCTTAAAGTTTGAATCGACTTTATTGCACTTTACAACTTTTTGTATGATGATAAGATCACCACAACCTATGAATATTTTTTTTCTGCTTTGCTTAAACACTATTCCAAACATTGTATAAGATTAATATGCACACGCAAAGCACACTGCCTGGATTTTTCCTTTGTATTTTCAGCTCCCTTACTTGCCTAAAGAAACCTGTTTTCAATAAGGGGGATCTTCTGCTGTGGAAGGTACTAGCCAGGCTGTACTGGGATCTTCTAACTAGCGGCAAGTACTAACCAGCCTGTCACTATTTCTAAAAAGTGAAAAAATCCCAGCTCTGCTTTAGGTAGGAAAAGGACCTAAGTACAGGCGCTTTTGTGATTTTCAACTTGTTCCCTCGGCCTACTGGCCTTGGGCACAGATCTCATGGAAGGGCCTGTACGTAGGCCCTTATCCTATACAAATGAACCAAAAAAATCCAAAGAAGAAAGTAACCATGGCTAGAAAAGTACCTAAACCCTAAAATTTACTTGGGCTCTATACTAGGGAGTTCTCAAAGTGAGTATTTGAAAATGACTATTATGCACAATAGATGAGTATTACAAAAAACATAATAAGTAAATTGAAGCAAGAACCAGCCAACATTGGTAGCAACCAGTGTTGTGTAGGTATATAGATTTACACATACCAGGCTGGGGTATGAATATGGTTTGGGTATGTAATTAAACTGATCAAATTAGGTATAAATCTTGTATTAAAACCTAAAATGTGAGACTGAGTATAAATCTGGTATAAATCTTTTTTTTAAAAAGTTTATACCAGTGGATATCAACCTTGATCTTGGTATATTTTCATGACAATTGGAAAAACTTCAAATCTTAAACAATGCTCCACAATGAACCAACAAAGACAAACAAGTCCAAACAATTTTGGTTAGATGGTCATTTATTTCATCTACACCCACTCACAGTTTGGAACTAATGAAGATAGTTGGGGATCATGCCAGCAGCTCACAAACTGGGCAAGTAATTTTTGGGCGAATAGATCACAATTGAATTTTTGCAAAAACTGTAAAGACTCTTTTCAAGAGTGCACAACCCCTCTCAGTTCATTCATTTTTTCAGAGGAACTTACTGGTTTTCTTGAGCACTGTTTGATGTTATCGTTGTGCAACACACCTCCCAAAAGATCTTCACTTTGAAGCTCCAATCTCCCTCCTTGTTACTCGGGTACAACACTTTGCCACCTCCACCCCTTTCTCCTTACTCATCACCTAAACCTAAAGTGCCATACCCAACACCCAGGTGTGCATATAGATTGAAGCTCCTTCTATGAAACTCAATACTAGGACCTTGATGAAACACTCCAAAAAAATCCTAAACCGTAAGTATGAATCGTAATATCATAAATGAGAACACCAGTCTGGTCTGTTATGGGCTGGGTATAACATGTGAAGACCGATAGGTATGTTATGAGCCTGGGTATTCGCAAGATCTTATATCAGACTGGTATGATTTTTAATACCTGGGCTCATACCAGAGTTGATACCCTGATCTACCCCTATATACCTGTGCACAACACTGGTTGCAACCAATGTTGTGCAATTCTTCCTTTTTAAGAGAATCTTTCATCCTGATTTTGATATTTAAATGTTTTTTGGAGGTTTTGCGAGTGGGGTTTTAGCCTGATTTTTTAAAATTTTAAATCTTTTGGTTTCATTTTTAGCACATTTTTTCAAATTTAAGAACTTCCCAGTCTGGTTCAGAAATCAAGTCGAGGTCCATGTGCACAGTACACACTCTCCAATGCTACACATTTAATGGGTATAAAGCTTTATAACAAATTAAAACAAAAGTTTATCTAAATATAAAGTTAAATTAAATAAAATTAATACTTAAGTTAAAGTTCAGCATACTTATCAAATTTTCAAAAAAAATCAACTTGTCTGCTTAAAGAACTTGACCTTGTGTTAAAAAATGGTTTTTTGCAATTTCAATTTCAGTTCCTAAAGACTATTCCATGATCCAATTTTTGTGCCAATTCTAACATAAGGATGTCAACTTGGATTAGATCACAAAAACCTAAACCATTAACTGATTTAACACTACAAACCACATACTCTCACAACACTTTATGTTATGTATTTCATTAAAATAAGCCACTGTAAGGCTAGATTAGGTTTCTAGGGTTTGTAGGATGTTAACCTACCTAGTCTAGTTGGATAGGCTCGTAGGTCCGCAGATGTAAACATCCAACCTGAACACGTGTCATAGACATGGTAACTGAATCTGTAAATTTGAAGAACCCCCACCACGTGTCAACACTGTGTGAACACTGAATATTCTACACCAATCGAACCCTGCCACGTGATGCATATGGTAACGTACTATGTCTTTTTGTGATTGAATATATGCCAATTCTTTTTTCTTTA
>Ga0209208_10004195_pt1 | contig 20537 bp, 14 predicted proteins | sample S1TSphfallax_3_FD_187694 | JGI IMG/M metagenome (GOLD analysis project Ga0209208, IMG submission 187694) | Host-associated microbial communities from peat moss isolated from Minnesota, USA - S1T2_Fd - Sphagnum fallax MG (SPAdes) (version 2) | ecosystem: Host-associated > Plants > Peat moss >...
GGGGTGGGTCCACATGTGACGTTTCTTGCTCACTCTTCTCTTCAAGTGGCCTCTCTCTCCACAAGTGTATAGTAATAAAGTTAAGTTGTGGGGTCCAATTGGCATACACACAAATTACACCAAAAATACACATATAGAGAGTTGTGATGTAGGTAGTAGGACTCATAGCACCCAAAAAGAAAAATGAAAAAAAGAAGAAGATTTATTTGACCACCCAAAACACAAAAATTACTTAGTTCTAAGTTCATTAATAAGTCCAAAACATACAAAACAACAATCAAGTAAATTAAAAAAAAGTGCAAAATTTAAGTGTAAATTCAATATGTGACCCAAAAGAAAACCATAAAAATTATTGATAATGTACAAAAAAATAGGTACAAAACTTAAGTGTAAGTCCATATTTGACCCAAAGAAACAAGCATAAAATGAATGAGAATGTAAACAAAACATAAGTACAAAACTTAGGTGTAAGTCCATATATGACCCAAAAAACAAACATAAAAACATTGATAATGTGAACAAAAATAGGTACAAAACTTAAGTGTAAGGTCCATATATGACCCAAAAAACAAGCATAAAAACATTGACAAAGTAAACAAAAATAGGTACAAAACTGAAGTATCAGTTCATATATGATGCAAAACATAAGCACTTAAAAATAACAATAATGGAAACTAAGAAAATGTACAAAACTTAAGTGTAAATCCATGTATGATCCAAGGGGCCAAAACACAAACATAAAAATAAAAAATATAATGTAAACAAAAAAACAAGGTACTTAACTTACAAAACTGAAGTGTAGGTATGTCCATATATGACCCAAAACATAAATATACAAATAATAATAATGCAAACCCAAATAAAGTACAAAAACTTAAAGTTCATATATGACACAAAACACAAACATAGAAATAAAAAATTAAAAAAAAATGTCAGAAAAAAAAACAGTATAAAATTTATGCCTAATTTGCCAGAATTTGAGGAAAAAACAAAAAAAGTCTTCAGATTTCTACAACACGTTCCAGAAAGTAAGCCAGAATATAAAAGAGATTCTTAAAATTTTTGAACTTTGAATATCTAGTTGTCTATAGCCATATTTGACTAAATTTAAAACAGACGATGATCATTTTGGCAAAATCATAAAATTGAAACAAAAAAAACCCTACACTTAATAATGAGACACAAGGGAAATAAATAGAAAAAAGAAAAAAAGAAAAAAAATCAGTTTGGTGAAAAAAAGAAAGAAAAAAGGCAAAGCCAAAAGCCAAGCAAATGAAAGAAAAAAAAGAAAAAACAAAGCAAAGCAAAGCAAAGCAAAGCAAAAGCAAATCATATCAAATCAAAGAAAAAACCAAAAACAAAGTGAATCAAACCAAAGAAAAAACAAAAACAAAGCAGAGCAATGCAAATAAAAAAGAAAACACAAAGTAAATGAAACGAAATGAAAGCAAAAATAAAACAAAGAGAAAGAGAGAAAAGAGAAAGAGAGATGGGGGAACGAAACGAAAGCGACGAAGGAGACGACGAGACGGGGCCCGGCGAACGCGGCAAGAGCCGTTGCTTGGGGCAGTTCCTGTGCTTTGCCCGTCGCCGTTTTCCTGGCCTTTTTCTTCTTCCATTTCTTCGTGGTTTGTGATTTTCTCCGCTTTTGTTTTGTTTTTGTTTGATTTCCTTTTGTTTTTTTTTTTCCGTCCCTTCCGTGATGCTCTTCTTTTCTTCTGTATTGCTTTGACCATGCCTGCTGCTGCCGCAGTGCACGCATGACTTTGCTACGTCTTCTGTTTCTCTCTATTCTCTCTTTCTAACTGCTTCTTCGTTTACTCCTTGTTCTTTCTCTCCATGTCTGTCCTTCTGTGTGTTTCTCGCTCTGTTCCCGTTGTTTGTTGCCGCCGCTGCTGCTGCACGCGGTGATCGTTGCAATAACTCTTGAATCTGGTTTTTGTTGTTGTTCCTGCTTTTCGTGGATCTCGGTTTCTGGCTTGCAGCAAGCGTATGTTTTTCATAAAAAGAAAGATTTGATTCCGGATTTCGGATTGTGCTTTGTTTTTTTTTTTTTTTTTTATTTTTTTCCGTCGGGGGTTGTTCTTGTACGCCGTAGACTGTCAGTTGCGACCTGTTTTTGTGGTATCATCTCTGCCTTGGTGAAGACGATAGGGAAGCAGAACAAGGACGAGAGGAGTAGGAGGATAACAAGGACGTGATAGGAGGGAGAGGGGAAGATTGGACGAGATTTCTGCTATTGTTTTTGGTGTTGGAAGCTTTTGAACAAGTAAGGTCGCAGACGGCTTCTTCTTCTTCTTCTTTTGCATTTTTTCTTGGTTATATTCTCCGTTGTTTTCTTCCTGTTTGTGGACGTTTTCGTTGGGGTTTGGAGAAACGCTTTTCTTCGTTTTTGCTGAAGGAGAGGGGCTTAAAACCCTAGGATATTGTTGCCCGGAGATTACAGAGAACAGATCTACCATGCTTTTTGCGCTTGTTTTGTGTTTTTAGTGAGGAGCAGTTTGAATGCTCTTGCTCTGTGTTGCGGTTGCTGTTTCTGGATGTCCAGTAGTAGCGGCTGACTTCCTGTTGTTGTACATGATAGGTTGTATAAGATAGATAGGAAGGAACGGGCATCTCATTCTTCCTGGCTCTTGCCAATAGATAGGTTTTGCTGGAGAAATAAATCTCTCCCGGCCGTGGCCTTGCACTTGTCTAGGGTTTCGTAAGCTTGCCCTGCAAGTAGTAGTAGTAGTTGGCGTAGTTGCAGTAGATCTTTTGTTTTTGGATAGGGTTTTGGAGCGAGGGAAAAAGATAAGGTAGAGAAAGGAAATAATTTGTTTGAGGCGGTTTTTGTGTCTTGTAGAGGGTTTGTTTTGTCAAGTATGCAGGTGAGGAGGAGGAGGGGTCAAGGCCATGGTAACCTGGGCGAAGAAGAAGCCTGCTGAGAACGTGAAGGAGTTCCATGGCTCGAAGAACCTGCTGTTGGATGGGTTGCCCTTAGGAGGAAAGAGTGACAGGAGGAGCCTACCATTACGTGACATAACTGCCTCCATGATGCTGGCAGATGGAGGGAGGGTGGTGGGGCAGAATGAGGTAGGAAAATCTGGAACTGATGGTGAGGAAATGGCAAGGGGGGGAGAACTGTTTGAGGACCAAGATACTGACAGAGCCCACTTTCCGAATGTCAGCCAGAAGTTTTGGAGGTCTACTACATGGCAGTCACACTCTGCACCGCCAAGCCCTGGCCCCTCACCACGGCAACTTTCTGGGTTTGGAGATAACAGAAAGCCTTTCCCTCTTACACCACGTCCTCTTCAGCCTGTCTGCAAGGTGCGGCCACCTCCCCTGCAACCCCCAAGGCGAAGCATAGATGGGAGTGGAGAGGTTGATGAAGGCCTGCCAAGCACTCCAGGTGGACGGAGAGATATGAAGGGACTTTTGGGTCCTGGGATGAAGCTTGATCTTGGTGCAGTTCAGCGCAATAGGGATACGTGTGAACCCACAGAAATGCAGCTTAAGAGGGATAAATTTGCCTTTTTTGATAAGGAGTGTTCCCGGGTTGCAGAACATATTTATCTTGGGAGTGATTCAGTTGCAAAAAACCGTGAGACACTACGGGAGAATGGGATTACTCATGTGCTGAATTGTGTAGGGTTTGTGTGCCCAGAGTACTTCCGGGAGGATTTGAGCTACAAGACCCTGTGGCTGCAAGATAGCCCATCAGAGGATATCACGAGTATCCTGTATGATGTATTTGATTACTTTGAGGAAGTGAGAGAGCAGGGTGGGCGGGTCTTTGTGCACTGCTGTCAAGGGGTTTCTCGGTCAACTTCTCTAGTCATTGCCTACCTGATGTGGCGGGATGGTCGCAGCTTTGAGGATGCGTTCCAAGATGTCAAGGCTGCACGAGGGGTCACGAATCCCAACATGGGTTTTGCTTGCCAACTTCTGCAATGTCAGAAGCGTGTGCATGCTACACCTGTGAGTCCCAACTCTGCTTTGCGGATGTATCGCATGGCTCCTCACTCTGCTTATGATCCTCTACATCTGGTGCCCAAAACTGTGAACCATCCAGCTGCCTCAGCTCTTGATTCCAGAGGTGCCTTTGTTGTTCATGTGCCTGGTGCCCTGTTTGTCTGGCAAGGATCCAAGTCTGATTCGGGCATGGTTGTAGCTGCCCATGCATTTACTCGGCAGGTGGTACGATATGAGAGGGCTCAGGGTAAAAATGTTCAAGTCCTCGAAGGTGAAGAGCCCTCTGAGTTCTGGGAAGCTTTGAGAAAGCAGATGCCTCAGAGTGAGAGAACTGCTGAGCACCAGGATCCAGATGCTGGTAAGGAAAATGGCTCTCCCAAACCCAGAAGAAATACAGAGTCAGGGGCTGCATGTCGCACAGTGAAGCAGCTCCCAGTGTATGACACAGATTATTTGCTTTACCAAAGAGCAAAAGATAGGGCAGTGATGCCTGCAGAACCTATTCCTGGAGCACCACATGGCCCACCAAGGGATAGTGGGTGGAGCAGACTCCGTCACAAATTCTTCTCTGTGTCTGGAGGCAAGTCTATGTTAGCGAGGGAGGGAGTGGATGGAGTAGGAGATTCTCAACCTGTGTCAAAAGTAGGGTCCAAGACTGAAGCGCATGAAGAAGGCTGCCTGGCAACAACAGTGGTGTCAGGTCCAGCAGCATCCCCAGACCCTTCACAATGCTCATCCGCATCACCTTTCTCTTTTCGCTCATTCTCATCAAATTCATCCCATTCTCCTCCTTTTCTGACATCTCCATGTATGTCTCCACCTCCTTCTCCCATGCTATCTGTACCTCACTCACCTTCTCCAAAATCTGCTCCTGTGTGGTCACCAATATCTGGAGAAGCCCCACCCAGCCTTATGCCCTTTCCATCTCTTGGCCATTTCCCAAGTCAGCTAGACAGCAAGCCCTTATCTCGTTCAACATCAAAAGGGCCTACCCTATCTCTGGCACAACGTCGAGGGAGTGTGTCTCCCTCCCTCAATCTTCCATCATTGGTTGATGGAGCCACTTTGACACCGAGAAGAAAGCCTGAGCTTCCTCCAATCTTGAGTGGAAATGTGACAGAGTGCAACAGGGCTGCAGCTGATACAGGTGGTACACTAGGTGAATTTGATACACATGACAGGGTGAGAGAAGCTCTTCCAGATCCCAATAACAACATGGCAGTGCAGGATGTTGGTGAGCAAACAATCCCTATTGCAACAAGGTCTGCTAGCTTGTTACAAGAGGATCTTGGAAGGAAGAAGGCAGGGCTGCAAGGAAAAGCCGTTGAGCTTTATGAGTGGCCACAAATGGAGAAGATTGACATGTTCACAGAGGATGATCTGGATACACATGCAGCTTACATCCTGGTAGTGCCAGATTCACCATCAGGAGTAGGGGGCCATGTATATGTGTGGGTGGGTAGGGGTTCAAGGACCAATTCACCTGGGGAAGATGGTGATGTCAACAGAGCCGGTGAAGAGCACTGGATAATGATAGGGCAGGATCTTATCAGACAGTGGCAGCTGCGGCAGGACATACCTCTTAAGGTAAACTAGAGTTCTGTTGTTATGCTGTGGGACTTTTGTGCCATTTTCTCTGTCGTTTTTCTCTGTCATTTGTTGGTGCTTGGTTTATTCAGAGCTCCCTCTGCTGGTAGTTTTATTTTGCTTGCATCCAATGTCTCTTGAGTGCTAGCCAACATCACGTCTGAGTCACACCCACTGTTGGGAGCTGATGAACTAAGTGGGTAGTCATGGCAGCTCGTCACTGCCGTTCGTGATGAAGGTGATGGTCTGCCACTTTGTGAGCGACTCTCATGAGGTTATGACTGCACTCATTGTCGTGTTACCTTTAATTGTTGTTGTGGAGATTTCTCTGCAACTTCATCAATCTTTGCTTGCATCCATGTGCTTGCACATGATGGAGGTCCTGTAATTTGATGCAACAATTGATTCCAGGCTCTGGTTTTGGAGATGCCAACTTGCTGGAGAAGAGAACAACCCAAAGGTTTGGTAGGACTTGTTTTTAGTGAGGTGCCACTTTGGTTAATTGTGTGCAGGTGGTGGAGGATGGAAATGAGCCTGATGAGTTCTGGGAGTATTTTGTTAATGGCTGACCACTACTGAAGTGGGCTCCTTCCATTCAGGCATGGTGTTCAACTATATCAACCCTGTAATTGCCCAAATTTTCTGCTCCTCAAATTCTGCCTGGGACACAAGCAGAAAAGGGAACTAAAATTGTGTGCAAGGTGTAATGCAATTACAGAGTGGTTGCACTTTCCCCACAATACCTGATTTGGTCAAAAATCATGAGCATATCACCAAGAGGTGTGGCTCAGAAATCTCTGCCATGATTTGAAAATGAGCCAGGAGGAGATGCACAAGAAGCATGAAGTGTGGCAACAGGAACTGATTGAGATAGAAATGAAAAGCAAACCTGGGTCATAGGCCAGAACAGATGCTCTTTTGTAGTCCATACATTTGGTAGGCTCTAGTTGCTTGCTCTTGCAGACTATCCACAGGCTTTGTAACATGTCTGCCTGGCAACATTTATGAAACTTGAGCCCCCCTAATGTTGGGCTTGAGTTTCATGAATGTCAAACTGGGTTGCTTTGGTGGGTCTGTGATGGAGAGATTCATACATTGTAAAATATTGATTCATTTGAAAGTGATAATAGTAGCACACCAGTTCTGGTTTTTGGAAGGAGTTCTTGTGCTGGGTCAGTGTTTGCCTTTGCGAAATGGTTAGCAAACCCTCTGCAACTTACAGCCTTTTGAATCCTAGTAGTGCAAATGACTACACGTGTGGTTATCAGTAGCAGGTATTCGATCTGTCATTCCAACCAGATGATGGAACCTTGCTTGTCAGGTGAAATTCTGCACATTTCTGGATGAACTCTGAAGTATTGTGAAGTCTCTGATGTTTATATGGTACCTCTATGGCCTTGTTCTACTGGAACCAATAGATAGAAAAGAACAAAAGACTGAGGGACCTTGATGATGGTGGGTAGATCATGAAGGGCTGCTGCATTTTTGGAAGGTATGTTGCAGACTGTGTTAATTTATCCTGTTAAGGTGTGTCCCATTCTGATATGGATGTTGGATGGATCAGTCTGTATCAAAGCATGTCTGGTTCCCTGTGTTTTCAGTTTATTGCCCATCTCAAACTTGATGGATCATGTTCCAGATTTGAATGGACATGAATGGTGTTTTTCATGGGAAATTTTTGGATTGAACATAAGCTGAAATGCTTTTGATACCTTCACTGCTGACCTCAAGCCTGCAAATTTTGTATGATTTCATGTTTTCAATTTTACACCCCCTTGGCAAATCAAGAAACTTCTTAGTGGTCTGCTGTGAGTCATGAAGAATGAGCACTGGAAACTTTTCAGAATCAAATGCAATAATGCAGCACTGTGCAAGGATTTCAAGGACGAATGGGTGTGTTTTGGAATTGTGGAAGACGGTTGAGCTCAGGACACTCTTCATAATTTCTCTCTTATATTATGAATGTTGGATGTGTATAATTTGGTTGCAAAAGACTTTCAAGCTTTGTGATGAATCCATCCTGGATGGAAAGTTATTGGGCACCTCTTACTTTGTTATGGCTTATTGCCTGAGCCACCTTCCTTCTAATAGTAAGCTTCCAATCTCCCCAAAATGGTTCACTAAGCTTCTTTCTAATTGCTTATTTATTAAACTTTCCCTGAATGGGATCCCCATATGATTTGCAAGCTTTTGGAATCAAAAGAACCTTAGCTACCCACAAGTTATATTTATTCACTCTGGAAGCACATAATCTTTGAGGTTACTATTAAATAGTTATGTGCTGTGTGGGTTTAAAAACAAGTCCATTTGGTTGCATTTACTGAAGAGAAACAACGCGAACTTTGATGCTTGCTTAGAATAGATAAATACACATAGCACTTGAAAGTTGAAACAAATGAATTTGAACCATAACATGCATTTGACATGGTATAATGTGGAAGGTTTTGCTACCAATATGTGTTAACAATATAGATTTCAAGATGGGTCAGGGATTGTCTTTGCTTTCAAGACTCTGTACATTGTTGTCTTTCATGTGAAGTTTTGTCTTATGTTGTATCAATGGAAATGTATGTTCTAGTTGCATAGCAGATACCAACATTATTCAGAAATATGTGTAATCTTGATATCATTTTCCATGTCACCCATGTCCATCCCAAATTGCTCAACTTGGGTTTGGACATCAAAAGCTCTAACCTCACTTGTACTTTTTCCTTATTAATCTAGGTCATTGGTAGGATGTAAATAGTTGAATGACATAAAATGCATCTAGTATGGATGAATGTTGATTAAAAATGAAAGGTGAATGAAAGGGACAATGAGGGCTAAAATTCCATCACAGGATGAGTTTAGTCCCGTAACTCCATGATTCTATAGTATGCAAACTTTGTATATTTTGCAATAGGTATCATAGTACATGGGTGACTTTGGCATAAATTAATTGTTTTTTTAATTTTGTAGAATTTTTTGGAAAAAAAAAAATCTTGTTGTCAAAAATTCCCAAAATTTAGATTATAGGAATCTGGAATTGAACCTTGGCCTCATACAAATAAGCACATTAGATGTGAACAAATTAACCACTAGAACAATAAGAGAACTCTAAAATTGGCTTAGAATTTAATATTAAACTTCTTACATGTTGAAAAGTTTAAAATTGAAAACTCACATGCCAAATCTTAAATTTTAAAATAAATAAAATTTTCAGCACTTGTGTGCCAAACCCACCGAGGTACTGGGCGATCACATTGGTCATCCACTATTAGGTAGTACATGGCCATCAAAGATTAAGCCCAAAGCAAACCACACTCACTATCGCACCAAGCAGGATGAATGGTGTGAGGACAGGAAACAATTGTTCTGTGGTATTCCTGTCCCGTAGCTAACCATGAAGTACACTCTACAAATAGTGTGACAATTTGGACCAGTGTTGGCCGGATACTTGTAATACCCTCAAATTTTACAAGTCAACATTTTCTGAAAGAGTATGAAAGCCATTCTTTTGCTCAAAGAGACCAGCCTCTTCTATCTCTGCCTCACATTCCTTTAATAACTTTGATTCCTGAGTGAAAAAAATTGTAACATCTTTGTCTATGAAGGGAAATCAATTTGATTTAACATATGAGGGTCAACTTTTGTAAATCATAACAAGGATATTAAGATTGTTTAAGCCAAACCTACAAGGCCTTAAAACAACTCAAAATACCAACAAGGTTCAAGGATTTTTTTTTCCAATTTGAGTTGGGCTTAGGAGGGCTGGAGGCTATTTTGCAAGAAACCCAACAATAGGGAATTTGGTCTCCTACTCTTTCCACCATTGGAAAGGCAAAAGTAATTTTGTTTGACACAACAAGATGTCAAAACAACGATAACTTAGGGATAAGTAGTGTCTCTTACTAGCTTCCCAACTAGAAGGAGGTGTACCAAATGAATAATCATATCAATAATTACTATTGTTTCAAGAGCTTAATTTTGCTTTTTGGAGTTAATTTTTGAAACCTTCAAAGTGGAATAAAAAATTTGTTGTCATATTCATCATTGCTTTGTCTTGCTTTCTCTCAACCAACATACTTAGTTAGACGTTGGAGTCCTTAGAAACAAAGGTCTAACATTATTGTTATCATATTATGAAGCTTGGCATGATTCAAATGAACAAAAATATTAAGAAAAGGAGGCAAAATTGTCACAACCAACAAAACCATTCTTGCAACAAGAATGTCACGTTTACTTTCAAATTTTATTGCAGAAGTGGTGCCACATTGTAGAAGTGGTGTAACATTTTCCCTTTGCACATCCCCATGTAGTTTCATAGAAATCAACATGGTTATATAACCAAAACATTAGACAACAACCAATAATGTTTTGTTTGGTTAAAACAAATTGTTGAACCATTGGGTTCAAGGTTTTTGTGACAACACAAGCAATATGGCCTAGGCCAAGTTGCTAGGAACACATGCTTTGAGTGCAATGACTAATTTTGATAGCAATGCTAATGGCACCATCATATTTCAAAAGTTCTTTTGAAATACAACTTTCAAAACAAATTCTCAATGCACACCTTATCTCATTCTTGCTTTCTCTCATTAGACTTTTTGGTTCAAGCTATCATTCTTTGTAGAGCAATTTGAATATCCTTCAAAAAAACCTTTTTCATGTCCATGCACATCTTCTCTTCACTAATTACATATTAACTTTTGATATCAAGTGCCCATAATAAGTGCTAGCATAAGGCTTTGACAAGTATAAAAATTCACAACAATAAAAATAAAAACATTCCCAAGCATCCCAAATTTGACCCTTTAACTTTCAGATAAGAAATAACTATGTTTGGGTGAAAGCACAGGTACATGGATTGTTTGGATTATCACAATTCCAATTTTATGGATTGTAGATGAATTTAAAATGTAAAGACATATTCAAAATTAATATTATTACTTTTAAAATAATTCATATTGTAATAAAATTTAATGAAATCATATATATTTTATTTTATAAATGAATTTTAATGAAAAAATAGACTCATAATGGACTTTTGAAATGATGACATTATGTTCGTCATGCAAAGAAAGTGAAAAATATTGACTGAAAAAAAGTCATAATAATGTTGGAATGAAAATTTAAAATAGGCCACCATCAAATGAAGAATTTAAGAATAAAACGCATTAAAAAAATTCAATAGAATAAAATAATCATTTACAATAAAATAAAATATAATGTTAATTTTATTTCATTTTTATTCTATTTTTCTTGTTCAAGCTTTCTTCACATGGATTTTTAACCAATCACATGTCTAGGGATATTTATAGGGTGGCCTACCAATATTTGTGACCAAAAGAATTGGGGATAACTATAGGATTGATAGTTTGATCATTATTATAATTATAAGAATTTTAGAAAGTGTATAATGTTCAATTTTCAAAATGTCAAAAACAAGTCACCTAACCATGTTTTTATTCAATTGTCTATTGAAACCATTATCTTTGTCGAAGGTACATTGTAGATATTTAGTGCTTCAAGCAAACCAATTGTGATGTGATGAAACACCCAACAATCATTTATGAATTTCACTGTTAACACAAACATATTAAAGTTAACACAAAACATCCATAAATAAAAAACAAACAAGTAGTGATTACTAGAAGGATGAAATATTCCATTGTTTTCACTTGTAATGCAAGCATGTGTTTTTGCATTAATTCCTTGCAAGATGGCAACTAATCTTGGGGTCACAATACAATAGCAAGTCATCACAATTAAAGGTTATTGAATATCAACAAAACTATGCACACTTTTGTGATGAATAACACCAAGTTTTGAATGAATTGCATTTTTATTGTGTCACACTTCTTGTATGAGCTCTTTATTCCAAATAAAATTGTAACCATTGAAGGTGGCATTGCTTTGTGAAAATTTGAACCCATTTCAATATTTACGCTTCAAGACTTCTCTCATGGTTTAAAGAAGACCTAGTTTGGATAAGGTTTAATATTTACACTTTTGTCCCAAAGATCTAAAACACCCATGAAACTCCAACTCCCAAAGTGGAATCCATGTGGGAGTGTTGAGACTCATTTTCTTGCACTTTTAGCACATTTGTGGGAGTATTCTTGAGTTATAGGATATTAGATCTTGACCCATGTTTTTTGTTATCATGCTTTAGCCTTGATTGTGAACCCAAGGCTAAAGTCATGATAGTCACATTTTCATGAATTTTCCCAGTCATGATGAGGTGATAAATGATGCATTAATGGTTTCATTGCATTAACACACTCAACATTTCATTAAAATATTAATAAATCCAACCTAAATAATTCTAATGATGACACAACTACAACTTTTGTTTTGTTTCAAAGACATCATATCAAACTTGTCAGTGGTGTTTTCTTGAAAGGTGACACTTTATGTAATTAACTAAGTTGTGGGGTCCATTGCTTTTGTAGTGCCATGCAATGACCTAGTTGTCAAACATGTATCTTTAGGTTCATCCCTAAAACAAATAGGCTCAAATTCATTTAAAAACACATTGTTGTGTCCATGCCTATGATTTGATTTGACCCCATCACATCAAAGATGCAACAAATTTTGCAAAATAAACTTTTAAATGAATTGAAAAGCTACATTTCACATTTGAAATGAAAAACAACAATGTACTTGAATATTGAAAAGACAAAAGTAGCGACAAAAAAAACATGAGCTGAAAATTATTACCATGCCATTGAAGGCAATAAATGGACATTCAACGAATAACAAGGTGTGTTATACACAATGACCCTACCATTAATTTAATATCAACAATTGACATTTATGATAAATTGGTCATAGGTAGTGGATTTTTTTTAAAAATCTATTTTTAGTGTACATCATGTTGTTGTAAAAAAGAAACATGATTTATTTTTTTTGTTTTTTACATAACATTCCTTATGAGGAACCCAAAAGGGATCTCACATTGAATGATGACATGTTTTAGGAACTTATTTAAACATTAAAAGTTTTGTTACCAAACCAAAACAATAGGGAAATGTTGCGACATGATTTTTAAGTTTTTGCAAATCTAATGACTTTTGCTTTAGAAAAAAGTGATCAAATTTCCCTTTTCATATTAATTTTTCACATTTGTGCAAAATTTCAAACCAAAAAAAGAAGACTTATCATGACATGTGTATTTGAATGTTTTAAATCACATTGTCACATTTTGAAAGAATTACATGAATTATTATATGCATATAATGGGTGCCATAATCATCTTTAAAGAAAGTATTTTCATATTTAGTTTTGTGATTATGGATTGATGCCAAAGTTAGTTGGGTTGGGTGCACACTTGAGAAGATGACCAAAAAAAAATGTCAAAAGATGAATGTGAATATTTTTACAACCAAATTAGGATGAATCATCTCACCTAGTTGATAGGGGGCAAAAGCCCTTGAAGCTACAATATTCTATAACTATTCTCAACACAATATCCATGTTTTACGAGGTAGGGCCAACAAACACCATAAAACTTAGAACCTATATAAAGTTTCAAACTCTTACCAAGGACACAATGCAATCCAAAAGGGGGAATATTAATGTAAAACTTGTTTTTGCAAAAAAAAATATTAATCTATTGCATTCAAGTAACATTAGATAAAAAATTGCATCTTATTTTGGTCAAGATAAGAGCTAATATGAGTAAAACCTAGGTATGTTGAATGGATTGTACTAGATTTTAAAGGCATGACATTTATACCCTTATTCTTAAACCTTAAACCCTACTACCACATACAAGGACTTCACCTATATATATTAAACATTGCTTTGGACATGTATATTTGCACAAGTTAAATTAATCTCCACAAGGCCATTAAAATAATGACTAGTGTTCATTGCTTGGTCATAACTTTTTGTCCAAATGATAGCATTTAAGTAATCTCTCATTTTATTTTGTCTAATCAATTTTGCATGTTTATTGTTGGGGTTAGGAAACAATTACCATTTTGTGTTGCATGTGATAAATATTTCTAGAGGCCCAAATAAGGGGTATGGGTGGACTCACTTTAAGTATCTTCGAGGATCGTGGGTTAAAGTATTAGGTACCTTGAACTTAGTTACAAACCATAAGAGGTCATTGATGGTGTTTTATAGCCTAGTTAAATGTTCAATGTGATGAAGATTTCAAGTAGGTTGATGACACACTACAACTTGGTTACATGTTGAACATCTTGTTAATGTGGCAACACACCATAACACAAAAGCTCACTAGTTATATAATGTATATTGCTACCTTTTAATATTTCCTTAATACCTTTTTGTAGGTTCATGGTTTTTAGTTGGTTGAAGCTTGTAACTCACCTTCTTTTGTGTTCCATACCCTATAAGGTTGACACTCCCACCATACTATAAGTTATGTCTAGTAATTATCATGCCTAGGGAGGTCACTTCTTGTATATTTTAAGAAGCACCTAAGGCAAAAAGATATTTTTTAATATGTTATGAAATAATGACATATTCTTATTATATTCTATTTATATTTTCAAAATGAATTATCAACACCTTATTTACATTTAAATAAATTATGATTTTTTACCTTTTTTCAATAAGTTGCAACTTGTATTTTTTTGCACACCATTTGTAATAAAGTGGAAGTGACCTGCCCATATTAGCATGAGCACACACATGTTACCTTGAATGGTTGAAGCACTCATTAACTATTTACAACAACTTGCACACTTTTGTTTGTTAACCATTATATATTCCATTGTGACAACCATGTACATAATTGGTTGCTACTTGTTTCTTTAATTGTTTTAAACTATAATTTAGTTATTTTTTAGGAGGTTGATAAAAAAACTAGGTTACTTCTAGGCATAACTACACTCCTCATAACCCATAAATGGTCTCCATGTTTTCAAACTTGCAATAATTCAAAATTTCAAGGTGCATAAAATCAATGTTGAAGTTACCTTTCTTAATGAAAATCTTTATATATATATATATATATATATATATAAAAATAAAAGGGTACTATGGTTGAAGGTAAGGCAAACCCATCCTTGAGAGATGCCACTAATAACCACTTCACCAAAATTCAAGGAAAGGTGGACTTGCTTTGATTTAATTAATTTTTTTAATCTTTTTGATTTGTGATTTTTATTACTAACTTGCACCACATGGACTTTGTGTTCCCCACTTATGTATAGTGATATGGTTTAAGGTTTCCACTTTATATAATTAGCTAGGTCTTTTCAACCCCTTCAATTTTTGGACTACCCATTTTTGAACTTTGGTCTTTTTATATATTATAGATAACCTTTTTTTTCATTGGGTTTTTTAACATTTTTGATCCATTCATTTTTGTACATTTTTTATCAATATAATATTTTCTTTTAGTTACACTTGTTTGATGGGTATATGGTTAAGTATATATGTCTTCTTTTTTATCATCTTTTTAATCCTTTAGATGTAAGAATCAAAATTTAAATAATCCTACATGCACATTTTATAATTAATTTGTTTAGGGTTTACAAAGATCAAAATGAACATTGTGCAATACCTAGATCTAATGTATGAGGAATCACATCACTTAAAGCTTTTTAAAACAATACCCACATTTTAATTAGCTTATTAGCATTGTCATGAAACCAAACATGCAATACCTACATCCTTTTTATTTTAATTCCCATAAGGCCATTTCAAATTTGTAATACCTATATATAGGTTTCTTAAATAGTTACTGAGTTCTTACATCCATTGAAATACCCACATATAGGTCTCATAAATAGTTGTTGATTATTTTACATCCATTGCAATACTCGCATATAGGTCTCCATTGCAATATTTATGATACTCATATGACATCATAAGTTAGTCTAAATATCAACAAATAATGTCATGATTAAGGAATTACTAAAAAAATATTTTGAATAATGTAAATGATTGATTATCATATTTTAAAAATCATTTATTTCTTATTATTAATTAATTGATAATTTGATATTTAATTTATCATCTTAATTAGATTTTTTTATGTTGATAAATTATTCAAATCGTTTTTTTAGATAATTATTCATGGGAATTAATTGTCATAAAATTAATTCAAGTATACAAATAAACAAGTTTTGGGTACCCAAACCACTATTTGGTTATTTTGAAATGACTTTACATGTGGGTATTGCATTTAGGGTTGGGTTTTCACCTAAAGATTATTTTAAAATGAACTTGCATGCAGGTATTACAACTAAGCTTTGATCTTCATTCAAAGGCACCCAAACTACATATTGGGTATTTTGAAGCAACCTTACATGTGAGTATTGCATTTAAAGTTGGGTCTTCACTTAAGTTTACTTAAATCACTTATGGGTTATTTCGAAATGAACTTGAATATGGCTATTGCATTTGGGGCTAGGTATTCATATAATTTTACAATACATGCACATGTATTTACTTTCACCAACTAGAGATTTGGCCTTAATTTTTTTAATAATTAAATAAAATTTGTAACAAAACAAAATAGAACGTATGTGTTTTACCATTTGGTAATATCTCCAAGCTGATTTTTTCACTTAAAAAAAATGAAAAATAAAATGACATTGCATTGTTTTGCTTATGCTTAAGCCCTGAAAATTCCCCCCAAAATGCACCTTAGATTTATTTTAGTTACTATAGACTTGTAAAAAAAATGTTAATTAATTTATATGTCCCAAACTCTAAACTTAAATCATAATCCAATAGTATATATTTGTAATAATTATATGAAAAAATAAAGTTTTTCTCAATAATTTTTTAAAAATTCAAATTTAACATGTTATAATATTTAGAAAAGACATTAAATTATCATAAATGCTTACTAGGCTTATGTGGCCTAGGTTACTAGCCTAGGTAAACTACTTACATAACTAATAAATTTACCTAATAAGCTAGACCACTTTGAATACCTACCAAACCATCTAAGACACCAACCTAGAAGGCCTACACTAATGAACAAACTACATGATAGGCCTATATTATGTAGCTAGCTTATTAGGTAGTTAGTTAGGTTACTTAACAAGTAACCTACTAACCTATTACTTATGCTAGGTTAAGTTGTTTAATTTGGTTAATGTCGACATTTAACTTAGTTTAGATTAATTACTATAGATTTGTGAAAAACTTGCCAACTAGTTTATGTGTTCCAACACCAAACCATAATCTAATAATACATATTTATAATAATTACATGAAAAGATGTATTGTAATGTCCATTCCATAAATAATTTAGGTAACATAATTTAATAAAATATATATTAACTAAACCAAAATGGTTGCAATTATGACATTGTTTCCACTATAAATTATTTGTAATACCTACATATGGGAACCTATGTTCATCATCTATGAACTAAGGTGAACCTTAATAAATTGATAGGTTGAATTTAAGGGGGGTAAAAAAAGTGAATAGGTGGTTAATTAAGTATTTGGTTATGCAAAAAACATAGGTAGGTAGGTAGTTGGGTTAGTAGGCATGTTAATAAGTAAAAAGGAAATTCAAATAGCAAGGTAGATAGGTTATTAAGGTAGGTAGGCATGGAGGTAAGCAAGTTAGTAGATAGGACAAAAATTACACTAACAAGGTAGTCAGGTAGATAGACAAGTTAATACATAGGAAACAAGCTACCTTATCAAGGTGGCTAAGTTTGTAGAGTATTTATGTCAATAGGGTGATTGTGTATATAGAATTGTTAGTTAATAAGGTAACTAGGTCAAGTAGGGTAAATAGTTAGTACAATGATTAGGTCAGTAAAAAAGTTAAATCATTATAGTATGCAGTTAATAAGGTAGTTAGGTTAGTAGGATAAGTAGTTAATATAATAGTTAGATTAGTATGATAACTAAATATTAGGGTAACTATGTGTAAGTTCGGGTCCTAAAAAAAATCAGCCCAAAAATAATAATAATAAATAAATAAAATATAGTGATCAGCAGCAAAAAGAAATGGACTCTGATGAACCCCATCTGGCGCCCAATGAAGAAATGCGACCCATCCAGTGAACAGAATGGCCAACTGGTGCATTGGTGGCCGCTGGTTCACTCTCTGGCCTTCTTCTTCCTCCTCCGCTCCTCGTCAAAGACGCAGCCACACGATACAAGGTTCACGGGAAGAAGAAACGGCGATGGAAACGAGTTCTTAGTTCTTACCGAGTCTTTCATGAAAGCCGTCGTCCGCAAGAAAACGTGGGTTGTTGTTTTCCTGCACAGCGGAAAGAAAGGCGGAAAACAGACAGCGTGGATCTGGGCGGCCTGCACAAGCTTTGTCGTAGTGCACGTGGCTAGAGAAGGCCCAACGGCAGCAGCCTCTATTTGGATTTAGCACATCCAATGTGCAGTGCACACAGTTTAGTCACCTTGGCCAATCATTGTAGTTGGCCAATGAGAAACAATCATTTCCTGTGACTAGCGCTCTAGGAGGGCCCTAATATCATGTTCACTTTTCAAGGCCCCAAGCAGATTCACGGTGCATTTCTGTGGCTTGTCATCCAAAAAGTGTTGTGCAGGGGCATTTTCCGGCTGCTGTATTGGGCATTCTCTTGGTAATGCAGAAAAGGTTTTGAGAGGAGGATGCGCCAAACACAAACACCAATCCGGAGATACGCGGAGATGCCAGCAGGTGGACCCCATGCATGCGTGACTGCCGCAGAAACTACGTGGGAAATAAGTTGCGCAACCCAAGGACGAAAGTGAAGAATCGTGGCAGCAGCCGCACAAAGCAGTTAGTCGTGATGATCTGCTGCCGGAGTTCTTTCCACATATCTCTGCAGACATCGACGACCACCCCGCGAAACAGGCCACGAAGAAGCAGCCTCGAAGCTCTGCTGCATTGACGTGAAATCTTTCCCACTTTTGTATATAACAGAAGCCCGGAGTTCTCCTCTTCCTCCGAGTTCTTCCGAGGCCTCTTTGTGTGTGCAGGGGTTTGCGGTTTGCGGTTTAGGCATTTCTGATTATCGGCTGATCCAGCAGCTGCTCTCTCCAGTTCTCTCTAGTTCATTCAACGCGAGTGGTGGCGCAATTCTGTAGGGGAGTTGAAACCCTAAAGCCAGTTGAAACCCTACGAATCTCCCGAGATCATCATGTGTTTCGAGACCGGGTGTTCATCTGTATCATCATCAAGCTCTAGCAGCAGCAGCAGCCGGATGCAAGCAGCTCATAAAGCACATTGCCATCAAGCGAATCGTCTTCAGACTCTTTCACAGATGAGAGAGGCATTCGACTTGCTGGACCGGGATGGCGATGGCAACATTATGGAGTCGGATTTGACAGAGTTTCTGCAAATAAGTAATTTGCAGAACAAAACTACTTCTTTGAGTCCTGATGAAATCAAGCGCATGATTGCAGTTGCAGACATGAATGGAGATGGTGCTGTAAGCTTCGACGAGTTCCGCACGCTGCTGCTGTTGCAGCAGGAAAAGAATACAAATCCTTTCGGCGCCGCAACACCGCCGACGAGGAGAACTACCCAAACTTCAGCCGGGGGATCGACATATCTAGAGGACATGTTTCGAGTTCTAGACAGAAATGGAGATGGGGTCTTATGCTCTGAAGACTTGAAGCAAGTGATGAACACAATCATGGGACAAGCATTGTCAGCTGATGATCTTGCATACATGTTAGCAACCGCAAGTACTGGCGGCGGCTCCTCTAGCCATGATTCTTATGTCTCATTCCAAGACTTTGTTCGATTCATGACTACTTCTCCAAATCTCACAAAAGTATTTTAGGGTTGAAGGATCGAGGCTCTCCCGATCTTCAGATTAATCTGCCAGCTGCTAGAGCTGCTTTCACACCCTCTCATGAGGACTCATACGAAATATTCCTCTGCTGCAGCTAGAGCTTCACTCTCCTGAGGCTTAGTACAAATTCCTCTGCTGCAGCTAGAGCTTTCAGCCTCTTGAGGGGTCACTGCTGCTAATTTTTTTCAAGCAAGAAATTTTTTGAACAGAAAAATTCATCAGTACATGGCATTCTATTTTACTTGATAAGCATCATGTTTTGATAATTGTCAAATTGTGTAATGGGTACTAGTCTTTTTGCTCTCTTTTTCAGTGGCAGCTAGAGTCATCAGGATTCCTGGCTGCAAGCAAACAAGTAACTTACTATGGAAGAAGAAGAAGAAGAAGAAGAAGAAGATGATGATTATGATGATGATGATTTAAGTACTATGAGATTTGGGATTTGAACCTTTTAATTGAGCTTCCCAATTTCACCAATACTGCAGTATGAATTCACAGACTATCTACAGAAGACTCTGCATCCGCACTTTGCATTTCATGTAGACACCAGTTGTTGAATGTAAAACACCAGCTTGTTTTGAACTTCACCATAATATTTTGCAAGGCATGTGGTTATGCTGGAATTTTTTGAATTACATAATGACTAAGTATTGAGTATAGTTACTTTTGATATTGTATGTATATTCACTAAGCTAATTGCCTTGAACAAAATTCTTACCATTTTCTCTTGGAACCCCTTTCAGATTTTTACTACCATTTGCCATTTTACAAATGCTTTGAATATATTTAAAGACTGTTTTTTATTGGTTTCTTTCTATTTTGTTAATTTGTATAAGATGTTTCCAAATTTCACATGTTCATGTTTGTAATCCCAATCTTGCATAACTAATTACCTTTCTCCATTTGGTATTGTGACACAATACGTATAAATATTTTGATTTGCCCTACATTCATCCACTTATACGTGCATGATAAATGTAGGATAGATGATGAAATATTACTCCTACCCTTACCTTGTGAATAGGGGAAAATGTTTACAATTTACTCATACCCGTAGTGATAATTTTGCAAAGCTTTCATACTTTATACCCTTATCCTGTTTTGGAAGTTTGTTGGTCTACATACCTTTTACCTGGCTGATATATTAAAATTGATATACTCACCCAAGCATGGTCCAAAGTCCAAACCCATGGTTAGTCTATCTGAAGGCTGTACTTCATCCAAAGTACAGTGTGGGTGCCATTTTTGCTGGTGCCG
>Ga0209208_10004196_pt1 | contig 20532 bp, 18 predicted proteins | sample S1TSphfallax_3_FD_187694 | JGI IMG/M metagenome (GOLD analysis project Ga0209208, IMG submission 187694) | Host-associated microbial communities from peat moss isolated from Minnesota, USA - S1T2_Fd - Sphagnum fallax MG (SPAdes) (version 2) | ecosystem: Host-associated > Plants > Peat moss >...
TACAAGATTTAGTATTTGTTTTCTCTGCCAGTGAAGGAGACATTATAGAAGTGTAATTTTCATTTGATGCTGCATTTGGAGGAATATTATTAACCACGTGGTAGAGCACCTTGAGCAACAGGAAGTTAGTAACAGCCTCTTTCCATTAGACTCTTGTGATCACAGTTACACACAGTATGCTTGCTGAGATCCTAAAGGAAAGCCACTGACATAGGGCCTTGTTTTTTGCTGCCAGGTTAGGAGCTTTCCATTGGAGAGCTACAAGTGTGTCGAAAATATGTAATGAATCAATGTGATGCCCTGGAATCCCTAGGCACATCCCGTGGTTCTTGCCCTGTAATTTGCCTTTGTTCTTTGCTTTGCAATAAGATCTTCTCAGTTTTTCAAAAATAAACCAAAATAAAATGTAATTAATCATGAAGAAGGCACAGGTGTCATTCTATTGGGAGTCGTATTTTGATTCACAGCTCTCAAAGCTCCTGCAATTGGTCAATGCTTGATTGATAGAACTATGAAATGCTTGATTGATAGAACTATGAGATGTGAGATGATTGTGAGCACAACTGTAATGGACAAGGTATACTGTGATTACAGATTTAGGAAGGATGTCCTCGGTGTCATGCTAATGGTAGATCTTGGATATGGTGGCTCTAGAGTGTGCCAAGTCATCGTCATCTGATCTCAACTATTCTCTAACTATTGCAATCTGCAAGAAGTCCCTTAATTCTTTGGAGCTCTCTAATATTAACATTAGTTTCAAGATTTGAAAGCTTTCATTTACTATCCAAACTCCTTTGAAACCTTCCTGGCCAGTTAATTGTATAAATTCAACAACCGAAAATGTTCACTCTTGAAAAAGGGAGATCATGTATTGTTCAATCTTCTACTTTGGAGTTATGACATTCCATAACGTATCTATCACTCATATATGTCCTTTCTTTCTCCATAATCGATTGTACAAAGTTTCTTTATGGAAGGAATAAAATGGCCCAAAGTTGCCATATCCCCAAGGAAGAAAAAGTTGAAATCACCATATGTAGCCATATGGTCATGCATGGGGTTCCAAAAAACAAAATCTGCTTTTTTCTCTAACTAGTAGCCAAATTTGGCAAAGTCCTCTTGTGGAAGATCACCTGTCCACCTACCTCACAAAAATTGCAAGAAGAATCCCACTGCTTCTGTGTGTGTGTACCCTTATCATATCTCCTTCATTTAAGGGATGAGTTGGGAAGGACAAACATTGAAGGTAAAAATACTTACTTAGCAAATTACTTATCAAACAATCATCAAACAGAAAAGACAAGTGTCCTTTGCCATTTTCTAGATATTTTGATCCATGGGAAGGAGTGGCAAGAGGGAATCATTGATCAAGATTCAAAAGTAGTTGAAAACAGGACATTAGTCATAGGACAATTATATGGGACCATGGATACTATCATTATGGGCAGGCCAATCAAAAGCACCCATTTGTTTTGCTAACCCTTTTGGAGATCTTTTTACACCACACTCAATTTCTCCTATTTGAAATGTTGTTGTGTAAAGTGTTTCTTTTTCTTTTCTGGCAATTTTATTTTCAGAAAAGTTTCAAAAGTGAAAAATTCATGATCTTAAAGTTTTTTTTCACCATTTTTTGAAAAAATCAAACCCAAATTTCCCATATCTAGACCTAGGCGATAGCTAGCTTGTCAATTGTCAATTGTAGCAATGGTTTTGTCAATCAATTTTTTTTGGAAAACATTTACTATCACCATTTATTGTTAGATCCTTTTGGGGATCCTCAACACTAAGCCTACTTGAGAAATCTGAAAAAAAAAACTCTGGTAGACATGCTTTTACTGATTATATTCTACTCAAGAATTGTTAATTTTGTAGTTAGAATTCCTAATTTAGTCTTCATAGGGGAAATTTATAATGTTAAGAAGCAATCCAAATTTCTTTTGGGGATTAATATGGTAAGGTCTCTCTTATCTTGTTTCCATGTGGATAAGGATATTTCCTAATTTCACTTGCATTTTGTGTTTGGGGGAAAAAAAAACACAAAAAATAATTTGAGTTTTATTACTCATTTTCTAGATCTTCTTTTAAGTAGATATGCATTGTTGAATGTTAATGATAGATTGTTCTATTATGGACCTAGGATGAGTTGATTATTTGTGTACATTCTTCTTAATATGGAACTTGTTGAGCTTATTTTCCAACCAAGTTGTGTGCATGAATAACTTGTGGTTGATTGGGTGTTCATTTCAAATACTTCACAAATGCATTACGAAGTGGAATGTACAACCAATACATTTATGACATAAAAGATTTACAAAGCTATACACACATAACACCCTAAATTTCCAACCATTGACACCCAGTCAATTACATATTTGAAAGTTAGTTGCCATTTCAAAGTATGCCTTGCCTAAATATAAATATTGATTTCCTTCTTTAAATGGCATGAATTGTATTTGTGTTCCAACAAATAAAAAATTGGTGAGACAATGTTAAATCCAAGACATCAATATTTTATTGAACACAAATTCTACTCAACAATTTTGCTTAAAGAAAAGAATGGATTCATGGGACCACCAGTTTGTTAATTGATATCAAAATAAGTTTGAACTTGGAAACATTGATTTTGTTTGCATGATCTTAAAATGAATTGAAATGAAATTTGAGCTATTCAATAGTGATGCTAAGTAGTAGACCTATTTAATGTAGGATTGTAATTGTGGGTCAAATTGGGTTCAATAGAAACGAAATTGAATTTGTACCTTGTTTTGCCCTTTTGGACCTTAGACATGTCATGGTTATGGTTGGTGAGGTTTGCATCATTAAGGTGCAAAATCACAATAAGGACCAAAGTGACCTTGAAAATCAATTGCCAATAACCTATTTTTAAATACTAGCTTTTTCAAGTGCTTCCTAAATATATATGACTAACTTGCCGAGAATGCCAACCCCCAAACATCTTGATGTTTTTTTTGAAGTATTTTTAAATGGTTTAAAACAATGTTCAACATCCAATGGTGGAAGTGCATGGCTTCCATGAGTTGGTAGAATGAACATGTGTAACTTTAGAACTTGGGTTTCAAGTCCCACTTCCAAGATCACATGGGATCCATACCCATATAAAATAAGTAGGTCCATGGTTGATAGTTGGGTGTAATGCCACAATTGATTGTGCGTAATGTGAAATCCAAGCATGGAAAAAATTTCTTGTCATGTGTGTTTTGTGTTGCATGCTCATAAGTGGCCTTTGTTTTGCTTATAGTGACCCATTTCTTCCATTTTACTCATAATTTTTTTCTTCCTCAAATGTTGAAAGGATGCCTATTGGTCCTAAATTTCAATTTACCCTTGTAATGATTTGTCAATGAAATAGAGATGCCATATAGTCGCTTGCAACCACATTCACTTGAATAATAAACTTTGCAGCATCCATGGCAACATGAAAAGGTAGAGGAAATAAATATATGGACACGAAAAGAAGGTTATTGAAAAACATGGAGATTATAAGTATGCTCTTGAAATGGATGGTTGCCCAATGTTGGCAAAAATTTTGGATTGACCTCGTCTAAGGAATTCCTATGAGGAATAGTCATTTTCATGGCAAGCAAACTGTTTGAGGTAAACATTTTCATCATGTTCACTGTTGTCCTTGCTTGTCTAGATGAATAAAAAGTCTTATGCAATAATAAATCAAGTAAGAAAAGTTGGGTGGGAAAAAAATAATTCGAACATTTCTATAATTAAATTGTTAATGTTAATCAACTCTTAGTAATAGACTCAAGGGAGGTGTAAGCATGGGAAAAAAATACATACAAGGACAAATGAAACTTCCACATGAGATTTCCACCATGAAATTGTGACCAAAAGGGCCTATTGAAGCATTTGGAATTGTTTCCCAATACATTCATTATGGATGGCATAATTGTTTGAATTGGCCATTAATTTTGTCTATTACCATGCTACACATGTATGGATTTTAAATGAAAATCATTTAAATTCTCACTAAGGATATCATTTATAATTGTCGTCCAACTAACATCAATCCACTATGTTAGTCACAAATAATTACCAAATCATTAATAACCATTTAATCATGGAATTGTCATCTTTATATGTAAGTATCATCCATGGTTATAGTGCTTATCATAATTTCCATACCATAGCCAATGAAATTTATATAATATATAGGAGGTCACAAAAAAAGGAATTTTATCTATGGGCATGTAAAAAGACAAGCCTATAAAAATTGGGCAAAATACCTTACTAATATATGCATCAGTTTCCCTAAGGCAAGGTTTTGGATGTCCCTTTCCAATCATTGGGTTTTGTGATGAAGGATGTTGAAGGGACCTTAAATGTTATGGTTGTGTTAACTTTGAACATACAAATGTTTACCTTCTTTGAGCTCCATTTTTATACTCTTGTTTTTTTTTATGGTGAGGAGCAATCAATAAGGTCATTGTGATGAAAGATGTTTAAGGGACCTCAAATGTTTTGGCTTTGTCAACTTTGAGCATGCAAAAGTACGGCTTCTACTACTCCAACTTTTTCTTTGTGACTTTTGATTACTAGGGGTAATCAACAAAGTCATTGTCATGAAGCATGTTAAAGGGAAGTAGGAAAACTTTGGCTTTGTTAATTTTGAAAGGTGTAAGATGCATCAAAGGTTGCGAAGGGCTTCAATGGTAATAACTTTCATGGCAAGGGTTGAAAGTATAGTAAAAGAAGTCTCATAGTGTGTGGATAGCGCTTGAAAATTATACCCTTGAAACTTTGAAAAATTACCATGGAACCACTATATTATGAAATATTAGGGTTTTTTTGGAATATTTTCCTATACTTGCAAAGTCACAAAAATTTCATGCAAATTCATGATGTTTCAAAAGTTCTTTTACATATTTGAAGCACTCAAAATAAGGATGTGGATAAGTCATTTCTTAATTTAAAAGTTTTTTTTTCCATTGTTAAACTTCCACCAAATGTTTTCAAAATTATTGTGAGCACTATTATACTTCACAAGAAGGGTCACATGTGTTCAACTAGTTAAAAATATTTCTACATGCACCTTACTAAATTTTAATTCTGAAAAATCCTTAATTGATTAAATAGTTCACAATTTGTGATCATGGGTTAAAGCAAAGTTCTACATCTGACTATAATTTAAAACTTGATGCAAAAAATCAAATTGTTATTATAGTATGGATCACATTTTGGTTTCAAAATGAATATACATCTTGAAATATATATATGAAACTTGTGAAGAAATGGTATAATAGACCAACACATGAATGTTGTGTATATAAAATTCAATCCTTGGAAATGACTTTGGCCTTCATATCCCTAGCCCCTTTTTTGTACTTGTACCGCCAAGGTCCATGCTTTACCTACATGGGTCCATTTTGTAGTTATAACATATTATTAAATTATTTGTTGTCACGCGTTTGATCTTTCTTGGTATAGGTTCCATCCTTGAAGGTCATGGAATTTTTTTTTCGAATTTGGTAGATTTTGCATTGCCATGTATGTGACATGTGGCAAGTTGAGGAGCATGAATGTTAACCAACCTATTATGTTATTTTAATGTGAACAAAAGAAGTGAAATAATCATTCACCAAAGATGTTAATGTTAATTTGATCAACTAGATTCAATTTATATAAGTTTTATAAAATTTCAAATCCAAGCAACAATGGTCATATGAGCTTTGTGATTTTGGTAACTATTGGTTATTAACATTTTAATTGGTTACCCTTTTTATAGGACAATAGTATAACTTACCATTTAACAAAATTCACCTTAGATTTAATCTAATGAGTAAATGTAGGAAATTGAAATATGGTTAACCAAAATTAGTATAACATGTGTACATTTATATGGCACATTGGCAAATCGTAAAAAAATAAATCCATCTACCATTGCAAACCTAAACTAGAAAAAAATATATCAACACATTTAAAAATTAAAAAACCCTTTGCCCATTTAATGATTCAAAATATTCCTATCATGCAAATGGTAGGACAATATAAGGCATTCCAAGGTTACATAAGGTATTAATCTTGTTAAGGTAATTATTGGAATTCAAATGAAATTAAAATATATAAAGAAAAAACCAAATTTCCTTTTTATTACCATCCAAATTACCTTTCAAAATGTGTGTGTATATATATATTTTGAAAACTTTGCAAAAGCAAAGGGGTTAAATATTCTTCTATTGGAAAGGTCATTAAACTCTTTTACAAAAATTATGTAGCAAAATGGTAGTAGGCGTTTGTTGTTCAACCTTAGTCTTTAAACACATAATAATAAACCAATAATGATTTTTTGGGGAATCTCAAATGAATGTGGATAGTGGAAATCTAAATATTTCCTTTTCAAGGTTGCATGGTGCTTTTGATAAAATTTTCATGGTTTCCTAATCAAAAAAATTCACATGGATTTTAGTGAGGTTCCAATAAGTGCATGCATTGGGGTGCAAGTTGTACAATAGAAGGGGTTATGCAAGAGGGGTAGGGTACAATGCTTAAAAATTCTACCTTTGTATCTTTGAAGAAACATCATGGGCACACAATGATTTGGATTGTCAAATTTTTTGGGAATAAACTCCATTACTTGTAAAGTTTCGATGATTAAAATTTGATGCAAATTGTTTCAAAAATATTCTACATGTTTAAAACACTCAAAACCTTATTGTGGACATTTTTCTTTTGTCAAAAATCTTTTTTATATATCAAATGTCCATCCTTTTCAAAATTAAAAATGATCTTCAAATTTGATGAATAAAGGAGGAAAATGAGTTGAAATTTATGTTTGTTTGACATTTTTGCATTTTTCATTCAATTTTGAAGTGGGAAAGTCTTTAAGGTGTATGAGCTAGGACAAAATCAAAGCAATCCTAAACTTAGTCCTTGATGTAATTTGTATTTTTATTCCCATCAAATTCAATGAATAAAAAAATGTTAAATATTATAAAGTATGATGCCTTAAACCATCATAATCTAGGACCATCAATGTCATCCACTTGTGTGTTCACATGCATGCTGAAATAAGATCATTGAAACTAATTTATACAAATACAAATGCATGCAAATGGGATACAACGAGCCAACATGATTACTTTAAAAAAGGATTGTATGTTTTTTTAATAAAAAAAAACTTTTTCATATGAATGAATTTTGGGACAATTGTTTTTGCAACTTGTCATAATAAATGCTTATAGTTGTCCAAGTACATGACATGTTTTTTTTTCATCATTTTTGAATAAATATGAAAATATGAAAATATCTTAATTCCTTGTGAATTCAATGTTTTGTCTTTAAATAATAATTTCAACTCATAACCATTTTTATTTTTATTTTACATTTTTATGTTTTCTTGTATAATAAACTAAAAATTTTCTTAACACATTGTATACATTTTACCCCATTTATGTGTGGGAAAGGACTTTTGAAATTCTAAAATTCTGGATCAATTTTGGAAAGTTTTTTTTATTTTTAAAATTTTAGAATTCCACATATTTAGAGTATGAGTGTTTTTTTAATGTGGTTAATATGTCCTTATCCTATTAAATGTTTTCCTCATCAATTGTGTTTCATTATATGAGTCATTTTGATAGTCCTTTGCAAAATTGACTATTATATGACATGTTGTTCACTTTTAAAGGTTTTAAATCAAAAATCAAATTAAAGTTTTTATCAAATGAATTTTTGGTTTGAATTCCTTGACATTCATATGAATGAAAAAACAATAACTTACTGTGATTGCTATGGCTTTAAATGGCAAAATATAAATATTTATCCAATTTCAACAAATTTTCTTACAGTCCAACGCTTTTTTGGCTTGTTGGATTATGACTACACTCAAAAAGGTTGTATTATGACCCCATCTTTGACACACCTTAAAAGATTTTGACCTTTTGCAAATGTGTTTTTAAAGTTATTCATTTTCATGCGATAAAAAATATGAATGCATAATATACATTATATAGGGTGAAGATGTAATCAAAAAATATTTATATCTAACACATAGTTGTAAACAAGGTATGAAAAATTAAAATTTTGAAATAATAGACCAACATATGAATGCCACATCAAGATGAGTCATTAATGTCATGTCAAAAAAAAATTTGGTTAATGAAATTTGAAATCCAATGTAAGTTTTATTTGAATCCAATTTATCTTTTTTATTTTATCATCCTTCACTTGATTTTTGTTAAAATTTTATCAAAGATTTTTAATTATGTAGATTCTGAATCCCATGGTTACAAATTTTAAGCCCATGCATGGATCAATAAATTGAACCAAAATTTGAAATGTTCAAACATGTTGCATACCAAGTATATAATTTGTTGGTTCATATATTAACATGGTGCAAGCAATGTTGTTAAGGAACATACTAATCTAGTATCCAATTATAAGCATATTGGGGTCAATATTTGGACTAGATTAGTATGGAAATTTGACAAGTAGTACTATTTATTAAACAAATTGATAATATCATGTGGTAGATTATCTCCGACATTCATTACCGGGTGCCATTTGTTGTTGAAGGAGGAGTGCATGGTTGATGAAATTGGATGTGAAAACATAAAATAAGATTTTGTGTGGTGAATATTGTGACCTAATGTTGAGTTTTAAAATGATGGTTACTTTATCCAAAGTAGTATTAAATATAATTTAGTAATGGTTAGTTCTCTACTTTAAAATGTAACCAATTTGAAGTTGAAATTGAATACATTTTAGGGTATAATGTGGTTTTTTCATAAGAACTTTTTATATTAATTTCTTCACTACTTACATTCATACCATTATTTGGAAATCATAAATTTGATTATACTACACCATAGTGACACATAGAGTTGACAATTTGTTAATATCAATAGCATTATGACATTAAAGTCTCCAAGAGATTTTATAACATTATCACACTAATATAAGATAAACCATATACTTGCCCAACACTAACACACACCTTGCCTATTTCCATTTAGTTATCATTACTCAGTCCAAATGCAATTTTATCCACATGATATGTGTGTTACTAATCTTCAAAATAGTCATAAGGAAAAAAAAAAGAAAAAAAACATATTCAAAACCCATTTTCAACTAGGAATATGTGCAAGCTTGTAAACATGAAACATTGGCAACACCGATAATCAATATGGGGCCTTGTTTCAATGTCCAAATTGTCCTAGAACTATGTAACTATGTAAATGTAATTTTGATGCACAATTATCACCCTTTTGCTCAACCATGTTATATTGAAAAAGTAAAGGACTATTATTACCATGCTACTTACCCCCACTCAAATTTTAGGCTAATTGTGAATGTCCATTGTACATAGAAGAATGGGCCCATGTTGTGTCATTTGGTCATAAGCAAAGCAAATTGATCAAGGTAAGAACTACATGCATATGGAATTCAGCCATCATATAATCAAATTTTGAATTGTCCATTTTCATTAGATTTGTTTTTGGTTTAGATGTAAAAAAGATATTTTATGAAAAAAAAAAATCATGTAAGCCTACATTCAAACTATAAGTAGTCATGATTAGTTGTATGATTGTTGTCATTATTGTTTAAAGGTCGAATGGCCAATAATAATGGGATCCACAACATTTTAGCAAGTGAATCATGCTAAAAGAAACAATTGCATTTTGCAAGTGACCTAGAATATCAACCTCTTATGTGCATATCAATTGTTAAGAGATACGACTGAACATCATTCTTAGGTTCATATGTGTTGACATTCTTCAAACAAGGGTTTCGTGCCATCAACGTGAATTGCAAAAGCTTCATAATTTGCATTCTTATGAATCGAATTGGTTTGCTCTGCATATTTTGGTTTTTTGTATATGCTAATGTTTCATGATCAAATCTTAGAGGAGAACATAAGAGAATGGAAACCTAGTGTCTATTTTTGCCAAAATAGGTACTACGAAGTTTCAATAGTGCAATATGGTTGCTACTTGACTATTCTCACTAGTCACACACTACTAACATGCAATTTGTTCATTGACCATGTAGAAAGGTAGGGAATATATTCTTGTTGTATTTGTAGTGTACCCAAATTTTGGCATGTTGATCTTTGTTGTATTGTCAACCATGATTGGTTTCATTGGTCATATTTGGTTGAATTCTCTTTGATTACTTTTTGTTTAATTTCTCGCAAATCTTACTCCACATATGTCATCCAAAAAGTATATCAAAACACTTCAATATATTGAAATAGTTTAATCAACATAGAAACACCATAGAGTATGGTTTGTCGAAAAAAGGGACATTAAACAATTGTTTTTTAAAAAGAAGTTTTAAATATTGCTTTCAACGAATGTATGTAAGCTTAGACCAATTGTTCAGACATAGTTCACAACTCACACAATAACCACCTTTAGAATTATGACACCAAGGCCACAAAACGAAACTACATATTACCACCAGGCCAAAACACATTCGACCATTTGTGATAGTGAATGGTGAAGTGTTCCTTGCAACGAACATTACCTTGGGACCAAAACCCATGTTTAAGACAAAATGAAACCAATCAATTTAATAATCTATTGTTTTTCCAAGCTTTTTATGTCAAACCCATAAGGACTTCTTGACATGAGGTTTTCAAGGTTCAAGGTGAAGCCCATTCCTCTCCTCTCATAGTCTGAACCTGAATGCCTTGGAATTCACACTTCCAACCTCCATCAAAAAACATGCATACATGAATTGTGAGCTCATGACATACAGGCTTAAATGCCAGACAATCAAACATACTTCATAAGTCGATCGATACATCAACTGTAAGCTCACCAGGAAAAGGTTACAATGCCCAATACAGTTCAACACATGGTAACAGGTCATAGACAGCTTGTGGGGCTGGATCTGAACCTCCCCAGCTATGTGTCCCAGCTGTGTGCTTACTCTCAGCTGATTTGAGTTAGTCAGGATGATGCAGAAGGTTGCCAAAAAGTGTGAGGATGCGGGTTTGGATCAATCTTTCTTCAAGAAATGTCAGTTAAGTTCATAGCCAAGACGGGAACAAGAATCTCAAATGCACCTGATTCACCATTATATCACAATAAGAACCTCTGACCTTCCTTCATTAGCAACCTACTACTCACCACAAGGTACCAACATTGGTACTCATTGGCCCCATGATTCTGTAAGCCTGTTGCTTCTTTGATGAAAACACAACAGCCACTGTCTACATGGATGGAAAGATCTCATCTCTATTGTCAAATTGGTGGGTTATAGGCCCAGCCTCACCAATTACCTAGTCCATTATGGCATTCAATAGAAGGGCCCTGTTTGTAGGATGGCTGGTCACCCTTTCAATAGAGAATGAGGGATTTCAATCAGGATGACCTAAGTTTTTGGGGCCAAAGTCCCTTGAGGTTTCTTGAATGTTGTATAAAAGGCTTGTTTCAAGGGCATTGAGGATACCCTTCATGGACAATGTATTTAACCACACAGAAGAGGAATAGCCCTTGTTGAGAATAACTGGGCCCATTCTACACACATTCAATTGGTAAACTGCATGGGTATCTGGTTCTGGTGGGATCTCAAGATGATCCTGATCTCATGTAAGTATCTAAGCTTGAGGTTGAATTTGTTCCCTGGGTCCTGAACTGTCTGTTGTCTACTAGAGTTTCTCCTTGTACACCCCACTACTCTCTTGTCCATGGTAAATCTTTGGTTTGTGGAAGTAAGATCAAATAATGTGCAAGAAAAGAAACTTAGAAGTGAAGTGTATCAAATACATACCTGAATTCACCAGTCATAGCTGTTTCAGCAAAAGGAACTCTCGTGAGTGAGTAGCCAGTGTTTGTAGTAGACCACATCCAAATCCTGGGGCTTGCTTGTTGGCTGCAGACAGCAGCTCTGAATTGGCCATGACCACATACCAAAGTAAATCAGATGGCAGATGGTAATGTGACAACATTAAATGACACAGAAATGGGAAATCTCATCACACTTGGGGCTGTTGGTGGAAGCTGCTGGATCACATTTAGGACAAATGAAACTTGTGTGCAACATATTGGACACTCCAGTCAAAGCTCTTGAGAGAAGATCTTGACATGTTCAAGATGAGGAGCTTGATTCCACTGAGGATCAAGCTGCTCAGTTTCCTCTCCCTTTCAAAATGGAATCAATTTGTAGTTGGAACAAGAACAAAAATATAAGGGTGCCAGCTCAGTAGAGTTGCTTCTTCCACTATGGGTGTAGGTCCCAATCCTTTTTAAGCTGTCAACCACCTTGCAACTGCCTGGTGTCACCTTCTGCTGAAGACATCTGCCTCTTCAAGAGAGCATGATGAACCTCTAACCCCAGGGACACTCCACAATTCTCACAGACCAAGCAGGATTCACCAAATGGTTCTAACAATGTTAAGGGTTATTGTACACATTCCAAAGCACTCCCATAAGCAAGTTGAGCTCCAGAAGGGTATGAGAACTCATTTAAACTTCTGAACTTCCATTGTCTTCTGTCTTTAACCCTTTTGCCTGCAGATCCCTTAATTGAGCAACTGTATCAGAAAGATCCTGCACTTGCTGTTGAAGCTGTTTGACATATTCAACAGCTTCATCCAGCATGTCTGACATGTTGGTTTGCTTGTCCATGTTGGGAACCAAGTCTTGCAACCTCTTCATGCGCTCACTAATTTTGGTTCGGCGAACACGCTCAGCAATGCTACGGGGATGAGTGGCACAGCCACGCTTTGCTCGAGTCTGGCATGGCACTGAGATGTCAGCTAGGTCATCAAGTACTGGAATAGTTGGCCTATTGAAATTTGCTGGTAGACTTGTATGCCTAATCAAGGTGCCGGGTCCCCCAAGCCTGTCCCTCTGTAAGCCTTCCCCTGTGTCAATTGTGGCATCACCCAGGATACCACGCAGCCGCTTGCCTCCAATATGACCCACTGACAACCAAAAAAACAGGCACTGTGCTCAATTACCACACCTGAGGAATCCTCACAAACCCATTCATGCACACTATTAACAAAAGAGAGCTCTTGAATTATATACAGCCTATCTTCTCATATAGAATGTTCTTCACACTATCACCCAGAAAGATTCAGTAGAGACCTGGGCTACCTACTGAGGTGCTGAACTGGAGAAACACTCAGAGGCAGTATACACTCAGGAAGAACATGCAGCAGTCATTCCATACCTGGACTTGTCGGAGAATCCCACAGTCCTCCAGAAGTTGTATCAATGACAAGAAAAGAATCATCTCTTGAGTATATTGAGGATTTGCCACTTGCACCAACACCAGCAGTGTCCTCAGATGTTCTGCCAGACAAACTCTCATCAGGGGATGTCATGGATGGCATTTGTGAACTTGGATCTGTGTCATCAATGCTACCTTGCAAAGCTGCGAACCAATCTGCAGGTAAACTGCTCTGGCGAAGAAGGTTATCATTACCAAGTTGAGGCTGGTTCCCAAACAAGTCAGCTGCATGACAGGGAGCTTCCAAAATCACAAATGGGACAGAAAGAAACAGCAGGAACAAACACATTCCTTTGAACCAAAAAACTCTAACTACACACAAATCATGGAAGCTTTCATAAGCTGTTAAAAATGTCTAAGGGAGAGAGTGTTACCAGGCTTAGAGTCTGACTTTCCCGCCAACATAGAGGTAGTAGTAACAAGAGAAGCTCGCTTGTTAGATTTAGTTGCAGGTGAAAGAAATCGATCATACTGATGCAAGGTGGAGTCATTCAACATCTTGTCTGTTTCCATAGGTTGCACGACACACTCTGTTATTGAAGTCAGGTTGTTGTTGTTGTTGCCAGCACCTGAGAAAAATGGAGGGATAAGGCTTCGACCTCTGGTGTCATCCCTAATATTGCCAGTGTTGTTTCCCAGAGGACTTGAGACCTGGTGGGAGGAGAAACCTAAAACATCCTCATTGTTGCAATCTGCTGCCAAGCTCCGTAGCAAAGAGCTTGGAGCTGAATGGTAGCGTTGCAAGCCACCCCTAGAAGAAAACTGTGGAGGAGGAGGATTCAAGTCTTGTAACGACATACTAGTAGCATCTAATAAGCTTGTACTGAAATTTACCACTTGTGAATTCACTGCTTTCTTCATGAAGTCTTGGTTTTTTGTTGCAGGATCCTGGAGTTCTAGTAACTTCTGATCAGCTGCAATGAATGGCCACAGCAGTTGTTGTTGCTCCATTGGTCTACTACATTGGACTGGACCTGCAGCTGCTGCCAGTGAAAGGACATGGGAAGAAGCTGCCACCTCAACAGAAGACAGGTTTGTCGCCCCCCTCACTGTAGGTGGTACAAGCAGCTGCTGCCTTCCATGGCTGCCGCCACTTGAAGAAGAAGAGATCAATCCTCCTCCCTCAAGAGATGATGAGTAATGAGAAGAGAAAGTGCTGCTGTCCATGTGCTCTGATCCGGGTCCTAAGACCATGCCCGCTGGTGAGCTCATGACACTTGCTAGAGTTGTCTGAGCGGGGCTCTGGTGGAGGTCACTTTGCAGCATTGCACTAAGTTCTTCGTCAACTTGGCTCATGCCTGTCAAAAGCCACGCGTACAGTACATTATCAGCAACATAACAGACAGCACAACAACAGAAGACAGACACCTTCCTTTCCTTCCCCCCCTTGTTTGTTTGCATCGCAGGAATGCTTCTTCTTCTCGAATGCTTCGACTACCGTTCAACGCCACGAGGAGGCTCAAAAGACACACATAGAACAGACAATAGACACTGCAATGTAACACAAGAAGTAGCGATCTATCCGGCTGTCATGAAGACCCTACTATGCAGTTCGAGATTCACAAACCAGAGTGCATCAGACAGCGGATCAATTCCGCATTATCATCATTATCATCCTCATAGCCAAAATTTTCTTTTTTCCGGTTGAGAAATCCACCACAAGCACGCAGCCGCAGCCGCATAGGTAAATCGTCAAAATGCTTACGAGCACGCATGCATCCTTTGGTCTCTGAGTCGTGCAAAATCCTCACCAGCACGAATGCTGCATCCTTTGGCCAGAATAATAATCCATACGAGAACGCATGATGCGCATCCTTTTGGCCTAAATCGCGAAAAGAAAATACTGACTAGCAAGCACGCACGCACGCACGCACGCGCATTCTTTGGCCACAACAAGAGGAAAAAAGATTTTTTTTCCAGATTTCATTCCAGAGACAGTTCTGTTTCTCTTTTATGTGTGGCTTGAGAGGAGCAGCTGGTTTACCTGCCATGGAGCGGAGCTAACCAGAGAGCTAGCTATCCTGTAAACTCGTAGTCATTAACATGATGGCGGACGAGCAGCGCGCGATTCCAATCCTGGAGCAGAAAAAAGAAAATCCCCTGCCGCCACAGCCGCCGCCGCACCACACACAACAACATCAGAAACATTCCTTCTTCTTCTTCTTCTTCTCCCCCTGCTCCTTCCTCTTCTCCTACTAATCCTGGTCCTCTCCTCCCTCATCAACATCTCTTCTTCTTCTTCTCCTGCCAACAACCTTCCTTGAACTTCATATTTTTCCCCCAAGTTCTTCTCAAACAATAACAACAATAGCAAGAAAAAAAAATCCAAAAAAATTCCCCCGAAAAAAAAAAGACGAGAAGAGGACGGATCTAAAGCTTCCAAGGACCGAGATCCACAGAAAACTAACAAGATCTTGCCATGGACAACGACGAGCGAGCGAGCACCCGACCACGAGAGAAACACAGCAAACGCCAAAAGCAAAACTCCCAATCTTATCTGCCGCGTGAAAAACACTACTACAAATTCATAGGTACCTACCTAGTGGGAATCTTTTTACCTACCCACCTACTTACCTACCTACCTACTCAACTGGTGAGAATCTACCTACCTCCTTACTTCTACCTACATGCCTATCTACCTACCCATTTTCTACTTACCTATTTGATGGGAATCTTTTACCTACCTACCTATTCAACTATTATTATTATTATTATTATTTTATTTATTTATTTATTTAAAAAATTGCCTCATACTTTTGGGATGAGGTTCTCAATGTTGGATGTCAACATTCTATTAAGTTATTTTTTTTATCAAATTATTTTTTAATATTTAAATTTTTGTGTTTGAAGTTTATTTACGTAATTCATTACATGTGATGTTCATCCCTAATTAGGTGAAAGTAACATTCAATTGCATGGGTTGACGATCTTATTATTTATATGCATATGTTTATGCATGCAATATTAATATTAAAGAAGATATAACATCTGCATGGCGAGATTCTCACCTTTTATTAGAATATTAGAAATAAATTAGAGCTCAAAGTTGGATCATAAATTTTTTGTAATAATTTGTGTGATCTTAAGATTGGGTTGGGATGTAAATTTGTGTTTTTATTCATTTTTATTCATTTGTGTCATTGATTCATTGGCAAATTTCAATACCCAATTTAGGTTGAAAAATTTCAATAAGTAGGTTGAAAAACAATAAACAACATCTTAGGCCCTAATTTTTCAAGTTTTTTTTTTTTTTTTCAAAATTGAAATTGTTGGATTTTTACAACATGTGTAGCTAAAATGTAAATGAATTGCTTTAAAATTTTATTTTCATGTTCGGTCTATAACTAAATTTGGCTAAATCTTCTTGTGGATGATCTCCAATTTGGCTATGTCAGAAAATTGGCAAATTTTTTTTTAAAAAAAAACCCCCATGTTAATCCCTTTGTGCTTAGTCAAAAAAAACATCAATCAAACAAACAAACTCATTAATAGGTAGGTACCTACTTGATAAGAATCTTGTACCTACCCATTCAATACCCCCCTCCCCCCCCCACCACTTTTGGATGGGGTTTTTCTGATATTTTTCTATGAAAATTTCCCAAAAGTTTGACCTATCAAAAATAAATAAAAATTCTATGATAAATTTCTTGTTTTGGGTGTGGTGAGGAAATTTTACAAAATTTTGAGAAATTGTCGCTACATTTTGATGCACTTTTTTTTGTTTTGGGGCAAATTTTCCTTAGTTTTTTACAAACATTTTGCTAGCTGACACAAGTTTATTATTATTATTATTTATAATAAAATTTTAAATTGTGATATGCTAAAGTGACAAGCATATCAAAACAATAACAATTACATATTTTTCTTCTTTTCTTTCTAATGATGTTTATAAGGGTTTTAAAAAATCATGAATAATGTAAAATCATGAATTTTTAAAAAATTCTAATTATTACAATTCCCTTTGATAATCCCTTTTTGGTTTTGACCCTTTGGCCTTTTACTAATGGGTGTGTCAATGGGATGTATAGCACTTGAAAAAACATTGTGAATGTGTTTGGAAGGCACCTTATTTTTAGAAAAGAGGAAGGATCTACACAAACAAAAAGGCACATATTATAGCCCCAAACAATAAATTATTTCAAACTATGTTTGCATTAAACTAGTTCAAAATCAATTCCAAAATAAAATTATTTTTCTACATGAACTCAACTTATTATTAATCCAATTGAGATTTAACCACACATATAGACTAAAAGTCATGACATACCTAATTTAATATTGAGTTTTTGGTTTGATTTTCAATATATCACTAAAACCTCAAGATACACATTTCACTTGTAATACCAATTATGCCCATGGTGGTTGATTGAGATGTACCCTAATCACGGAGTAGTTACTACTAACCATGATTAATATTCATTAATTATGCACAAATATATGTCCTCCATGTCTTCCACGACTAGATGATTAAAAGAAAGACATGAGCACAAAATCATGAATGTTGTGATTTGGCATAATGTGATCAACAAACAACCTCAACCTTATGGTTGAAGCCATAAGGGGTTGAAGGGGTTGGCTCTTAAAAATAAGACTATGGGGGCAATGCAAACATGAACCCAATGCCTCCAAAGGCTAACATACATGTTTATAGGTTAAAAGTCTTATACTTTTAAAATGTTAGAATCATGGATATTGGGTTTTGATGTAATAAGAAGTTGAATAAGATTAATGGTTTATTAAAAAAATTACAATATGTGATAAATAACTTTTTTCTCATAAAAATCGTCATTCATATACACAAGTTAATATTGACACATTTCTAACTTTGTCAAGTGCTATTGAAGATTTAAAATGTGTTGATTCAAAGTTGAATAATGAAATGCAAACTTGTAGTGTATTTTCTAATTCCCACAAAGAAAGGGGGGCATGGAACTTTGGGATGGGTTTAGATTGAGCTTGTTACCTTAAACTCAAGGTGCAAGTTAGTCATAACTTGTGGTTGAGATTTTCAAATAAGGTATATATCCATAAATTTTGAAAATTATATACCCATTTTAAATTTTCACTCTTCAAGACCTTTCTAACAATTATAAAGAGAGCCCAATTTGAACAAATTTTTATTCCCCAAACTTTGTTTTTAAATTCCAAAACATTTTGGGTTTCTCAACTTCAAAAGTGAGAATCCATTTAGAACTCACTATCTTGCATGCTTGCAAGAATATGCTTAAGTTTCAAAACTTTTTTTTTAGTCCACTTCTCTTGTCATGCCTTAACGTTCGTTGCAATCCTAAAGCTAAGGCTTCAACAAATACATTGTGTTGGAACTATATTATTGTGCACTTTGTTGAAGCTCAAATTGAACATGTAATTGTTTGTTAATTAACAAGTTACCAAAAAAATTGTTCAAGCTTTTTCTATAATTAATCAACACCATCCACAATTAATCATGCTTTGGAACTTGTCAATCATAAAAGAATTATCAATTAGTGAAAAAAAAAGAGAAGGCAATAAGTTTAATGTCAAAAAAATTTTGAAAATAAAATATTATCAATTTTGAAAGAATCCATGTTACAATTATGTTTTAGGATCATCGTTTAAAAAGATGGGATCCCTAATAGAACCTAAAGCTTTAGGTTCTATAGAACCCTAAACCCATTTAACCCAACTTTGAGATATCATCATCATTAAATTTAGGCCAATTTTTATTTTTTGCAAAATATAAAATCAAAAGAAGCAAGTGGCATTCTCCTAATATCATGGGGAATAGTCTAAATACAATAATCATTTCCAAAAGGTAATCTATTTAAGACAATCATTTAATTTCTAACTATTAAACATTTAGTTTAAAATATCATCTAATCATGAGCCATGGAGGTTAAGTCTATTCCTATTTACTATTATTTTGAAATATGGTCACAAATCGAAAACAATGAAATGCCAAATTTGTTGTTCATTGTGTGTTTATTTTGTCACCATTTCTTTTTCCCTTTGTGGTTCATAAGATCAAATTTTAGTGTTACAAGAAGGCCACTATATCATTACATATGGCTATAAATGAATATATTTCCCAAGCTACAAAATAAAAACACCACAAAAGATATTGGACCACATAAATGGTAGTTAACATTCACAAACTACCCTAGTACCTTGGCTGGTTAGGAGTTAATTGACTATTTTTGAATTTGCTGAAAATTCTGAAAATTACCTACTACCATGCCAAAAATCTGAAAGCACACTAGCTTTATTATTTAGAATATTTCCTAATTCTAAAATATTATTATTTTCACTGCTAAAAGTAAATGACAAAATTATTATTATTATTATTATTATTATTTGGCAAATTGCTGCTGAACCAGCCCAGTTACTACTATGGTAGTACCAATCTAATCCTAAAATTGAAACCTAAAATAATTTAACCCCAATATTTGGGAACAAACATGTAAATCAATGCAATGGCACCGTTATTGATAAAAATTAGCAATAAACATTAAACAAGTTCAATGAGTTAACCAATGTTTAATACATGATACATGTTTTCATGTTTATCATAATTCGTTGGTCATGTAAATTCATCCATTGATCCATTTAATCTTGTTTTCATGTTTACCATCATCTTCCTTGGCCATCAAATTTTCAAAAATTTCCACACATTTTGGGATGCATTATCGTTTTAAAATTTTAAAAATTCTAATCCAAATCTTTATTCAATAATGAATAACTTTTTTAAAATTCTTATTTTTGTTAGCATTTGTTGTCTTTCCGAGATCCAACTTTCCCACATGACATCTCTTGACCAACACCTACCATCCCCTATCTTTTTTAAACTAACAATTTCCCTAACCTGCATATCATCAAAAGTTTAATTTTTTCTATTCATCTTTCCAAACTAGTTTCATTTTCATCCATTGTTCAACTTTTTCATCTTTCTCAATTCACATATCATACTATGAAAAATTGATGAAACGTGGAGTAACCTCTGTAAAAAAAATGAAAGAAGAAGAAAAAAAAAAAGGCTAGTATCCAAAGAGGTTGATTGTTGGGGGAAGATCAATAAGTGGTAAAGTCATTTCCATTATATTTGGACCATCATTCCCTCCATTAGCCCTTTAGAACCTAAATTAGGCTAGCACATCATATGTCATTCATTGAATTACATTCGATTTCAAGCTTAATTAAGAGAGTTGGATTCATAAAATCAATATACCTCCATTCTCAAAGCTTTGAAAAAACTTTTTCTTTTTTGAAAAAACCTTGTCCATGTCAAAAAAATGAATATTTCTGAATATTTGAAAACATTCCTTTTTTTTTCTTTTCTTTTTT
>Ga0209208_10004197_pt1 | contig 20530 bp, 14 predicted proteins | sample S1TSphfallax_3_FD_187694 | JGI IMG/M metagenome (GOLD analysis project Ga0209208, IMG submission 187694) | Host-associated microbial communities from peat moss isolated from Minnesota, USA - S1T2_Fd - Sphagnum fallax MG (SPAdes) (version 2) | ecosystem: Host-associated > Plants > Peat moss >...
TTATGTAAGAGGAAAGTTCAGACAAGTACTTTGGGAAACTCTAACTGGCCTCAATTTTCTCTGCTGACACACACATGGTGGGCACCAGTCCATCAATGATGGACCACTTGCCTCCATTTTCTAATCGCCAAATATTTCAGTGATCAGAGGAAGTTCCGTGTCCAGGACGCATGCATAACTTTATTAAAGACTTCCGATCTTGAACAGCTTGAAAGCAGACAACACCCAGAGAAAAAGTCAGCAAAGTATCCACTTGCAATAATATATTCCAGAGTAAAGTTCTGAGTAGGTACTACGGAAAACTTTAACCAGCCTCAATTGTCTTTGCTGCCACATGGTGTGCACCATCCTAGAAGGACCAGTTGAATCCTTTTCTCAACCTCTCTTCGCAACCACCTTCTAAGTTGTTCATGGTCTACCCTAAATGCAGGGGATCCCATGGACGAGTTCGTCCTTGGCTTAAATTTGCATCTAGATGATCCCTTGCATCCTTTCTTCAAAAACCAGAAGTTTTTCAACAGTCTAGCATAAATGGAAGGAATCTAACAAATTATTTCTCCCTTGGCTTAGATTTGCATCAAGGAGCTTGCTCCAAATTTCTATCAAGGTTGGTTCATTTGTTCAGCTATTGCCAACATCACATGCGTATAGAGGGCTTGATGGCTCAATGCAACAAGAAGAGTATTCATCATCCACTTGCCAAATGTAAGTGCATCTCACATACCATCATGTTTTTATGGTTGACCCTAATATGTCTAAAACTTTGGTTCCATGTCCTTCAAAACAATAAGAATACCGTGCATATTGGACCTAGATGCATAATGGCTCAAATTTGCATAATGGTTGATCTACTATGATTTTATATTTAGGCAAGTTAATTTAATCCTCTTTTGTGCAATAGTCTTCACATGCATTTCATTGGGCTAACAATTAATCTGAAAGGACAAGAATTATTAAGGTCATTCAAGTGCCACCTTTTTTGCAATTTCTCAAAACTTGTAAGTATGTGCTTCGCATTTTAACATCTATCATCTTGAACTCAATATGTCTTGTAATGTCAAAATGAAGTTTGTGTTTTATTGAATGGTACGAAGGTTGTAATGCGTGCAATTTGTTTCAAAGTTCAAGTAGTGAATAATTAAAACATGGACACAACATTCTTAGGTTTCAAGAGGGTTTATACTAAAAAGTTTAATCTAACTATTCCAAATAGTCTTGCAACAATGAAAAGTCATGAATTTCATTCAAAAGCATATTGGATGACTATCAAGGAGCTTTGCAAGACATTGACAATGCTTGTGTTCTTGAATTCAACAATGTAATCATTTTGCCAAGTTGTGAAATGTCCAAAAGGTGTTAGATAACTATTAAGGAGCCTTGCAAAACTTTAACAATGTTGATGTTTTTTAATCAAATAATGTAATCATTTTGCAAAGGCGTGGAGATGTCAAAAGGATGTTGAAGGAATATCAAGGAATTTTGAAGGACCATCACAAGGCTGATGTTATTCAACCAAACAATGTATTCATTTTGCGAAGCCTAGGAGATATCAAAAAGATGTTAGAGGAATGTTAAAGAGCCTTGAAGGACCTAACAAGGCTGATGTTCTTCAACCAAACAATGCATGCACTTTGCGAAGTCGTGTAGATGTCAAAATGATGTTGAAAGATTGTCAAAAAGCTTTGGAGGACCTTGACAAGGCTAATTTTCTTGAACCAAACAACATATTCACTTTATAATGTCGTGTAAATGTCAAAAGGATTTTGAAGGACTATCAAAGAACCTTGGAAGACCTTGACAAGGTTGATGTTCTTGAACCCAACAATGCATTCACTTTGCAATTTCGTGGAAATGTCAAAAGGACATTAGAGGATGGTCAAGGAACCTTGGAGGACTTTGACAAGGCTGTTATTCTTGAACCAAATAATGAATTCACTTTAAAATGACGTGGATATGTCAAAAAGAATTTGAAGGACTATCAAGGAACCTTGGAGGACCTTGACAAGGCTAATGTTCTTGAACTAAACAATGCATTCATTTTGTGTGTTGCAACCTTCGCCTTGGCTCACAATCAAAGCAAAAGCTTGCAAAGTTGCAGGCCAAGAAGGAAACTTAGGAATCACACCTCATGCTCCTGGGAGTGTAGGAAAGTGTGAGAGAATGAACCCTCACACTCCCAAGGGAACTTCCACTTTGGGAATTGGAGTCCCAATGGACTTCTGAAATTTCAGAGAGCAATTACAAAGGTAAAAATTCAATGGATTGAAAAGTTCCTTACATCATTGAAAAGATCTTGGAACTTAGATGTTTAAAATGGGCTCGCATGACCCATTTGGACATCTGAAACATAAGTTATGGCCAAAAGAAAGGTTGGGAGTCAAATTGACAATTTGAATCCCGATCACTAAAAGTTGAAAATTTCCTTAATTTCCTTGTGTGCAAGTGGCGTGCAACATACCATTAGAAAGCTCTTGACGAGGGCTACAATTTTGCTTTAAACCTGATCTCCATCAAAGGTTTGCACGCAAAGTTATGGGCCCCCAAAGTCATGAAAATCCTAGTTGAAGAATTTTGAAATTCCCAAATGAGAGTCCCGAGACAAAATGTCATTTTGATGTGGGCCTCGTGGAGAGGAATAAAGTATATTATAAGGAGGAAGGTGGTGGCTTCCCCCAAGTCTAGGTCGTGGTGAGTCTTATGAATTCAAGTTTACCCGTGGCTTGTCCTAGCACCAAAAGTGTTCCAACTATGCACTAACCAATTTGTTGTTTGGTTTGTGTAGGTCCATGTAAGTGATTAAATGTTTGTCATTCTTCCTAATCCCATCTCGGAGCTCCAGCATGCCCTTCCACCCCCAATGACACACTCCCAAGTCCCAAGTTAAACCCAAGATGGGCCTTGGTTTTTAAAAAAACGGAATTGTGGGGACTTGAGGGCATGCTCCCAACTCTTAGCACTAAAAGAGGTAGAGGGGCGTGTTGAAGCTCTGGGATATGGCTAGGAAGAGGGACAAGTTTTAGTTACTCATTCGAACCTGCATCAAACCAACCAACAAGTTGGTTAGTTCACTTTCTGGAGCACCTTTAGTGTTAGGATAAGCCAGGAACGACTCTAGACTCACAAGACTCACCATAGCCCGGACTTGGGGGAAGCCACCACCTTCCCCATATAGTATTCTCTGTATTACTCCACCGCACCCACACCCGAATGGCTTTTTGTCCCAGGACTCCCAAGGTGGAGTCCTAAAATTGTCTCGATTTGGACTCCCAGGACTTTGCGAAGTCATAACTCTTTGCTCAAACCTCCGATTGGGATAAGGTATGAAGGGGTCACAATTTTGGGCAAGGTGGACTAGATTTATTTCCCTCAAAGTGAACCTATGTGTCCTAGGGGTACCCTTAGCCTTGACTGAAGGTGCAGTTCTTCAGTTGAGTTCAAATTTAACTTCCAAAACAGACACAATTTCAAAGACAAACAAATTAGAAGTGTGTTGGGCACCTGGTGGCCTTCAGCTTCTCACCATGGCTTGCCACAAATCCTTAATTTTTGCCCAACTGCCAGTGGCTTGGTTCCTATCTTGACCTTACCTGAGCTAGCACCAAAGGGACTATCCTAGCTCTGCATGCTGTAAGCTGCCTTTCACTGCAACATTCATGAGTACAACCAATAGAAAAGTGAGGAATCTTATATTTGTCATGCATATATGGCATCTGTGCATAAAGCTCAGAAAATGGTCAAGTTGGTCCCTTCAGCACAATGACAGCTACTAACAGTACAGTTGCATAATATGTGACCAAAAAATTGTACATGCTTAACAATACATGGCCAGTTACTATACCATGTTCTTAGGCTGATTTCACACAATGGAGACAAACCAAACAGCAGCTCAACATCAATTTAGAATACCATTGGAGCCACCCACAACCATTTAGACATGTATTGAAGTTACCTGCTAGCTATACAACAAGCTCATGCAAAAGCTTGTGCTCAAACTCTCCCAACCTGGATCTACATCCTACACATTGTGTTGGATCTGAACACAATTAATTAGAAGGGGCTGATTGGTGTAAGGTTGTCCAAGATTTAGAATTGTAATGCAAGAAAGGTCAAAACCATGGCTTTTTCTTCAACAAATGGCCAAAATATTTTTGAAATTTATAGTCTGACCTCCTTTATATAACTGAAGCAAGTCTATCACTTAGATTTGCATGTTTTGCTCACGATATTGCTGATTGCCTGCATATTGTCAAACACAAACAAACTTCAAAATGCAAAAAACCAAAAAAAAAAGGTTCACCAGTATCTTGAAAACTACAAAACCAACATTGTTTAAAATTGAGAAAGGAAGCACAATGATGTCCAACAGCAGACCCACCTTTCAGAAACTTAAAAAGTCTTTATAAGAAGCTTCAAACAGGCACCTTATAACTGTTTTAGCACCCAGTTGCAGATGTACATAGCTCAAACCCCATGTCAAGTTTGCGAATATCATGTCCTCTAACACATCCTGATTTCAATTGAACCAACTGTGTCCAAGTTACAGGTAAAGAACTTTGGGAAAAGCCTTTGCACTTTCTGTACATAATATATACAACAGTACTGTATCCACACTCTTGCAATTCTCAAGAGATCTAAAAGGAAGTAACAAGCGTGTCATCTGGAGAGTGCAAGGTAACTCACCAACATTGATGATTTTCCCTTCTTTTTCTATCATAGTTGTTCACTAACCCTAGAGCATTCATATGTGACGACCTGTATACGTCGGATATGATCTATTCATGTGGGACGACATCCCAATGAAGCAGCAACAACAGCACACACTTGCTTGTTCCCAAAACCACCAGAGCTTGACCTTCCAAAACAACAAGCGTTTTGGACTTGACAACAACAAAAACAACAAATTAACACACATAAATGCAATAACAAGAACAACATAACGTAGAGAAATTCACACGAATGAAAACCAAACCATGCAAAGACCTTGCAAACAAGAAGTAGAAAGGAGAAGAGAAAAATAAAATGAGAAGGGGGGAGAAATCAAAGGCAAGTGGGTCCAAGTGGGTCCGTGGATTTGCAACTACCGTGGATTTTAGTAACAAAATGCCTACAAAATTACATTGTTACTTTGGACATTCATGTTTACTTGTTGTTATCTCATCCTCTGTTGAAGCTAAAAAAAAGGCTCAATGGGTGCAATTGGCAGTTGAGAATTGTAGTTTCCTAGGCAAAGCCAATGCTTTGAGTGCCTCAATACTCTAGAGACGTCATTGTTCCAATTTGATGCACCTAGTTCAATTCACAATGAAAAACATGAACATCATTTATGATTTCTTATGCGTCTCATAATTGTACTTCAACCCCGTGTACCATCCTAACATAAGGTGTAGAATGACTTTTGAGTGCGTGACCAAAAAAAATAGTAGAGCTTTTATAAGTCATAAGAACTAAATATCTCAAATGAGCTTTATTATAACCTTGTATAACCAATTAGCAAAAGCTAAAAACCCATTGAAGCCAATAAAAAAAACAAATTTACCTTCAATAGAAGTGCATCACACACCTTCACCTTGATGACAAGCAATAGGTTGGGCAAGAAGACAACCCAAAAATAACATTGTCAAAGATTACACCCAAAACTTAAAATGGTTATTAAAAGCATGCTCTATTTTGAACTTTTAACAAGGTTGCAATTTGAGAATTACCATGACATACCTCAAGCAATTATCCGATTGTTCACAACTTTTTAACATTTGTAGGAACAAATTTTGGACTCCATCCTTCTCCATTGCAAGCAAGTCAACTATTCCTACTTTGAACTTTTTTAATGCCCAAGATACCACTTAGTCCAAATGTTCCATTCTCGGATTGCCATTGTTTTCTTCTTTTCCTTTGTGGTTGAACAAAGTAGCAAAAATTGTGGCAACAAACTTTAAAATATTTGATACCATGTCGTGGACATTGTCCAAATCCATAGGGACCATTGCAATGGTCTTCTTGGCACTTATCGAAAGGTCTTCAAAACAAACTCCTTGAAGTAGAAGTTTCAAAAGGAAACATGTCAAATTACTACACACACCTTAAATAAACCAAAAACCTAATGTTCAACAAAACCCTAAACCTGAAGGAGCATATTGGAATAACCAAGTCATAAACAAAAAAATATAATCTAGAGTTCTTACTTGGAGTATTGTGTTTGGGGTGGTGGCCACTCCCACTAGAAGTTCTTCAAATTTTTTTTTTTTTCTTTCTTTCCGACTTTGCCTCAATTGAAAACCTACAATCACAATACATTTTATATATTGATAGGTACCTATTAGTTACAATATTGGAAAACAACAACACACAAACAAAAACAAATAAAATATAAATCTACCCTAGAAATCCAAATTAACTTACAAAAAGTTTCATGATGGAACACATATCCATGTAGAACTTGATCCTTGGAGCCCATCCTAACACTCATGGTGTTGATCATCATAATGATCTTGTGTGTCACACACAATGGTTATAGTCTGCATGATAAAAAGGGGTGCATTAAAAAAAGTCCAAAGTCTTTAAGTAGTTTAACTTTCTACTATAACTTAGAATCTTGAGACCTAATTAATCTATCATAAACATTAAAGGGCTTTTGCAAATCCATAGTATTTCAAGGAAAAAAATAAAAATCCAACTCACCGAATGAACCTTGCATTTTGGTATCCTTACACTTAATTGCAAGGTTTTTCTATTAAGTGCTCTTGTGGTAGCAATGTTGGCCTTTTCGCTTACATCATGGCAAGAATTGTTTCCATGCACATGGTTTGTAGAAATTTGCCCTAAAGGCACCCTTCGAACTATGAGTTTGTGGGGAAATGATCACTTAGGTCCTTTTGTTTATCACGTGAAATGCCCTACCTCCTCCTAGCTAGGCTATTGATTGTGACGTTGATCATCATAATTATCCTATGTGTCACACACAATGCTTGAAGTGTACATGACATCAAGGAGTGCATGAATTTCTCCCCAACATTAAAAGGCTCTTCCAAACCCCCACCTCCCCCCAAACACTTCCAATTCACCAAATGAGCATTCTATTTTGGAATCTTTAAACTTAGAATCCTTGCACTTAATTGTAAGGCTTTGTTACTAAGTGAACCTATGGCAACAACTATAACATCTTTGCTTGCGTGGCTTGCACAAATTTCAATTCCTTTACTTGCATGGCTTGCAAAATATTTCCCTAGTCTAAGCACTTGTTGAAGTACAAAAAGTCACCTGAGTCCTTTTGTCTATTGTGGGAAGTGTGGTACCTCTTGCTCTTGGTTGGAGTGTTGGTGGTGATGTTAATCATGAAAAGGTTTGTGTATGTCACACACATTGCTTGTAGTTTACATGATACAAGGAGTGTGTGAAAAGAAATTGATGTAGAATTTCCAATTATTTTAACTTTTTGTAGCTTATAATCTATACACCTATTTGAACTATCTCAAACAAAGGGCTTTTGTAAATCCCATTTATAGAAAAAAAGAAAAAACATTATTCTTCCAACTTACCATATCAACCTTGCGCATTGAAATCCTTGCACTTAATTGCAAGGGTTTGCTAGTAGATGCACTTGTGGTAGACGTTATGGCTCCTTTCTTTACACAACTTGCAAAACTCTACCCTAGAGGTTCATCTGTGCACTACTTATAATTTGCATGATATCACAGAATGCATGAAAAAAAGTCCAGAATCTCCAAGCCAAGTGAAACTTTTCATGAAAAAATGGCCCAAATCTATATTCCAGACAACCCACCTAGCAATGGAAATTACAAAACCTAGAAGAAAGAAAACAAAAGAAACCAACATGTTGGTTAGTCTCACCTTTTCTCCTGTGTTTGAGATGTAGTGTTTATGTTTTTTTGTACCATTCATAGATATGTTCCACCTTCCAACACATACATGTGGTGGTGCCATTTTCCATGAATAGAAGGGCTGCCAATGTTCACTCATGGTCTAATATAAATTGTTTAACAACGTGGACCACCTTTTTTTGCTCCCATAGATTGGCATTCAAAAAAACATTAACTTCCTCATCTTTTGTATCATTAAACCATGAACAAACCATGCACAAATTTTGGTCGTGGACCTTCCATTGGAGGGGGTGAAAAATCCAAAGGAAATATTTACCCCATTCCACAGACATTGTGTTAAGTTTTTTCTTGAAAATCCTATCATACATTGTGAATTTTACATCAGTAGTGCAATTGTTTTTTTTTTTTTTTTTTTTTTTGGCAATGGAGCGATCAACTTTGATGCACTTTTCAACATCCTTCTCTTTAGACTAATATTCTACAACTTCTGCAAATGCAATTGTTGATCAATATCTATACTTAACTTTGATAAAAGATTATTTAAAAAGAAACTAAGTTTTGGAGCTAAACAAGTTCTATATCAAAACTAAATCAATAGAAATTAGCTTCAAGGTGTCATCCATAATGAACAACCCTATTCAAAGTATGTCATTTCAAGGTTTATGCAAAATTAATATTCAAAGACAAACTTTGAACCAAAAATAGGAATGATAAATTTATAAAAATCTTTGAAAGAAAGTTAACTAAATCCAAAACTAAAATGAGAGTGAAACATGCCTTGATCTAAAGTCAAAGCAGTCCATGCTCAATCTAAGGTCATCTACCTCCATCATGTTGCCATTAGACATCATGGCAACAATTGCCTTGAATTTTGCCAAGATGTTGCTAACTTTCACACAATCCTTGTTTGGCCCAAATAGATTTACCTTGAAGGTTTGATCTTCATTGTGTTTGTTCATAAAGGCCACCTTGGCAATCATCTACAAGTAAACAAAATAAGTCAATTCTTTTATTGCTCATCTTCATTAATTTTGATTATAACGATGAAGACTAAAACCAACAAAAATCTCAAAACAATCTTCTCCCCATAGACAAAGAACCTCTCCATTGCCAAAAAAACTCCATTAAAAAGGAATTTTTGTTTGGCATAAGTTTGTAAAGGTATCATCATCATTAGTTTTAATTATTTGTTGGAATGATATCACTAAGAAGAACATGGTGAGGCAAAAAATAGCTATGATGGTATTCAATGAATTTATTGAGATCAAAATTTCCAAACCCCACAACACACACATGATATAAACACGTAGAACAAATAAAATACAATTGTGATGACAACATCACTACAACTATAATGTTGTGACAAGTAAAAATAAAAATTTCTAGGGAAATACAAATTGACATGCTTAATTGATGTTGAGCAAAATGCCTTGAAAATTGTAAGAAATGAAGGCATTGAAAAATTGATTGATCATTGTTCTCTTTTCATTCGAATTGTTCCCAATTTTTTTTTACTTTCCCTTGTTCTCGTTGCCTTAAACAATAAACTAGAAACAAAAGAAGAAAAAAAAACATGTAAATTAAAAAAAACAAAAGCATTAACAAATGAAAAAACAAAGGATACTAATACTAATAATTTCACTGAAACATTGTTTTGTAGAAAAGGAAAAACAAGGAGACAAATCTATTTGCAAAAACTTTGTTACACATTTTCATTTTGCTAAATTGTGTGTGATTTCATTTTCTTTTTCATGAAAAGCCTATGCATGCCATAGCTAAAGGATTTAGCGCTTGCTCATTAGCTCAAGCTTCATTTTCTTCTTTTTAAAAAAATAAAATTGTATCAATTTATTTTGATGGCCAATGTTTTTTTTAAATGCATGGCATCAAAATTCCAACACAACCTCCATACTTAGTATATTCAAACCCCTTTCACAATGCCAAGATCAACTCCTTGCACCCTTGGTCATCTTTTACATCTTCCCTTAGGTACTATAGGCTTTTCTTTTGTGTCAAGTTCACACAATGGAAATGGGACCAAGGTTTTTTTGCAATGTTGGGCAATTCATTAAAACATTATCTGTTTTTTATGCTTCTTTGTCTAGTTACATATATACGCTTAACCAATGGTTTTCAAAAATTAAATAATTGGCATTTGTTCATAACTTGCAATTTTCAAATGTAAAAAAGTCAAAGAACTTATCAAAGAATTGTTAGTTATTTACTAGTTCTTTCATGAAAACCGACCAAAAAACTATTGGTTCTTTGAGTTTTTTAAAGAATTGAAATGAGCCGAATTGTTTATTCTAAAAACGTTAAACAACTAGAATTGGTTGTTCTTTGAAATTTCAAAGAACTATTGCACATTGATTTTTTCATGGCATGGATGTTGTACTTTTACAAAGTTATTCCAATTTACAAACTTTCTCCCAATAATTAAATTTTGACAAAGCAATGACCTAGAAAGTGTTTAAATTTAAACCAAAGTTGGGCAGTTTTTAAATACAACATTGATTCTTTGTAGGTTATTAGACTAGTTATATAAATATATAATTGGAGATGCTTAATATATGAAACCCCTTCCCCCACAACCAACATGGTACCTGCTTTCAAAACTAACTTGCCATAAACTTTAAAAGTAAAACAACTTGGAAATAACTAATAAAGAACCATGATTATTTCACATTTGTTAAATGTCCAAATCTAATTTTTTGAAATATTCACAAATGGTCGAATCTTTGATTATGTTTTTTTTTTTGAAACATTTGGAATTATCAGTTTTTTGAAAAATCAAATGACCACCCAACACTATTGCAAACCCCAAATACCATGTGTGGCCCACCTTAAAGGATTTTAGGGGTGGGGAGATTTATTGTGTTTCTACATGACACACTCCCAATTCCTTAAAAGACTTGAATGTGAATCCAAGTAGAAAACAATGGAAGAAGGAGGAATCGGGGCATGTTCTTTGGCTCACAACACTTTGAGGGTAGAGGGGCATGCTAGAACTCCAGGATGGAATTAGGAAATGTTGACAAGCTTCACTCATTCACATGAGCCTTCACAAAACCAACACAAGGTGGTTAGTGCATAGTTGGAGCACCTTTGGTGTTAGGACGAGCCATGATCAACACGGACACACAAGGTTCACCACGGCCCGAACTTGGGGGAAGCCACCACCTTCCCCCTTATAGTATATTCTATGGCTAGCCACAGAGCCCACATCCAAATGGCTTTTTGTCCCCAGACTCCCAAGTGGGAGTCCTGAAATCGCCTAAATTGGGATTCCCATGATTTTGGAGCCCCATAACTTTGCAAGCATACCTCCGATTGAAATGCGGTCTAAAGCAAAGTTGTATATTTCATCAAGAGCTTTTCAATGGTATATTGCACGCCCTCTACACATAAGTAAATTGGGTCGATTCTTGACTTTTTGTGGTCAGGAGTCAAACTGCCAGTTTGACTTCCGACCCTTCTTTTGGCCATAACTTGTCTTTCAGATTCCAAATGAGCAATGCAAGCCCATTTTAGACATCTACGTTCCAAGGGCTTTCCAATGATATAAAGAATGTCATAATCCATTGAGTTTTGACCCTTGAAATCGCTCTTTGAAGTTTCGGGAGTCCACCGGGACTCCATTTCCCAAAGTGAGAGTTGCTTTGGGAGTGTGAAGGTTCACTCCCTCACACTTTCCTACACTCCCGGGAGTATGTGATGTGACTCTTGGGCTTCCTTTTGGCCCGCAACCTTACAACCCCTTTGCCTTGGTCATAAGCCTGAGGTTAAGGTTGCGGCACTACATGTTTCCAATGGTGTTCCCATGTATTCCATTGTCATGTGCCAAAATTCAAATATGGTTTCCAAGGGTGTTCACAAATAAAAAATCATAATGTGCTCTCCAAGGGTGTTCATAAATAAAAATTCATAATGTGTTCTCTAAGGGTGTTCACAAATAAAAATTCATAATGTGCTCTCCAAGGGTGTTCACCAATAACACCCTAAGGGTGTTCCCATTAAATTGTTTGGCCACATTTCTTCCCTTCTAATCGCAAAAAAAGACACCCAATTTCATCATAAATTTTTTTATTTTTGGGAACTTTTCAAGTTATTCGTCTTCATTTAGGGTTTTGTTGGCATGTGTTTCTTTTGGTGATAATAAATGATCAGAATGGCCCATTGCAAAAATTAAATTAAAAAACCTAGAAAAAACCCCTAAACCTTGAAAAACATTAAAGCTTTAACCTTGAGATCCTTCAACCTTGAGACCTTTACCTTTATTTTATGTTCACAACCTTAAATTTGTAAAGTTCAATTAGCTTGTGCATTGTTAATCTAATTTAACCTTTCAAGGTTATCATGTACATGTGTATCATATACCAATTGGGAATTTTTAAAAATATTTCAAGTTTTCAAAGAAAAAACTTTAATATTTTCTACAGAACCAACAAATTGTAATTTTTAATGTGACTATTTAAAAGTATACCATAACCCATGACCAATCTATTTCCTTATTTAATTTCATAATATTTTAGTGTAGCATCATCCCAAAAAAATTCAACTTGAATTGGTGGGGCATTTTCCCTCCAATTTTTTTTGGGGAAAACAAATCTAGAATTTTTTCCCTAAAAACAAAATAGAAAATGGAAACACCAACCTTATCTTTTCACCCTTTGAACTGATGTTAATGTAATAAAATCAAACATACAATATATAAATCATTGTAATTTAGACAAATGACTCATCATTAATCATAATAATGAATCTCCAATTTAACGAGTTCATAACTATAGGGTATTTGTTCCTATTAATTCAATGAGCTCTCAAAATTAGATAATACATGTTACAAAATCATCGGCCTCATGTGGCTTAATTGTCGAAAATGAAAATTTAATATATTATATTTGGGAAGATCCACATAGCCCTTAATTTATGTGTTATTTATTAGCTAGCAAGCCTTTAAAGGCTAATAGTGCAGCTTTTAGGAAGGAAAATACAGAAACAAATTGTATTTGTTTTTGGGTTTAGCGTTTAGCGTTTAGGGTATTCCCTTAATGAATACTCAGGGAACTTTTGTAGTTACTGAAGTGGCTAGAGTCATAATTAATCAAATTTTACAAAGTCTTGGTATTTATTATAATTTGGAATCAGTACTTGACAATGTGATACCTATCTTGGAAGTTAAATGTTTTAAAATATTTCAATGACAATTTTTGAACAAAAATTCTTATTTGAAAAGCATAACATTAATGAAATTATGTATGTACCATAGCAAGTACTTTTACCGTTTATGAAAAAAAAAAAAATCAATAAATGCAAGATTTTTTTAGAATAAGTTGCCCAAAATGCTAAAAAAATTTTGTTCGAAAAAATACCTATTTGTTGAATTTTTTGCCCCACCTCTTTAATATTGTAGGTGGAAACTTTTAAAGAAAATTTTATTTTTTCCTACAAAAATGTGAAAATGGAATTTTTTTTGTATATATGGCAATAATTTGGAGTTTTATTTAAAGTCATTTATTATTGTGCAATAGAAAATCAGGTTTTCAAACATAAACAAATAGTATGCTAGAAACAATTCACCAAAATGCTACCAAATTAACAACAATAATACAATTGCGATGAAAAATAATTTTGTATTTTACATGGTATTCTTATTTTACATTTAATTTTAATACTTTTGTGAAATTTCACACACATAAAAACATTGGTGAAAGGAGTTTGTTAAATAAGAATTGCTAGTGTTCACATGCAATTTGAATACTTGGCTTACGATTTATTAATTGAAAGAATTATGTGTTAAAAGTTTTAAATCCTTGTTCAAAACTCTTTTGAAATATACATGTCTTTTTACATGCACACATAATCCCTAGTTCACTTAAGCAACTTTTCAAAACAATATAAAGCATTGATTTGAAAAATGTCATTGATCAAATTCTCTTTCTTTACACCTAGATACAAATTAGAATGAGGTTATTATAACATTTAAGTGCTAGTTTATTCAAATAACTCCTCAAAACAATTGAAGGTTCACATTTGAGCAATCTCATTGGCCATGTAGTCTTCTTTCCACCCTTAGGCACAAGCCTATCCCACAAACCCTATATAGCTTAATTACACTAATATTATATCCTTTATTTGTGTACAAAAATTGTCAAAAGAAATATTGAAAGAGGATATCACCTTGTCATGATAGGTCATTATACAATTTGACAACATAAAAAATTATTAATGGCAAACATCAAGTAGGGGGGTTGCATGGAAGATTGAATACCAAAAAATATAGAAGACTGTAGGTAAATATTTCAGAACCTTCTCTCATCATTGTTGGATTAACAAACTTTACGTTTTTTATTCGTATTAAACCAAGTGACACCAATTGAACATTGTTTGCACAATGTGGAGTTGAAGAAATGACTTGCTTGAAAGGTGCATTACATCCAAAGATGGATATAGCTCTTATCATTATGAATGCATAGAGAAGCAAACATGCCATACTTTAAACAAATTATTTGTTGTAGGTTGAAAGCATAAAGATTTGGCTTCACCCATTCAGCTAGGCAAGTGGAAAAGACTTGTTGTCCTTTTCAAAAATCTATTGCAAATGAAAGAAATATTATCATCATGCTTCTTTGGTGCTATAAGGTCAATTGAAGTTGTTCAAATCTTGTAGAGCCTAGGGTAAAGTTTGCAAAACTAAGTGGATGTTGTTGTGTAACAAATTGGTTTCTAGTGTGTCATAATGCGACATTGTTGTCATTGTCTTTGTTGAATTTCTTTCATTGAATTTTTCCTCATGATGTTGGTAATTGATTATTTGTTTGTTTTCTTCTTGTAATTATTTTGTTTAATTTTGACACTCAACTCATTTGTATGGTCTGTTAATTCCTTGCCTTTTATACATTTTCACTTTTTCTCCAAATAGCCTTTTGAAAAAATGTGTTCTGAAAATTCAATTTTCTTGCCACAAGAAATTTAATTGGAATATGTTTTGGAACTACATTTTCAAATTCAACAAAAGAAATTTTTTGTTGGCCAAAGGCCTTACAAATGTTGAATTAGGGACTCAAAAACTCGTCACTATCTTTCTGTCTGTCCCACACAAATTTTAAACTTTGAATTTGCATTATATTGAAAGCAATTGCTAGTTGAATAGGATCCCTAGTTGAAACTGAATTCAAGAAAATTAAAAAATCTGTAAAAATAAAAAAATGTGACTAGAATTACAGTAACTATAGTTGAAAATATAATACATGCAACTAAACATTAAACTTGTGGAGTGATCAATCATTTAAAATTCCAGGATAATATTCCTGGATTGACTTCCCATAAGCTACAAGTGTTTCATTTTTCTTTATTCCTATCCTAAAGTGATGTCCATCCAGACCACCACAATCTGCAGATTCAGATCTGATAATATTCAACTGGTATATTCTGGATTGATGCAGGTGGGTCAAGGCTAGGTGAGCCTAGTCTTAGGAGTGCTGGACTTCCTAGGTTTCCTAGAAAGAGGTCATGATGGGGTCGTAGAGGCAGGGCCTGATTTGTTGGACAAGTTGCATTAAATGGCCATGACCCTTTTATGACTTGTGAAAGTAGGTTGGTAATGGATATGTAGTGTTATTCATGCATATATTTGTGAAATGATTTCTTTCTATGACGTGTGAAATTAAGTTGGTAAGGGATATATGGTGTTATTCCTACATGATATATTCGAAATGATCCCCTTTTTATTATGTGTGAAATTAGGTTAGTAAGGTATCTGTGATGTTATTCCTGCACCATATATGTAAAATGAACCCCTTTTTATAACTTGTGAAATCATGTTGTTTTACCATGATGCAAATGTTCGAGGGCAAGGACATGGGACTGTGTCATTATTCCCTTATTATCTAGATTCCCTAATTAGTGTAATTCAAATAGGGAACTTGTAGTGAATTTACTTTTTCTTTCCTTGTGGGACATCCTTGTCCCTTTGTCACAATTTTTAATTTTTAGTTGCATGTATTATTTTTTATACATTTTAGAAAAAAGCATGTATCATAGGAACTTGGTAATTTTGACACATGTTTGTTGAATAATTAATTAAATTAAAAAAATTCATTTTGACAACTAAAATATTTTTGAACATTCTATATTTTCTTTAGATAAGTGAATTTGTTTTTTTGGGAAAATCTCAACATTTGTAAAATATATAATTAATGTCAAAGCTACCAAGACACTATTGTATTGGTTATTTGTTCACATTTATTTCAAGTGAAGGACACAAGTTACATATTTTGAAAACATTGAACTACATTTGATTGAAATTTGTAATATTACGTGTCACCAAACATGTATTTTATGTGATAAAAAATATGGGAAATGACAAATTGAATTGAAAATTGCAATAATTGTAATTGTACCACATAATATATTCAAACCAAACATTATATATATATAACACAATACACATGGAAGAATTTATATTTTCATTTAAAGTAAAGTAAAATAAAATAACATCATTCCCTTGCTTCCCACTCTAAAAGCCAACCCAAAGTTCAAAAACCCATTGTAGTATTTACAAGAGTGTTGTTGTATTGTCATTCTTTTCACATTGGAATTTGGTGAATTTTAACCCAATAAAGGGTTAAATTATTTGAATTGCCACTCCCAAAAAAAGATTTTCAAAATTTCCCCAATTTTTTTGTCAAAAATAATGAAATTTTGCCCAAGGGAAAAAAAAAGCCTTGGCCACTACACCCTGATCCCAACTCTAAAACAAATTAGAGACAAAAATGCAAATGAGCCTAAAGTTTTCAATTGTGTTGTTCCACCCAAAACAAATTCTACATATTTGCAAAATGTTTTTGGGAATGTTTTGCAAAATAAATTTTATTTGAAAAAAAATTGGTGTATAAGAATTTTGATTAATCTAAGAGGGAAAGTGGCTTGATTGTTGTGTGTTTTAATATATGTCAAATTTACAATGTTTTTTTCATGATGAATTTTCACAACTTGGCAAATTAGGATTTAGCTTCAGGAATTTTTAAATTTTTTTAAAATACAAACATTTAAATTGCCATGTTTAGACTCATGTTGGGCAGTTCTCACTTTTTTTGTGAGAATTGACCAGTTATGGTTTTCTGATGATGTTATGAGAACCTGATCAATTCTCATATATATATATATATATATATATATTATATTATATTTTTTGGGCTGGTGAAAATCAGTTAGGTTATCAGCTTTTTTTTCGAACTCACCCAGTTCTCAAATTAGGTGATTCTCATATATATAACAACAACTGGTTTTCACATTCAATTTTCAAAAACTAATTATTGATTTTTTATTAATAAAAATTAGTTTAAATTAAATAATTTATTATTTCGTCAAAGTAAAAGAGCAATACCATGTGAGAAAAGTAACAGCAACAGGAAACGAAAAAGAGTAATGGAAAAGAATAATAGCAATAAAAAGAAGAGTAATAGACATAAAGAGAGAAAAGTAATAACGAGAGATAGAATAATAGCAGTAAAAAGAAGAGTAATAAAGAGAAAATAATAATAATGGGAGAAGAGTAATAGCAATAAGAGGAAAAAAGTAACAGCAAGAGGAGAAGAGTAGTAGCCCCCAGGGAGAAGAAGAACAAGAAGGGCCAATAGAAGCAGCCCCATGTGAAAAAAAGAACAAGAGGAACCAATGAACCAAATTTGTTTAAGACCTTGAGAACCAGATTTGGGTTGTCATGTGAAAACCCATTGGCGTTTTTTTTTGGAAAAAAACATTTCCGATTCCAGTTTTTCTAGTCCGTTCTCACACGGGTGAGAACCTTAAAAATTGGGTTTCAGCTTTATTTGCACCCAAAATGAAAATAGTTGGTTCTCAATGTGAAAACCGAACTGAGAACCGATTACACAGTGATAAAACCAGCCATCACTGGTTTAAACCAGTGCTAGGTGAAAATCAAAGAATCATTACTTCAGGGTATTTCAGAATTACAGAACTGACCAGTTCTGGGTATTTCAAAAAATCAAAATCAAAGAACCAATGGTTCTAGGTATTTAAAAAATGCGAAGAACCATGATTCTTTGTCAGACCCCAGCTCTTTAAAAGTTTTTTGACTTTTTAAGTTTTGGTCAGACCAATTTGGGGGCAAGGGTTGAACACAAAATGAAAATCGTCACCTATATAGCTAGTTTGATAATTGAAAAAGAATCAACATTGTATTTGTCAATTCTTTTCAGGTTCTTTGACTTTTTAAGTTTCGATTGGATTGGTTAGGGGGCAGGGGTTGAACACAAAATGAGAATTGTCACCTATATAGCTAGTCTGATAACCGAAAAAAGATCGGCATTATATTTGACTGAACTTTGTTCTTTCCAAGTTTTTTGACTTTTTAAGTTTGGATCCGATTGGTTTGGAGGCAGGGTTGAACACAAAATGAAAATCGTTCACTATTTAGCTAGTCTGATAACTGGAAAAGAACTGGCATTGTATTTGATAGACCCCGGTTCTTTCCAAGTTTTTTGACTTTTTAGGTTCTAATTGGATTGGTTTGGCAACAGGGGTTGAAAACAAAATGGGGACCATTCCTAGTCTGATAATTGGAAAAGAACTGGCGTTGTATTGAAGAATAGCCTAACATTGGTTTGTAACTAAAACCACTCTGACATTAAAAGTTTCATAAATGACATTTTCATAATTCTTAGTGAACGTCAACCTTCTTCCCTTGACACCAACCTATCCATACCATGAAATGGAAGGGTCATTTGTTGCATGATGAATTAGAAATTTAGAATATGCATCCAATTATTTTGAAACCCCAAAAATGGTTTCCAATCAGAGTATACGAATGGCTGAATTTTCAGTTGGATTCAGAAGAAGACTCTTTCCCTAAAACCCTCTTTATTTATTGGCTGTGCCAGGTTCCTATTAAGGAAAGAATATGGAACAACTTTGATTTGGTCTTATGGATTTTGATGAATAATGTTCATCAAAGACATGATGCATTTCTTGATATGCACAACGAAGCATTCTGAATGCATTGTTTCTATTTTTCAGATAAAGGACAAACATCAATGCATTTCTACTATTGTTCCTTTTAGGAATTCTGTGTGAGCATATTCCAATCTTTGGATAGACAAAGATTGAATGTTTCATGGTTATGCTTGTGGTGGAGAGATGTCACTTCAATGAACTTCCCCAATTTTTCTGGTGCTAAAGAGAACGGTTGTTTTGATTGTTCCCTTTGCGTGCAGAAGAAAGCTGAAAAAACTTCATCTTTCAATCCATATCATGCTCTGACATCAACTGTCTTGAGTGTTCTCACTATGCCAAATATGATTGCTACCTGAAAGCACTTGTTGCAAGTGCTCTAGCCCCTCCAGTCTTGGATGTCTGGTGGAATGGATTTTGCTCAGATCTATGCTCAAGGCTGCAATTGTGAAGGCACTCTTATACAATTCCACGTGATCTGTTCATCTTCACTTCCTCACAAGGTATTCCTAGACCTTTTTCCATAATACTGTCTTGGATTTTAGTAACAATAGTTCTGGTGACATTTGCCAGTTCTATGACAGTACCCTGTGAGGCTTGGATAAAGCATTTCCCATGGATAAAGCAATTTCTCAAACAGTCCAGATTCTGATTTGGAACTAGTTATCTTCACAGCTACCACAGGACTGTTTACTCCTCCTGCTATGATCTCTATTGATTGATGTTCCTTTGTGTGAGGAGTTTCTTCTGACTCTCTCAACTGTCCAGCTGGCTGCTTCCACGACTTCTGTAAAAGTAAGGTTGGCTATCCCAATATCATACCCTCACATGAAGACTAGCAGGCTGCATCTCTATGAAATATGTTGGTAAGTGAACCCCCCAACAGAAACAGGAGAACTACTGACAACTTCAATTTCCAAGCCAAAAGTCAACAGAAAAGATAGACCTCCTTTTCCTTTATTGCCTTCTACAAGACCAGCATTAAATATCTTGTAAATTAGGTCCATTAGACGTTGGTCTTCTTAGTTTTGAGGATATTTACCAGGTGATGGCGGTTAATGAAGTCAAAAATTTGCGATGCCAAATTAAGCTTCAGAAATGGAAAACGGCAGTGAGAGAATCAACAAGAAGCAATCATTGGTGGTCAAGATCATTAAGCTGTTTTTTGATCTATTCATTTGTGAATGAGATCATTCACAAAGAAAAGGCCCTACCAGAAGAGAGTACTTGACCTGAGACTCGACTTCACTTTAGAGCATTTTCTCTTTACATGGAATGTGTGCAATCTTTCAATTTGCTTCAGAGAATCAATTTTTTCAGCAAACAAACCATGAGAAGTAGGCAGTAGACAGACACAGAGACAGGAACGACACAAGAAGGCTCACAATTGCCATGATCTCTGAGTGCCACCTCTTTTTCCAACACCTGAAAAATTGGAAGACATTACACAGAAAGCAATTAATCTAATTGTTACACAATGAGGGCTCTGTCAACATGTGACAGGAGAGAGCGGCTACTTCAGGGTCTTTGATCTTATCCTTCAAGAGCACTTGGTATACAGTGACAGAATCCCTGTGCTGAGCTTTGAGACAAGCTCTTTCCAACACATTTGCCTCCTGATCCACTGTTCTCACTCTATCCTTCTCAGTTTCTCCTGTGCACACTCCCAAGTCACATCAGATAACATACAATGTTTAAAGATGCCGTTCTTCAATCCTAGA
>Ga0209208_10004198_pt1 | contig 20530 bp, 19 predicted proteins | sample S1TSphfallax_3_FD_187694 | JGI IMG/M metagenome (GOLD analysis project Ga0209208, IMG submission 187694) | Host-associated microbial communities from peat moss isolated from Minnesota, USA - S1T2_Fd - Sphagnum fallax MG (SPAdes) (version 2) | ecosystem: Host-associated > Plants > Peat moss >...
ATGGTTCTTCTACCTCTATTCATTGATGCTTGCCATGGGTGTTGCACATTTACATATCTTGATATGCAATATCTTTGTTGGTAGATACTATGTTGTGACAAAGAAAAGGATTCAAATCTATGAAATCAAAATGTAACTTCACTCTCAGTAACTTTATATTGTTATTGTCAAAGTTAAAATATCACACCATATTCTATTGCAAAATCTAGTCCAAGACATGGGGTAACAAGTGCAAGAAATTATCTGCTATGTGGAAATGTGATGATGATTTTGTAGGCAACAACACCTGCATCACAACAAGGTGGAAGTTTGAAATCATTGAAACAAGCAAACAAGGACACCAAGGACACACTATCAACATAGTAGATTGTTGGAGATAATGTTGTAGGTATGTTGATGAGCTTGTTATTTCATTTTTCTCTAGTGTTTTTGGGTGTTGTGGTAGTAGTACATGCAACAACACTTGCATCACAACAAGGTGGAAGTTTGAAATCATTGAAACAAGTAAACAAGGACACCAAGGACACACTATCAACATAGTAGATTGTTGGAGATAATGTTGTAGGTATGTTGATGAGCTTGTTATTTCATTTTTCTCTAGTGTTTTTGGGTGTTGTGGTAGTAGTACATGCATATGGATTAGGTAAATTAGGTATTGGGTGCTCTGCTTCTTTTATGGCCATGGTCAAAGGTTAAGTGAATGGGGTGATTTATTCTAGAATATTTGAAGCAACAATCCCTTGGCCTATATTTCTCAATTTCTACACATAATATAATTTGTACAATGAAAATGTTCACTTTTAATGTTGTCCAACAAAGTGGGTTATTGGGATTTTTCAGGATCTCTCTTGAAGAAGAGCAAAAAAAATGATTGGGCTAAATGATGGTTTGTTCTCAATGAAAAAACTAACAAAGTCTTCCAAACAATTAATTAATTTTAAATATTCAATTTCGAAAAATAAAATACTCCTAAAGATTCTTTATTTTCCTTCCTTAGGAGTTGATCTTTGAAATAAAATATTGATCATGGTCATATAAGATTGGGCAGAGCGGTTATGCGATGAGCTGCTTGTTTCTTTACACCAAGTCCTCCTTCAATGCGCTTTGGCCTACCACCAATAGATGTCCCCCCAAGTTCTTTTTACTGCTGCTGCAAACATGGTCTTCTTGAATGCTCCTACTAGCCTGTTCCTCCCTCTTTTATTGCTGCTGTAAACTTGTCCTTGCCACCTGTCTGTGTACAAAATTCGGACATGCACTTTCTGAGAGCCAGAAAAGAAAAACTGCCTTGCAAAAAACTATAAAGACCTCAAATCAACTTTTATGATATGTAAAGCTCACAGACAAAAGGATTTTCAAAATTGGGCTTGCCATCAATTCCTGCTTCATTCATCCTTATTTCGGTAATGTCCTTACCCTCGGTTTCCCCTACACTTTGCATACTTGTTTCTCAATTGCTGAAACTCTGAAAAGTTAAAATTTGAAACTGCCGAAGCTCGAATTTTAAAATAAATAAATATCTGGCCAAGAGGTGCCAAACATTAGTAATAGGTATGGTAGTATCCTCATAATATTATAGTTAACTGTGTTGAAAACATTAATTAAAGATTAGTCTTGGTCACTGTGAACCAGCACTCACCAATGCACCATCCACTGTATGCCTGTTATTCCTCAGGTGTGGATAACCTCACCTCAGTTAACATTTGATTTCACCTTAGACAACTCTGCAAGAAAAAGGTCTCATATAGAGATGGATTAAAAAATGTGTAACTAATAGATAAGTAGATAGTTTACAATTAATACATAAAGAAGTGCTGTTTTTCTTTCCTATATATTAACAATCTGTTAACCAGGTTGTTAGTATCTAAGTTGTTTAAAAAAAAGCAACTGAGCTAACCACCATGGTTACTTAGGGAACTGGAACACAACAGAAAACTGTTTCCTGACCATTTACCATGCATTATCCTTCATGGTGCACTTTATGGGTGCTGGTTCAATGTGGTCATTAGTCTTTAGTTGTTGCATGTGAATAGCTTTTATGTAACTAATTTTATTTTATTACGTACTTAAAGCCACTATCACAATTTGTTATTACATAACAATGACCACTTACTGGTTAGTTAGCTAGGATTTTAATTCCAGTGACTATGCTACATCAGAGATGGTCGGTTTAGGTGAAGCAGCTTTAGATTTCATAAGTCGTCCTGTTGGCTGACAATTTCGAACCTGAATCTATAGAAAAATGACTCTAACTTCATATTTGAGATGGTGAGTCCACCTCATGCTGTGTCTTTGTTTTTCCTATTCCTTGTTTTTTTGGTGTGTCTGTTTTGGGACATGGTCAAAAGCCATGGTAAGAAACAAACTGAATACTGGAAATCTCCAATTCTTGTCATAAACCTGGAAACATCTTTGTTACGATCTTGAAAACTAGTTCCAAATTTCATGAATTCTTGCACGCAAATTTATAAGTGAATTTGCAAAATGTGTGAAGGTGTGTGTTCCTCAAATGGTTTTGGGTTTGGTGTTCATTGTTGTAACCTTCAAGTGTTGCTATCAAGGTTCCTTTGCAGTCTCATGGATATATCTTTCTGCATCTAGCCTCTGATTCAATGGGCAATCGACCTTTTTTCATTGAGCAAAAGATGAATGAATCATGGGATGGATCTATGGTGTTGAGATGAATTATTTTGCTACTTGGAAAATTGCATTGCTATTTGTGCTCAGAGGTATAATTTTCCATCTATCTATGCCCTGATTGAGAGAGTGAAGTTGATGATTCAAATGAACTAAGGGATGTGCTTGTTATGGATCAGACTCCATTGGTGTTGGAGGTGAATACCATCACAACAATAATGAGGGATGTAATTGATAAGTGCAAACTGGGGTGGGAAGCATTGTGGACACGCAGCAGAGTGCTGGAATTGAACTGATTAATAAGTGATACTGGATCAGCACGTCACACCAAGAGAACATCAATGAAATTGAAGAAATTGTCACTTCTAGCTTCACTTATTTTATGTAGTGAGTGGTGAAAATCCACAGGATGGTAGCACTTCTCCTATGTCCGATAATACAGATCAGGGTGACTTCAATCAACAGTTTTGGATGACTTCAAATGATATTGAGGAATAATCAGGACTCTGTTTCCACATGCCATGTGAACTTTTTACTTCAATGTTCATCTCACCATTCTAAGGTTTGATGTTGGGAATGTCATGCCTTTATGTTGAACTTTTTTGGGCTAGGTCATGGCAGGGGTTGCTCCATCTCTGCAGGATACACATGTTGGTGTGCAACAGGACATTCTTGGAGCATTCTCCTTCATTTTATACAGCTTTCAAAACTTTCCTTGATGGGTTAGAACACCTGTCTCAAGGCAGTCAGTATCAGGCAGTTGAAGCTCTGTATGTGGGGCAGCGCGGGGGGGAGGGGGTGGACAATAGTTACTCTGAGCTTGTTTATTTAGCAACTCCTGCTACTTACATCTTTGTCTTTATTTTGCTGTTGTGACTTACATCCTGAAGTCATTGGGAACATATTGCAAATTTCAGGAGCATATGCCTCATCCCCGATTTGGTCAAGAGATTGCCAAGGCAAGTATCCTTATCACTCTCCTTCAGTTTTTCTGCATTTCTAACCACCTGAAAGAAAGAACAGACACAGTGATTTGTGTGTGTTTATCATGTTTTTACATATGGCACTCTGATTGTTCAAATAAGAACAAGTCTACCAATTGGAATTGCAGGTAGGGGTCGAGGCAATTAAGGGTGTATGAGATGATTTTCTGTATTCGTGAGAAGCTTGGGTGAGGTCCAAATGCTACATATGGTGGTGTTCATGCATCAAATTTGACTCTAGAGCTTTCAGACAATGTATTGTTATTTGCTAATACCTGTTGGAGGTGTTGCTGACCATGGAGAACAATGACCAGCTTCAAAGTGATGGAAATGGTAGGCATCCCTAACTGTGCTATTGTTCTCTATCTTTTGAAATGAATTTCATGCAAGTATGGCTGACGTTTGACCATTCTTTGCAGAGGAATAGTCCCACAGACTGATGTTACATGTCTGGTAGGTTTGTAACAGTTATATGGATGCGCTATTTCCTGCTGGTTTTTTGCCATCTGTAATTTTAACTGAGATTCCTAGTTTTTGATGCTGTTTTGCATCTACATTGTGACATATGATGACCGGGGCAATACATACATATCGATATTCGACTATGATACTCGTCGATGCTTTGATGACGATGAAACTGCAGGACCTACCATGCTCATACACATTAATGAACGTATCCTTAAACTTCACTCACGAATGAGAGCAGCTTGGTTTTGCCGTGTGTACTTTCACTCACACGATGGTGGTTCTTTCCAATGGTTCCATTCTGTCCTCAAAGCCCCTAAAGAAGGTTGGGGTCCCAAACTCTCACCTTCCTTTGAAATCAAAACCGTCACCACTAAGAACCCTTTTCTAGTTCGAGATTTACTAAAATTTCCTAAAGAACCATGGCAATGGACTGGTTACCTTCACAGAGAGGCTTTTTACGAAAAACAGTCCATAAAAAACAAGTACCTGCTCCTGCTAGGGTTTTCTTGTGTCACCTACGCACTCTCGTAGGCGGCAATGGCTGCAATGTTGTAAGTTGAAGTCTGTTTTGGGAGGCTCACCACTGTTGCTCCAAAATAAAGAAAGAGGCCTGAGTTAAAATAATTGTAGAGTCTCAGAAAGCGACTGTGTTGTGTCTATTGCCAACTGTGATGGCATTGTTTAGTAAGACCACGTTGAAACGCTGCTGAATAATGACAGTTTTGGAAAGGGTGACTGGCCTCAGGGCAAGGTTAGGTCGTGAGGGCCCTTACATATGAGTAGGTTAAGGCATTCCCGAAATAATGGTTCCCTGAGGCCAAAGGCGAAATGCCCATTATTTCAGGAATACCCCCGGCCCAAGGGCATTACCCAGTGTAAAATTCATCACTTAAAAAGAAAAAAAAAACAAAACAAAACTGTTATACCCATTTGGTATTAAGGTATAAAACAAAAGAAATTACATGAGCATTTTGAAGCATGAAATGCTTGCCTCCTTTTTGAAATGGCCTATCGTGGATTCTAGTGGATAGGACACCCTCCACTAACACTGTTGCAAATCACGGAGTGTTTTAGAATCTATGTAATGGCCTGTCAAAGATTTCACAATGTATTTGGAAAGTGCCTTAAATCCATAAGATTCTCTTGTGACAAAGGAGGTCATCTTAGGTTTTTGGTTGGGCGTTTACATTTTGTAAGGGCCTATCACATTTTCTTTGCACTGCAGATATGCAATCAATAGTTGAGTGGTCGTTCCACACAGGAATGCCCTCGAACCAGCAAGCTACCAAAATTTGGTGCTACCCTTGGCAAACACCTTAAACACACTCATGTTTCTCACCTTAAGTCCCCAGCTTATATTTTGAACTGCCTAGGCTATTCACATAAGATAGGCTTTAACATCCTTAACATTGTCATATGTGGCCTTTCAAATAAGCTTGAATTTAAGGCACCCTCCAAGGAATTTGAAGGGATTCGAATTTTGGATTTGAAGCTCAAAAACTTCGAATAAGCTTTTCTCCAAAAGAATTTGAAGTAAGCCAAGTTTTTGGGCTGAAGGTTAAACTTGTCATAAAGGGCAAAATCGTTACACAATGAGCTGCTTGTTTGCTTCTCTTGTATTTCCTCTGCACTACAAAGAATGGCATTTAACAATGGTGACATTTTAGTAGGAGAAATGGCCTCATGAACTATTTTCCTGGTGTTTCCAGAAATTTGACAGAACTTAGGACATGGATTTCCTGTTTACGCAAATTGTTAGCAAATTTTTCTATATGATGGTATGGATAAATATTTATCAATTTACATTACATTTGCCTTATGGATCCAAATAGGTAAAAGGTAAAGTAAATTATATTTCATTTATTATGCCCAGGCAAGGTGCATTCTAGATGTGAAAATATTGTTGTTAGTACAATAGAGATTTTAGTCTTCTGAATTTGATAATTGAAACTTGAAATGTCTAAAAATTTGAATGTTAAAACAATGAAGCACTTCATGATGAAATGAACTTTTAGGTGGAAGTTTAGTTGTATAGAATTTAGACTTTAATTTGGCATTTTGAGATTAAACTCCAGGGGTTTAATTTTAATTTTAGGGTTTATGTTTAGAACTTTTTGGGTTATGTATATTGGTGGTTGTTCACTTGAAGCCCCTTCAACCTCATTTTTAATGTCAATTTTGAGGTGAAGTTTTTCTATTTATGTAAGATGTTGGCAAGACTATTCAACTATGTAAAGCGCATGTATTACCTTCTGTTTGGGAACACAATGTTCACAAGAGGGGTTTTTTTTTCAAATTCCTCAAGTAGGTGTATTGGTAAGGATCTCAACATTAATTAGCGATAAATGGCAACTATCTTGGTGGACTAATAGATCTTTTTCGGAATCCTTCCTAGTTCCAACAACCTAATGGAACACATTATCTAAATCTAGCGACTTATAGCCTTTTTTTTTTTCCAAGATATGGTGAATTTTTTTTTAAATATTCAAAAATCCCTTTGTTGGATTGGTCAACCTTTTTTTTTGTCTCTAGGTGGCAAAAATTCGCCACAAAAAAAAACCCTGGTTCACAACTCATCATAAAAAGGGAGAGAGTTAATCCTTCTTGTGGTAGGAAGCTATCTCACCCATGGCCCCTCTAATGTCACCTACATACAAAGAGGTTAAAGCACGTTGAAAAATAATACTAACATGTTACCTCAAAATTGAATGCAAAAAGATAAGGATAAATGACCTCTTGATTGTCTATCATGGAAAGGACAAGCAGATTCCTTGATGAAAGGATCCATATCATGCCTATGTGCATCATGCACCTCCATGGCCATTGAAATAAAATGGTGCCCCTCATGAAACCCTCTATACTTATGGATCTTAATAGTGGTGTTAAGTTTCGTAGTTGCACCTATTAATCAACTAAAGACATTTGAAACCATTGTCTTTTGCGTTAATAACCACCACATCAACAACAAAGACTTGGTCCTCTTGGGTCATATAAATATTAACTCATAATGAAACTCATAATGTAAGGGCATACCACCATTCTTTCCATACAATGTGCCCATTCTTTCAAACAAAAACATACATGACGTATCGAATGGTGTCATGCGTGGTTATCCGTTGACCTCCAAATGGGCAATAAGTTAAATGTGTGCTAGTTGTGTCCAACCCATGTCCACATTCACACGTGGAAAGACTAAATGTTGAAGGTTGAATCAAATTGAGATGAAAATGCAACACTAGGGTGAAAGTAAAGTGTGCAATGTGAAACGAACATATAGATGGTTTAGCAACCAACCATAGCCCTGCCCCCTTGCCCGAACAAGAATAAATGTGAGCTTTAAATGCTAAGGAATCATCCCCCAAAATAAACCTAAGGGATGTATCATGGTGGAAGTCCAATTAAAAGATGATTGTAGACCTAGGGTGTTAGTAATTACTAAACTTTCAAAAGAAAGGTGCATATCCCTAGCTGCAAGAGGAAGGTCATCTTGTGTTACACGTAAGAATGACTTAAGTAGGTGTGGGCCCCCTTCAACTTGAAAAACATATTTTTCCAAAACAAGTATATATAAAATACAAAACCCAGAGCATAAATACAAAGCCACTAGAGCCCAACTCCTTAGAAAAAAGATGGGGCATAATCCTCCATAAAGAAAAGGCCTATACCACCAAAGGATATTAGTAGTCAAGTTTGACGCCTTGCTAAGGGACCTTGAAAAAACTCCCATGATCCTAAACCCATAATGTCCCTAAATACCTACATAACTCTCTTATCGGAACTTGCCAAAAAAAATAAAAAGGGAAAAAAAGGTATTTTTTGTGTGAAATAAAAGGTCAATAAGCTACACATGAGGACAAAATGCCCAAAGCAACATGGGTGTTTCCCAGGGGAATAAGATCATCAATATGCATCACGTCTTGAGATAAATCCTCATCCAAAAATTGCATGGCAAGTCCTAAAAACCCACTGGCACACCCAAAATGCATAAACCATTTGTGACCAAAGTGGAACTTTGAAGAATCTTTATGCCTGGAGAAATCCCTGATGGACTTTAAAGTTTACACTCCGACAGTTTGACCCTAAGCCCAACTATGGCTAATTGGATCAAAAGGTGGTCAAAGGCATGGGTAATTTCATTCAAAGGCCCCACAATGTGGGTGTCCTCTACTAGGGATGGAAAGACACAATTGGGGCCTGTGCAATGGTCTTTAAGAGAACTCAATAATGGGCCAAAGCAAATAAAAGACCTCCTAAAGGGTCACCATGCCTCGTGCTTAAAAATGAATCAATAATGGTGACCCCCTCCACATGCCACCCATGCTGGTAATAAAGAAAAGAATGGGCACCATAAAACAACATAGTAAAGGGGACAGTGTTCACCAAAGGCCCCCCAACATCACACAACTTTCTAAAAATAACAATTCAAAAAACATTATTAAAAGCGTTTGTGACATGCGACTTGCATCATGACCCAATCAGGGTGTAGGTTGAAGAGGGTTCGAATGCCAAAAAGGATGGCCTTGCAACCTCCAACGGTCAAAACTCCAAACTAATGGGAAGATAAGTATTCTTAAAACAACCTCATGCGACTTGCATCATGACCCAATCAGGGTGTAGGTTGAAGAGGGTTTGGATGCCAAAAAGGATGGCCTTGTAACCTCCAACGGTCAAAACTCCAAACTAATGGGAAGATAAGTACTCTTAAAACAACCTTTGAAATAGTAGAACAATGGAATGACTAATAAGTCAAAGAAACACTTCACCCACGACAATAAAATGAAAACCATTAATGCCATTTGCCATTGTTAATAATATGCTAGCCCCCCGACCTATGGATATCCCCATGAACAATAACAACCTGGAATAATTATGAAAACCTTGAAGATGGTCCTCTAATATGAAGCATCTCGAAAGATGTTCATATACCATCCCAAAAACCCACCCAAAGACAAATGGGGAACAATGGTTAAAGCTTGGCAAACAAAATCTTATCCAAAACAAAAATGTGTTCAGGCTGATAATAAAAAATAAGTGGAGGGACAAGGTCTGAAGGAAGGGGGTGCAATTGGCACATGGTAACAACGATGTCTTCTGCAGGAATAGCTAACATCATAGGCTAGAAAGTTTTAACAATGTGACTATACTCATTGGCTCTCTTTAAAATTAGACATCAACAAAGACAAATGGTCGAAGAATCTTCTCATGAATGGAAAAAAACGAAGTGCACCTGAAGCACGTGAACACTCTTCCTAAAAGGAAGATTAATTACTTGTCATGAGCCTCATGAAGCGAACAAAATCCTTTCATTGACTTGAACAACCACTTCAAATATAACACAAACACCAACGTGGCAACAAAAGAAAAAGGAACCATGTTAACTCGTTCGTCGGGTCTCGGGCAATTTAATCAAAGGGTAAACGAAAAGTTTGTTCGACTTCATCCTAGATTGCTTGAGGGATCTTATGAAACAAATGAGGGCATGTGAAACAAGATTCAAACAACCCCAAAATGGAGCTAAACTAAGCCCGAAACTAACCCCAAGAAACAAGAGGAATAGAACTAGGGAAAAGCACAAGAAGGGAGGACACTTGCAAAGAAAAAATAGCCTAGCTAGCCTAGGAAACAAGGCTAGCAAGAGGGTGAACACTTTTGACATGCCTTGAGAGGTCACCTAAAATGCAAAGACTAAAGCAATGAGGACAAGAAATATTTTGAATTGATGAGGGATGCAAAGAGGGAGCCATCTCCAAAAAAGGCTACACCCAAAACCCCTAGGAAGCAAAAGCCCAAACAGCACCCCCAAAAAACATGGGAGGAAAACTTTCCTACCGTTACAAGAACTCACCAGCAATGGCAGGCCCAATCATGACTACTATGGTTAAGGAGCTCTATCATGAAGTAGCAATGCTTCTTATAGATCTTTACAACTATTGTTATCTCTCTGTGCCCCTTCCTTCTGGCTAATCGTGACAACCACGGATCTCTCTTCCCTTTTGTTGTTGCATGTGACATGCCTCCTCCATCCACTCTTTGCACTAACTACTACAGCTATTGTTATCTTTCTGCGCCCCTTCCCTCTGGCTAGTCATGACAACCATGGATCTCTCTTCCCTTTTGTTGTTGCATGCGACATGCTTCCTCCATCCACTCTTTGCATTAGTTGGCATGCCAATGCTCCTGCTCCCACTACACAACTTATGTCGTGTTTCTTTACATGCACTCGCCACAACTCATCATAACTACATAAATCATAGCCCATGAGATTTTTGTAATTGAATGTTGTCTTTGTTTTCTACAAGTTTCTAATTAGGTCACAACTTAAAATATCATCCAACCAATTAAATCTCTATGGCATTGACAAGGAAATTATCAAAAATAAAAACAAATTCAGTGGACAAGATTAGTATTACTATTATGTTTTGATGTTTAATGTAATTTCAAAAATCACCAAACAATATATCAATTGTTGTTTAAAATAAACATTAATTAATGTACATTTTTAAAAAATGGAAAGTTCTCAATACTAGCATGAATTATTAATAATCACCTATGGCTATTAGGTTTTTTATTTGTAACAATTTTTTGCATTGTGACCCAAAAAATGAAATGTTTTCTTTTATGGTGTAAATTCAAGAAAAATTGCTAAAAACGAAAAAAAAAAGGCCAAACTTTTGAGGCCAAACTTTTGAAGAAAACGGTTTTAAAAATTCATGATCCCTATGTACATATCAAATTGAAATTCTTAAAAAATAAACATTAATTGCCAGAGATCATTTATGTAAGAATTTGATATTAGTGAAAACACTTATGACCAATGTGAAAAACATGATTATCTTCTCATAAACATAAAACAAATTGAATATGGTGCCTTTCATCAAGGATCAAACTATCAAAGTATTTTATTCAACTTGCAAACAAAAGTAGCAATTGCATTATTTGTAAAATTTACAAGATCTTGTTGGTTGGGATCAAATTGAAATTATAACAAAGTCTCATTTGCCAATACTTGTTGAATCATCGTTTTTTATTGTTTTGACATTCAAAATTCATGAATGAATATAAGAAAGGAGATATGATAATGGATTAAATATTGGAACCAAAAATGCATAGACTTGACCTAGCATGAAAAGTGAAACATTTTTTTTTTAAAATTATTAAAAACCAAAAAAACTACAACATTTTTATTACTTCAACAAATCACATCCCAAAAAGTAAGAATTACTAAATAAAAATAATAATGTAGAAAAGTTAAACACAATTAAAATCTTTGATAAAGACAACAAACTTACAATGGTGCAACCATGATTGATCTTAAGAAATTCTGTCTAAATTAGCATTAAATGTTATGTTAGATATGGGAGGCATTTCACTTCCTAACAACATGAATTAACATTAAAACTTGTTACAATTAAAAAAAGTGATCAAGCTAGAATAATTGTAGATAGTTATAGTTCTCACTTATTTATCACGTAGATCAAATTAAAAATATAGAATTATGCTGAACTTGAGCTTCTAATAAACAAAAAAAACCATCATTTAAACTCAATAATCCTTATAATTTCCTCAATGCCTTCCTTTGTTGTTTCACATCCATACATGCATAATAAAACTTGGCATTTTCACATCATAATTTGTATACATACTTATTTCATTTCTAATATTGAATATTTTTTCTTCTCTCGAGACCAGCTAGCTTTCATTAAGCAACAATAAAAGAATAAAGGTTCCAAACATGTGTGATAATAGGAACCGAGGTTGCAACGGTGCTGCTTGTTCCTGCCTGACTCTGCAAGGGGTAAGGTACTTAGTATGCAGTAAGGTGGGTAGCCCAGGGTCAGACTGGATCTTCTTCCTCGCAGACTCATGTTTGATGGTCAAGGTCGGGTCAGACTGAACGATCGTCAACTACATTCCGAGAAAATTTTCGATTGAAGTCGGCAGAGATCGAGGATGAGTGTTCACGACCTTCAGAGATTTTTTTAGTAGAGCTCGACCTGAAGAGAGAGTTTTTGTCGATGAATTGCCTAGTAGGCAAAGATCTCAGTCGATGACCAGCTTTGGAGAATTTTTATCTTTTTTCTTTTGTCAATTGCAGTAGCCTGAAGAATTCGAGGTCGACCTCACGACCTTGCAGTACGATCTTATGTCAGCAACGGGTAATTAGCAGCTAGTCGCCATTCAGTTTTGGGTCTGGTTGCTGCAAGTGGAGCGTCTACTGCACAAATGTGTGTTGTAACTTGTACAAACCCTGATCAGCTGACGAGGAAAGGAATTAGGAAAGGAACGAACACGTGCTATGCAATCGTCGTACGTGACGGACCATATCATGGTCTTCTGTTGATGGTCTAGTTCTAGGTAAATGCAAATGGCAGTATATATGAGTAGCAGACTGCACGAGTCTTGCATCTGCGCAGACTCGCGGGTTATCCAAGACAGGATCGAGACTCAAGAGTTCTAACTGGAAATGAGGAGTTGATCTGTAGAGAGATTAGATTTGATTTGACTCATCTTGAAGCTCACTAGTCCATCAACCAGCTGTTCTCGGAGATTGATTTCTGAGTTGATACAGGAGCGGAGCTCGTGAGCTTGAGGATTCATACAAAATGGACAGTAGTACTGTTGCGGATCGAAGCAGATCATCACTTACGGCATGGTGGTGTGTTCGGGAGTACCTGCTCGTCGTGGGTCTTGTGGGCATTTTTACTCTAGTAGTGTTTGTGAAGCTGTTTTCTGCCGTAGCTGGGAAAGGTGGACAACGTAAGCTCAAGCTTCCGCCTGGTCCCAAACCTTTGCCCATCATCGGCAACATGCATCAATTCGGCGACAAGCCACATGTCAGCCTGTCGCACATGGCTCAGAAATATGGTCCCATTATGTACCTCAAATTGGGTACCCAAGGTGTCGTCGTTGCCTCCACAGCCGAAGCTGCTCAAGAGTTCGTCAAGGTTGAAGACAAAATCTGGGCTGGACGACCGGCGCCGCCAGGTTCTGACATCTTCTCCGAGAACGTCGCCAACATCGTGTGGGCTCCGTACGGTCCTTACTGGCGCCATTTGCGCAAGATTTGCACCATCGAGTTTTTCACCGCCAAACGCTTGGAGTCGTTCCGTCCTCCCCGAACGGAGGAGTTCAACCGAATGGTGAAATCCATTATGGATGATGTCGACGAAGGCAAGCCGGTCGTGGATCTAGCAGTGAAGATTAATCATTTCGCTTTCAACAATGTCACTCGCATGTTGTTCAACAAAAGGTACGAAGTTCCAACACAATATATATTGAGCTGTTTTCTAGGACGTTCTTCTTGTTCCTGATCGATCATCGAAGTACACTGGGGTGCTGTGAAGAAATTGGTGGCATACTAGATCGTAATCGAACCCGCTCTCTCTGCCATCATCAAGCTCTGAAGTTTCTCACTTTGCATTTCTGAGTTTGGGATTTGCGGTCAGATTTTGTCGAGAAAGAGATATTAGCTGCTGGGGGATGATCATATGTGAGTGAATTTTTCCTGCAGGTTCTTTGGGGTCAACACATCAGCGCAACAGGAGGCTTTCAAGTTCAAGGAGTTGATCTTCAAATTTCTCTCAGTGGCAGGAACGATAAAAATCGGCGATTATATTCCATTGCTGAAGTGGGTGACCACCGTAACAGGTTCCAAAAGGAACATGAAGAAGGTGAAGGCAGATGTTGACGACATGCTTCAGGAGTTTCTGGACTTCAAGAAGAATGGAAAGAGCATGAATGCTGCGCCTCAAGCTGCTGCCGATAGCAAGTCTCCCGAGCAGCATCGCGACGACTTTGTAGATATTTTGTTGCGACAACCTACAGAAGATGGAACCGGTCGTCTGTCTGACACTACAATCAAAGCTTTGATCCAGGTGCAACATACACATCCTCATTTCAAACATGCAGCTCCAGGATCTCCAGAGCTTCCCACAGCTTGCTGGCAGTAGAGTCAATTTTTTTGCAATTCTAGGACCTTAATAAGATCTGCTCCCAGAGCTATACTATCACCTGAAAGTACTCGTGGCGATGAAACCATTGAAGTCTTATAATAATGCTCCTCCGTCTACTAAGTTTGTTGTTTGTCTGTTTTTTTTTGCTAAAAATGCGATTCTAGGACATGCTTGTTGCCGGAACAGAGACGTCATCAAACACAGTGGAATGGGCAATAGCAGAGATGATCCATCACCCGGAGTATGCAGAAAAGCTACATGCGGAACTAGACAGAGTAGTGGGAAGGGAGAGAGTTGTAAACGAGACGGACATACCCAATCTGCCATACTTGAATGCGGTGGTGAAGGAGACGCTGCGCTTGTACCCACCAGCCCCTCTCAATATTCCGCACAAATCGCTGCAGGACACAACCGTGGCAGGATTCGATCTACCGGTCAACACGCAACTGATAATCAACATCTACGCCATCCAGCGAGACCCTAACTGGTGGGAGAAACCTCTGGAATACGATCCCGAGAGGTTCATCAAGGACCCCGAGATCACTGTCACTGGAACCCATTTCCAATTGATTCCTTTCGGTGCCGGCAGGCGGCAATGCGCCGGCATGCCGCTGGGCATTCTGTTCGTGCAAATCGGTTTGGCTCGGCTTATGCAGAGCTTTGAATTCGCGTTGCCTCCTGGTCAAGACCCTGCTACCCTTGACATGTCCGAAAACTTTGGTCTTACTATGCCTAGGAAAACTCCATTGCAAGCTCTTTGTAAGCCTCGGTTGCCCAAACATCTCTATTGAAGAAAATTTGTTAGCTAGTGATCCAAGTATCTCTAGTGAGGTAGCTGGTCCAAATTACGAAACTTCAAAGCTTTTTCTAAGATACTTTCATTTTGAATCCAAACATGCTTTGATCCTACTTGAAACTAGAGAGATAAAGATCTTCTTCCGTGTGAAGGTGGCTATGAACTAGTAGGTATGCTCATAATATTGTAGTCAATGTGCAAGTGTTGATGGGCAACATTAAATTTCTAGCCGAGAGATATCAGGAAGAGAAATTTTGTGAGACATTGTAAGCACAATAAGAACATCAATACATGGTGGCTTTTGAAATTCCCATGCCAGCATTTGCTTTCTCTGACCAATAGTGTAACATGTATTGGCATCAAATTTGCTGCATATGGAAAGAGGGTAGGAGGTCAGATGTTAATATGAGTTGTTAGACAGAACTGTTTTGTGCATCTCTGCAAGTTGCATTACCTACAACACTTGGGTTGTATGTTCCCTAGAACAAAGGTAGATGGTCAATTGTTGCGTATGAAAGAGATTCATAGATCAGAGAGAAGGTTGGGTGAAGAAGTAGAATCACCTCCATTTTTTGTGACAATTGCTCCGAGATGTCAAATGCACAAGTCCATGGAATGGTGATCAGGAAGTTCTGAAGACATTTTCCTTTATAGTATATAATCTGTCGCAACTGCAGGATTCCATTCAACAAGCGACCGGGTCTTTTAACTCCTGATCTTGGCACTGAGAAAAAGTTGTTGTCTTGTATTAGAGTTCTTACACATTTTTAGTCATCACCTTTCGCTTATCAGAGAGATTTGTTGGCGGAAAATTAACTGATTTCTTAGTTTAATTTGTCAAACTTGGAGAGTGTGTGTGTTCCGTGAAACATAAATGAGATTTAAACTTAAATGTGGGCTTGGAGCATGAATATCCCCATGGCCACTGGTTCCTCCTTTCTTTTGACCACCCCCAAAGTCTGGGTCAATCCTAAACCTTCCAATGTGCAACATTCTGTAAGATGAAGTTATGATGTGTTGCCAAAGCAGACTAAACAAGACCCTGGGCCGGTCCATCCAAAGAACAGTCTACAGCAAGTGCAGGACAAGATGCTTCAGCTGGGTTCTATGGGAAAACTTTCGACATGAGCAAACAAGTTGAACAAAAGGCTACAAAGGGTCTCACATTCATGAGTGTATCGGAAGGCTCAAGTGATGGGCATACACTGCTGGGACTGAATCTCCCCATTTATATGAACTGTCCTTATTGTCGGGATTCGGACAGTAAGCAGGATGGGGTAGTTTTTGCAGGTTGCGTTTCACAGCTTCAATGGATCTTTTTGGTATGTAAAACTGCATTGCTCATCCTCTGCAGCCTGTGTTTGTAGAGATAGTCATGTGAAATCAGGTTGACTTAAATCAGAAGTATGGAGAAGTTCTCACTTTTGATGAAGATATTTCATCAGATCAGCTAAACTGTGTTCACTGTGTTCACTGTGTTCTTGTTCAGGTCACACCACCATTTCCCTTGGTCCTTGCATCTCGTGCTGTGGTAGAGTTTCAGGTTTGCCAACATTTGTACCTGCTCCATCTCTGTATCCCTCACCAACTTTATGATCTAAATGCCTGTGTCAATGATGGTTGGATGCAAATTTTTTAGGGTTTTAATGTTGTTAGGAAGTTCTGTTATACTGTGGGTGAATCTCATATTCCGAGTGCATCAAAGCAGGCAAAGGCTGGTATGGAGTTCCAGAGTGGTTCTGAAGTGGTACTACCACCGGACAGCTTCCTTAGTCTGCGACTGCCATTTGTTTATTACATGGAAGGGCAAAATGGTGTTCGAACACCTCTTTTCTGCAACAAGGAGAACCCAGAACGCACTGCTTGGCTTCACAAGTGCAGCGCGATATATGTGATCTCAGGAGGGGGTAATGCACTGGTGCGAGCTGGCTAAGTGAGACAACATAGAAACAGCAGCACTGAACCATTCTGGCAACAATGAGGCCATCTGTGAAACTTGATGCAGGAATCAACCTCTCTATCAGATCTTGCAGTGCATTAGAAGACTGGTATGATTGGCATGGTGGGCATAATGTTTTTTAGTGCAAGATCTTTCAGGAGGAAGTGAAATGCATCATCAGTGTGGATAAATAAGCATTACAAGTGGATAAATTTGGAGTCTGGAACAGAAATATCTATGGAGCCCACATTGCGGTATGTCCAAATGTGCCTGCCTTGATGAAAAGAACATGCAGGTTTCAGGAACAGAGATCTGGAAAACACTGCTTGTTGAACACCACTCCATTTTGCAAGTGAAGTCTAATGATCTCTTTTGTGCTTGGAAATGTGCTGCAGTTATCCAGGGCTGTAAGACAAGCAAATTCATTAGATGCAACCCTCAAATGGATTGAATTGCAGGGCGGGTGTGGCTGAATCCTCTCTGCAACAAGCTTCAGCTACAATGAAGTTGTTTGGGAAACAGTATGTCCCTAGTATCCTCTGCAAACAAGGACCATGTAGTGCACTGTAAGATTTCAAAAGATTACATTGATGTGACATTATACTTTTGGGGAGAGGATTGGAGTGAGCTGTGAGTTAAAAAGGAATTAGGAGAAGAGACTAATGCAAGTTTGCCTACAATGGAAAAGTTGCTAGACATCCACTGTCGGTTTATGCACAGTGCAGTGACAGACATCTGGGTTTCCTCCCTCACATCATGACTAATCAATCTTTTATGAGAGTTTTTGGTGCTCCAGAAAACTATTTATAGGGCAACCAAATCTTTTCTATATGTAGTCAGTCAGTACTTATCCTATGTCTTTAAGTTTATGAGATCTGAATAGGTGAACTGTCTATTATGAGTATGAGGAAATTGTGAGATTGATGGTGCTTTTTGGTCCATGTTGGAATTGAAAGTGTAACCTGCAAAGTTAGGATTCATAGCCTAAGCAAGTACTGGTCAAAATCAGGGCATTCCTACTCCTCAGTTAAGGGTTGTGGCAAGGTTGCTGCCCGACTAGTTGGAAGCTATTCAGATGTGGAAGGTCAATTTGCAGATTGACATTTGCCTGATATTGTGACAATATCCTCAGATCAATGTTTAATGGACTTGCATCAGAGGTGGAAAGGTGACATCGAATTGGGTTTTGGCTTGGAGATGAGAAGGTTGGAAGTTGTGCTGTAAAACCCTGCATTGCATTCAATTTCACTGCATGTGATTTCTGAATCACATCTTATTACTAATGGCTTTGTTCTTACACTCTTCTGCCTTCTAATTTTGAGTTATTCCAGGGTGGCACTTTCAACCTATATTGAAACCAGAAAGTGATCAATATTAAGCAAGTTGAAGCTCTCAAAATTAGGCTACACACATAGTGATGTCATTAGTGCAGCTTCTCCAGGATTCATGCATCTCTTCTGATATGTTGCTATGGTGATTTGGACTGACATTGAGTTTATTTCTGTAGAGAATGTTATGCAGAATTTGAGCTTACTTGAGACTTTACTTTATTGTGCTGCAGATGGAAGTGATACTAAAACAGATGATGACACTGAATGGACAAAGTGGTGATGCTGAGAATGATGAAGAAGCATTTTTTGACACAAAAGATGCACTTAAAGTTTTGGATCCATCCAGAAACAGACGTCAGTCAGTGAAGTCAATATGGAGTTAGTTGGATTGAATTATCCAGAAGTCCATCGGAAGAAGTCTTTGCCACAACCCAAGGAGAAGGAGAACAGTGTGAGTTTGTGGTCAATGATCAAGGACAATATTGGCAAGGATCTCAGCAAGATCTGCCTGCCTGTGTACTTCAATGAGCCAATTTCATCCTTGCAGAGGTGTCCTGAGGATGTTGATTATTCCTACCTCTTTCATCATGCATACGAGTATGGAACAAGGGTAATGCATACTTCAACCCCATTGAAAAGTTCACTATTCAGTAATTGTTGCATTCTTCCAAAAAACATGTTGGAAAGTGGAATGAGGAAAGCCTGCCAAGGAGTGGGTTGCACTGTCCACTGTCCACTCTGCCCATGCAGATATTTTGTGCAAATTTGCAAGGATTTTCATGTGGGCCCCATTCTATCCTATAAAACAGAGTTGGCCATGTTGGTAGTTAGCCAATGCATGCAAATAGCTGTGCCGTGAGGTAATTGACTCACACTAATTTGATACCACATAGCAATGTTAGTTAGGTTTTTAACTTAATAGCAAAATGATTAGATTGAACTAACTTCACTAATTTAACAGTAAACATGAGACTGAATCTATGTAATTTTTATTGACTATTATTGTCAAATCATGACCCTGGAAGTTTGTGTTGTGACCTGTTAAAAAACTATCCCCAAAAAAATTTCATTTTTTCTAACCAATATCCAAATAAAGTATTCAAAATTAAAATGAATTATTTTTACAAGAATCAAGGAAGTTCTCACATTTTGTTAAAGGGTTTAGGAAGTTTGTGAAGAAATAGAACTAGTACTTTCAGCTTTTAACTTGGCACAATGTCATGTTGACATTGATGATTCTTTGTGATCCAATACTACTATTTCATAAACCTTATGAAACAATTCATAAAGATATTTAAGCTTGACAATTGATTGTTCAATCAACTAAATAGTAAACCATATTTAAGTTTTGAATAAAAAATGAAAACAAGAAAGACATATGAATCAAAGTGTATTTATCATCTTAAAACAAAGGTTAACAAACCTATCTTCCAAGGGAATAACCAATAATTAAACAAGTTTCCCATATGCACTGATAATAAACAAAGGATATAAGATTTTTTGAACAAACGACAAAAAATATTAAAGTTCATGAATTAAAAGTTCATGATCTATAAATTGATTCAACCTATTAATAAATAATACCTAAAATGTTTAATACAGTGGTTGTATTTTTCTTTTCTTTTTTTAGTATTGTGAATTAATTCATATTTTATATTAATTATGTATTGATTAATAAAATAAACATAACCTTATTTTTAAATATATTATATTAGATTTAGATTTAGAGAAATTAACATTATTTGTCAATTTTTTCCATTCAATGATATACTTTAAATATTTTATTATAGTTCAAGGAAATATTTGCATTAAATTGAAATGGTCATCTACTTTTCTTCTATTGCCATTGTAAATATGTGCATAACTAACTTACCCTAAAACAAACTTTCAACCCAAACAAATCTTCAATCAAATTTAAAACATTAGTAAGGCCATACTTGAAATGACAAGTTTACATTCTAAATTTATTTGCACTAGGAATTTCAAATGGCTATGAGCAATGAAAAGTTAGTTTTTTTTAATTTTTTCTTTTCTTTTGTTGGATAAAGGTTTTAAATAGCTTTTAAATGGTTTATTGATTGAAAATTTTCACATAGAGTTGGGTGAAATTTTGATAATATAAATGTATGATTTGGGCCTTCAATTAGTGAACATAATTCCCACATTTAGATTTGCACCAATGAGATGATACGAACCTTAAATGAGTATAAAGAAACTATTAATTTTACAAACTCATTTATGAGTTACAAGATAAACCTATCTTCCTTTCAAGATTCCAACCTATTGTCAAAATTTCTCACATTCACATTATAAGGTTTTATGATTCTTACTTGGAAAATCATATTTGGATTTGAAATATTTTGAATGAATACTTTATTTGGTCATTTTAAGTTTCTAATAAGGATCATGTCATAATATATTTG
>Ga0209208_10004200_pt1 | contig 20524 bp, 18 predicted proteins | sample S1TSphfallax_3_FD_187694 | JGI IMG/M metagenome (GOLD analysis project Ga0209208, IMG submission 187694) | Host-associated microbial communities from peat moss isolated from Minnesota, USA - S1T2_Fd - Sphagnum fallax MG (SPAdes) (version 2) | ecosystem: Host-associated > Plants > Peat moss >...
AGTAGCTAAAAGAAAAAAAAGGTAGTCTTGGTCAATACAAAAAAAAAAATGATTCTGGGCTATCCAAGGCCTAAATTTTTTTTTTCTGGTCTACCAAATCTTTTGCCTCAAAAAATCAGACTGCCCCTAATTTCTTTTTTCTCTAGAGTCAGTTACATGTGGGGAAGTTACATCTGGGGAAGCTCCACAGGGAACGGGCAGTGACTGGAAGAATCTTACAGGCACTGCCCACACAGACAGACAAACACCACCACTGTTGCTTTTATATATAAGATTTTGAACAATATTATAAAAAAGAATGTAAAGTTCACTTCAAAATCAATAAGTTGTATGATGTGCTACTTGCTTTTTAAGCATTGGAGGTATTCTATGTCTTGACAAAATTCCTAAACAGAAGTGAAATCTCTACCATTCAATGAGATACACTTTGGAGCATAGATTGTGTAATCAAAGGCAATACCTTTGAATGCCTCACTATTGCCACCTTTGCCAATTTTCCCAATCTTGTCATACCTCCTATCAATGACCCACACAATGTATGTTATTTATGTCCACAAATTTTGTTGTATAGTTGTGGGATGGAAGGGGCTTCTTTTAAACTTTCCATAGGTTCCATTTTTTCTTTAATGGTTACATAGCTTGAGGTCAAACAAAATCCATATATAATCAACTAAGACTTTATGAATAGTTCAAGATTATTACCTTACATTTATGTTGAATATGAGGATTAATTAGTTTAGGGCCTTTATGATTGTGACCCCAATCTATTATAGGTACAAGCCTTTGTTGAAGATCAACACTTCGCATAGTTACTCCAATAACTCCAAGTTTGTCCATTCAAAGTGTTCCCTACACAAAAAACACAAACTTGTAGCAAATTCAATAATGCCAATATTCATAACAACCCAAGTGGGCAACAATGAACTAGAATTCAAAAAGGTAAATGGTATGAGAAAAATCAATGGGCTATTTAGTTGCTCCCAACTTCTATAGCTCTATAAGCAACAATGCATGAATTTGATCAATCATTTGCACTCAACAAAAAGTCTAAATTATAATATTGGATTTAATAAACCCCAATATACATTTAAGACAATTTTATAATAAATTTTTAGAATCAAGATGTTCAACTGGAATTTTAAAATCAAAATGTTCCAAGAATTTCAAAATGAAAATGCTCCAACAGTTTATGCACAAAACCAACAACATGTTAACTTTCAAAACACAATGCATGGAAAATTAGATAATTTTATTTTGGTCCAACAAATTAAATCTTTACAATTGAAGAAGGCAAAAATAATAACTACAACTAACATTGTTGGAATCCTAATCATGGCAAAGTTGCCTCCCTTCATAAACTAAAAAAAAATGTTCATGAACAATCTTATTCCTCATTTCAGTTCATCACCATTGTAATAGCCAACTACATCCAAAATGGCGTCATTATCATCAATGATATTGGCTTCGTTTGTTAAAAAATCATCCAAGGACTTCATTTCACACATGTAATCTACCTTTACATCATAAGACCAATTCTTCATGATAATGATAAATTTATCCATGTTCTCCACCCCTAGTTTACAATAGCATAGACTTGTTAAAACTCCAACAATACTAAATTTTCTTTCAATCTTAATCTAAAATCTAAGAATCCCGAAAATTTGCCTTGCAACAAAAGATATGTTGGGAAATTGTAATTCATGGGACTTCCACCAAGTTAAGGGTAATAAACATCATTCAGGATTCACATGCAAATGGTGGAATAAGGATAATTCATTCTTTAATAATCCCTACAAAATAGTTTTGTTTAAGGTCATTGGGCCAAAAATGGAGTCTTCATCAACAACCATGAGTGCATAAGTAGGGTCAACAAAACTTGGATTTTGGAGGTGAAAGGCTACCACCAACAGCGACATCAAAGACTTAGTATCGTACTCTGCCACCATCTCCATGATTTTGCCTGTCCACAAAAGCTTTGACCACATCCATGCATTTGAAATGTGGGTCCAACATCAATGTAAGCATGTTATGTGCCTTGCTAGGAATGTTAATAGTTACAAATGACAAAAAGGGAGTTAGGAATGCCATCACTTCAACCATCATACTTATAATTCAAACTCAAAATTCCTTTTAATAAAATTGTTGGAGGTGGTTTTAGATTGCGAATTTCCATTTGCATATTCACATTGATTGAAAATGCAGCATGTAAAGTATCAAAGATTAACAATAACCACAGGTTTAATTCAGAAAACACTACTTCACAATAGGAAGCATAGTTTCAGTGAATGTTTTACAAACTGCCCATGTTTGGGCATCTAGTACATGTTGCTATAACTCCAAAGTTTCTTACTTGCAATAACATAGATTTATGGCATCCCTATACTCCAAGGTCTCTTGGAACAAAATAACCTTGTTGGCGAATTGGTCTTCACCAGGGTTTTCAATTTTCGATGGTGGAGGCTTGCATCAAGGCATGTCCTCTTTCATTCACTTCAACCTTTGTCGGAATTCTTAATCCACTTAATTGTTTTTTGCAAGGTTGACTATGTGGCTTTTAAGTTGACCTCTCGAAAACCAAGTCATATTGTTGCATGATTGCAAACATATGGGCATGTTTTGTTGAAAGCATGGTCAAAACAAAAACCTTGGCAAGGAGCTGCAAGTTTCAAAGGAGCACAACTAACCACAAAACTTAAAGCTCTTGCAAGGGTGGACAAATTACCCCCTTTGTCATTCACGTATGTAATTAATTTGTCGAATAAATTGTAAGACAACAATAACTCCTTCATTGTGCAACCATTGCAACTTTAGATGTATTAGTAGCTTCAAAAAGGCTCACTGTCACATGGCAAGCACCCAATGTGAGTTTATGAAATTAATTACAAGAGCAAATGTGTCATGTCTAGATGTGGACATCCACAAATCAAAAGAAGTTGTTACTATGATATAAAATTCTAAAGCTAACATCACAAATTTTTCCGTGGTTTTGGCAACTAATTTAGGAATGGCATGCTAAATCATTTGCTTTTGATTTGGAAACACAATTCAAGGATTTTGATGCAAGACCATGTGCCTCAACCATTGATTCTCAACACAGAAATAGGCATATAACTTTTGGCAACAAACATAGGAGGAAGTCTTCCATTAATTTCTTTTGCCCCAAATCTTCTTTCATATAAAGAGTACTGGTATGTGATGGCCCCATAACCAACAATAGATCTATGCTTGGATTTTTCTCAACACTGATCATCTTCTGCAACAAGATTCAAATTCACATTCTTTCACCTTGCCCACACATCTCCATGTTCAAATGTCACATGTTTCTTCATTGATGTAGTCCCATGTTGTTGGTTATAGGTGATTAGTCCCTTCCTCTTCTTTGTAGTGCTACCAAAATTATATGCTTGGGAAACATAATGGCATATAGTGCAATACATAGTTTGAGAGAATAGTAGGATTCAATTTACTGCCATCATTGATTACAAAAAAATGTCAGGGGAGAGAGGTCATGTTGTGAAGGATCCAAGCCTTCTAATTAAAGTTCAATTGAACCTTTATCAAACCCCATGCAGCTTCTGTTTTTGGGTTTGCAATGTTTGGGATTATAATACTTCTAGAAGGGGTTGGTGTGCTAGGTGTAAAGATTGAACTAACCATTGGCCTTGAAACTTCATCTAAACCTAATGCCATTTCATTAGCACCATCATCATCAAAACTAGTTGCCATTAGATCCACATTTACATTCAAAACCTCAATGCATGCCATTTTTTATTTGAGTTTGGATTATGGACAAACTAAAAACTATTGCGTACAAAATGTAATTCAATGAACTCACAAATTAGGGTTGTGAAACACAAGAGCTTTTCAACAAAAAACCAACAATAAGGTTTAAAAAACACAATGAATTCCTAAAATTCTAAACCTAGCTTGGATAAACTATTTCAAGATTAATATGCAAAATGCAACTTAAAGAGCCCCATAACTAAGGGTTGTGAAAGTAATTTAGTGGCAAATAGAGGCTTTGAAACACAAAAGCTTTGACAACATAAACTAGTAAACACAAGGAGCTCCTAAAACTTTAAACCCAACTTGGACAAACTACTTCAAAATTCATATGCAAAATGCAACTTATAGAACCTTGGAACTATGGGTTGTGAAAGGAATTCAATGGTAGATTAAGGCTTTGAAACATAGAGGCTTCAACAAAAACTAGCAACAAGGTTCAAAAAACACAAGCTCTTGAAACCCTAAACCTAGCCTAGACAAATTGCTTCAAGATCTATATGCAAAATGCAACTTCAAAAGAAAACCCAGAATTTAGGGTTGTGAAAGGAATTTAGTGGTAGACAAAAGCTTTGAAACATAATAGCTTCAACAAAAACTAACAACAAGGTTTAAGAAACACAAGGAGCTTCTAAAACCCTAAACCTAGCTTGGACAAACTACTTCAAGATCCACATGCAAAATGCAACTTAAAGAAAATCTAGAAAGCAATTTAGTGACAAACACAAGCTTTGAAACGCATGAACAAGGACCTATTAGGGAGCATGGAACATGGAACCTTAGATTTCAAGTGCATTAGGGTTGTGAAAGATTATTTGAAGCAACAAGCAACCATGAAATGCAAAAGTAAAAATGAAAAAGAGTGCACACACATTTACAATATAAGAAAAAACATTTCCTCAAAAGCTTGACGAATTGATTATTGAGGTCAGTTGAATCCGTTCCAAGTTCCAATGCAAATCCCACCCTTGCACACTCCTCAATCTTGCATATTCCAGATTCATACTTGTAACATTGAAAGAAAATCCCAACAGTTAGAACTCACAACATTGAAGAAAAATAACATCATTGAAGATGGTAGCCATTCATTCATAAATCATTGTGCTACAAAATGTGAATGCTATAGAATGCCATCGTCGAAAGGCAAAGTTGTTGAACAAATAAGCTTGTGAATGATAGTTTCATTGCTTTTGATTTAGGGTTTAGGCCAGAAAGACAAAACCTAAATGGACAAAAAAATTGGATGAAAAGTATACATGGATAAAGAAATTAGATGGATGAAGATTGGATGAATAACTGGCCTGGGTGTTTTTCATCTAAACCCATAAGGGTATAGGTCAGGTGTTACTTTTAAAAAATAATACCCTATCAACATGGTATTAATGGATATTGAAAAAGTACATACTGAGCCGGGTAGGTTCCTACCCGGGTATTCCTAAATCTCAGACCTGGTAGGTAGGTTATTTGAACCTGGATCCAGCCCTGGGTTGATAACTGGGTCAAAAAGCAATAAACAGCCAACACTGATACATACCTTCCTTCCTTCATACATGCAGAATCAGCATTTTCTACCAATTCTGCCTTTGATTTAAATATTCTGCCTTGATGTAAAGGTCTGTACCTGCCGATTCAACTAGTTTTTCAGGCCATAGACGATTTTCTGTCAATAAAATGCCCTACCTATCTATAGCAATTTACAACCTATGTAAGCTATTTTACAGCCCTTCTCCAGACCTTTACAGCATGGAATGGGCAGTTCCTGACAGATTATGCCACGTCGCGTCCCCACTGGGCTCTCCCACTGACGACATTGTCTCTTGTTGTGAGCACTATTGGTTCGTGCACTCTTGCGACGTGCGTGCTTGAGGTGCGATGCGCGCATGATGGAATTGCAGAAGGAATTTGCATCAGGTATTTGAAGTGCTGCGATACTGTAGCAGAGGCCTTCCTTGTGCATTCGCACGCATTTTTGGAGCCGCTTTTTTTTAAGTATCTGTGCTCGTTTTGGTTGTTTTGTTTGGTTGCTTGTATCAAGTGTCAGGAATCCATCATTGCAGCACCAGCAGCAGGAGTTTGTCGACTTCTCGCAACGGAACTTGCAGCAGCATTTGTTCTTTGTCGTCCTCCTATTCATGTGGCCGCTTGTTGCTTGCTTTTGACCTGATGATATGATACGAAATGACGTTCTCTCACTCGCTGATGCCAGCCAGCAGCATCTTGAGCAATTGTCAGAACATTGTTTGCAGTTGCCCTTCGCATGAAGTTGTCGTCATGGTCGTCTTCGTCGTCGCTCCACGCGCCTGCCATTATTCTCGGTAATAACAATTGTATCTTTGTACATTGTATGTGCATCTTCTTTCTTCCGACGATGACACCGCCACGACGCATCAAGCGTAAGCGTTGTTTTGTTTTGTTCTCCCTCGAGGTCGAAAAATCGGTCGCTCGCTAGTCGTGGATGCAACAACTGTCGTCTGTAGATCGGAGATTCCTCTACAGAAGAGCTTTCCAATTTAGAGGCTGCGTCCAAGATAGATCAAGCACGCTTTTGCGTGTGTAGCTGGTCCTGTGATGTCACTGCCGAGCACCATGCATAGATGTGTCCATTACTGTCAGCAAGGAATCTTTCTTTGTCGTTCTTGGAGTTTTCTATACAATCATCGATGTGTGTTTGCGGCTGGAGGGAATTGGAAGGAAATGATTGATACGGAGAGAAAGACACACAGAGAGACAGCTCTTTTTTGTTGTTTGTGGGGTCACTGGACTGATGATGTGTTGGACTCGGCTTCGAAATGCTTGCGATGATTGTACCAAACGATTCCAGATGCGATGCTGGCCAGCGACCGCTTATGATGAGCTCTGTGGTAAGGGGCGTAGGGGTGGGGTGATGGAGTGCACTTTGAGAGCGTCGGAAACTCATGAGAGCTTCCTACAACCTGCTGTCGTCGTCAAGTATGCCTTATCATTTCATTTCAAAGCTAAGCTGCAAAGAAAGAGTCGGAGTTACGAACTGAACTGAGGCGGCTTTGCTTTGCCTTCTTTTGGTCAGTAGCAAAAGAGTAAGAGAAGATGGAGCTTGAGGGGCTGTACTAAGAGAAGATGCAGTTCTGGAATGCGATGGTACAGAAATGCTCATGAAACTGCATGAACCAAACCCTTGGTTGTCGTTTTGGACACAAGGTGGTGGATGAGGAGGAGGAGGGATCATGGCATCACGAGACTTGCAGAAGCGAGGCAATGGGAGCATCAAATTGACAGCCTTTTGTGTCTTTATCTTCTGCTGTGGCTTGGTTTTCAGGCAGCAGTACGAGCTGCCAGGATTTGCGAATTACCACCAGAGCACAGATGAGCCCAGGGAACATGGAAGAGGTAGCATGGCTGCTGATTCATGGCAGGAGCCAGCAACTTCAATGCAGACAACTGAGTACATCAGCAGCAGTAGCAGCAACAACATCAACAACAACTCTGATCAGCAAGCAGTGACACTAGGTAAAAATCCACGAGAGTTAGGGCCTGAAAGCCATGCACAGGAAGACAGGCTATTTGAGGTGAAGAGATTTCTACAAACAGAGAAGAATTCTCCTGCAGCAGATCAGCAGCTTGTGGTTGACCATGATCTTGGAGATCTCCATGACAAAGAAAAAGAAGAAGAAGAAGAAGGAGAGTTCAGAAGCACCAACAGTGTCAAGTCCAAACCCATGATGAGTGCAGATCATCAGGAGCAAACTGAGGAGTTCACTGCAGTCATAGAGACAGATTCAGCTGATGATGAAGATGATGAAGGCAGCTGGACTGAAGGCCTGAATGCTCATGAGATGTACACGACGGACTCTGCCCCAGATGAACAAGACGGAGGTGAAATGTCAGGTATCAAATCAAATATCACTATTGGATTTTACAAAGTTCCATACACCCCATGTATCTCTCTCTGCCTCTATTTTGTGAAGCTTTTGGTCACAGGTGATGCAGAGATCACACCAGAGAGACTTGCACAAAATTATGATAATGCAATGTTGAAAGCTATTGAAATTGATAGGAGAGTACAAACAGGCTTTTCTTGAGCACCAAAACCGACACCTGTTCTTGTGATTCAGCAAATTGAGACACGAATCTCTAATTGCTTTCTGTAAACCCTAGTGTCCATAGCTATGTTCTTTTGGGATCTTTCAGTTTCTGAGATGTTGACATACATTCTGATGGTTTGCCAGATTCGGATGATCTGTCTGAAGATGATCAGGAGGAAGAAAAACATGATCAACAACTTGCAATCAATTTGGGCCTCAAAATCAGCAATGCCTTTGAGACAGAGAAGGAGAACAGCAATCATGTAGAAAATACTGGAGTAGATCTTCCTGGGACAGAAAGAATGGCAGTCCAGTCTACAGAGCTCCTTCCCTTGGAGGACAGGGAATCGAGACACAGAAATGACATCACCAACAGCCTGCAGATATCAGGGCTGGTGGATGATGAGACTGTAGATGATGACCTTAAGCTCATTTCTGGCAAGGACACTGGTGCTGAAGATGGTTTTCAAGAAACCCAATTCTCAAGAAAAGATGACAAAGAACCAGATGCAATAGAGAGAACCGTTGTAGATGAGGAGAATGCAGCTGTGCAGAGCTTGAACAGGAGTGGTATCAATCTGCAAGACTCCATATCTGATTGGAATCTCCCAAGAGCTATCCCTCGAAATTGGGAGCCTACCAAGCAATGTGCAACAGCTGAGGAAATGGGGGCTGTGACAGCAGGTGATACAAGGGCTGCCAGTCTGCGAGTTCGCCATATGATTCAAGACTATCTGGCTGAGTATGGTAGAGACCGAGTAGCAGCACTCCCTGGTGAAGAATTCTGTAAACATGCATTTGTTCTAGGTCAAGCCCAGCCAGATGGCTTTGGCAACAACATGTACAAGGTGCTATCAGCTGCTGGCCTTGCCATCATGCTTAATCGCTCTCTTATCATAGGTACAGTAACAGCTGTTGCATGTTCAAATTGTAACATCACAGTTAGGATTTCTTTGTGCAACTGTGTGAAGAAGGTCAAGGATAATGATCCCCTGAATTCCAAAACATAGGGACTTCTGAAACTCAAACCATGTCTTGGCAGTTTCTTTCATTTCAGCTTTGGCATGTTCAAGCTCTGGTGCTCCTTGCATGTGTGTCCAACAGTTGTTATGTTGGTGAACTGTGAATTTGTAGGTGAGCGTGGAGCAACCAATCCAGCGTATATTGGTGGAGCTCAGACACCCAAAGCAGCTTTTGGTGACTACCTAAACTTCTCCAACCAGACCTTCACCATGAAAGAGGTGAAACATTTGTGGGCAATTCACCAATGTGCGCAGAAGTACAAGCGCCCTCTTGTAATGCATGTTGATAGATTTGAATTCCACTCGAAGCGTTCTGCAAGATGTCTGTGTGATGACTGGACCAACTGGACTTATCCCATCATTTGGTTCAAGGGCACGACTGACACAATTGGCCTGCAGTTTTTGCTGAAGAATGCACATTCTGCAATGCGCTCTGCTGCAGCTAAGCTCTTTGGAAATCCATCACTCCCAAACTCCCGTCCTAACACATTTGGAGAACTTTTTCGTGCATTTATCACACCTAATGCAGACATCCAGGAAGCTGTTGAATGGGCTTTGAAGGGAGGCCCTGAACCTGACATTGCCCTCCACCTTCGTATGCTCCATCGTAAGACAAGCTCGGTGCCCATAGCAGCAGCATCTTGCATCAACCATGTCACTCAGCACTCATCAACAAAGCAAACTAGCAGGTGAAGAGCTCAATCAAATTGATTCATAGTAATCTCTGGAGGTGGTTTTTAAGGTGTTCTTGGTGCATTGTAACACAGTATTAGATGATTGAAGGTTTTCCAATGTATTTCTATCACAGGAGGCAGCAACCGCGTGTTGTGGTGGTTTCTGACACTCCAGCAATCTATCCTGAAATCAAACGTTTACTTGGACAATCAGTAGAAGTGATCCAGTTCAACTATGTAGCATATTTGAATGCTGCAAGAAACCTAAGTGATGTGATGAGTCTACACAAAGGGGAACCTCCACGCAACAGAGTCAAAGACTGGGGTGGGATGCCACGTTGGGTTGCAGTGGTGGACTTTTTCTTAGCAGCACGTGCACGGGTGGCTGTAGTATCAGGTGCATATCGGAGAGTGAGCACCACATATGCTCAGCTTGTTGCAGCCCTTGCAGCAGCAAATTCACTTGATGAAAGTGAGGAGGAGTCTCACCCAAGTGTGTATTATAGCAGTTTTCAGCAATCATTAGTTGTGCAAGGTTTGGCAAGCCAAGCAGGTTGGGGTTACAGTTGGCGACCATTTGGGGGAAGATTAGGATGCAAGGATCAAGTGACACAATGTGCTGCCACAGCTCTTCTTCCGTATGCATGGTGGGATGCTCCATGGCAATCCCCTCTCCCTCGTGATTTCCATCGACTTAAAGGCATTGCTGATATCGATGAGACAGGCCAGATTTCTGAGCTGCATTTGGACAAGTTTTGTGCAACTGCACAGAAAAGACCGCTCACCTTAGTGAAACTAATGGTGCCTACTTGCACCAAAGAAATTCCATGCGAGTGAAGAGAGTTTGATCCGCCACCCACTTAAGTATTATTCAATCTATTTGCTGGTCTAACAAGCAGCTCACATTCTGTAATTGTCACTGTTCTTTATGGCAAGTTCAAACCAACAAACCATAGTTAAAATATGAAATGTTTCATGAAGTTGGAAAACAACTACTCGGAGTTTGCAGGAACGAACACCTGGTGAACATTCCTCAAAATGTGGGACAGACCAAATGGAGAACTACATGATCCTGTGATGGCTCTGCTCTTTATGGCGAGTTTGAAGCTCAAACCAGCAAACAGTTCAGAAAACTGGTTCCATGAAGTTCAAAAACAAGGAACTCGGTGTTAGTTCGTAGTAATGCCTCCTAGTGAACGGTCCTTCAAATGTGGCACCAAATAATGAGAACTTATATCATTCCGTAGTCTCTCTCACTGACAGGCAGAACTAATAAATCAAGATGGCCTTGTTTTTTCAAGCATTAGTGTACAAGCAAAATTGCTGTTACACATTGAATTATTTGCTCAAGATCACTAAGAAAAACAAGGGTGTGGCATGCTGTGGCCTTGCCATTTACATGATATTTAAAAAGTATCTAAAGGCAAAAGAAGAGTTATGGAAACTCTAATGCCAGTTCACCATGCAAAAATATAATCTTTCAAAAATCCTCTACAAGAAACTAAAATCCTTTAAGATATTATAACTCTATAACTTAATCTCAAGTTTCAACACAAGCCAAAATATCATCTTTCAAAAACTGTCATATGAAAATAGACCCAAAATTGCCTAGGGGCCAAAATCCCTTAAGCTACTACCGTAGTAATCTTGACCATTTCAACACATGTCCATCGAATAGTTCATTAATTTTGAAACATTCATTTCAAGAAATGGGATATTCTTAAATATTCACTATATTCCTTCACAATATATATTTTTTGATTTGGAAGAAATATATATTTTGAAAATTTCAACATTTCTAGAAATAATATAATTAGTGTCGAATTGGCCAAGGGTACTAAGGTATACTTGATAATGAATCTAAACACAATATCCTTGCCTACCAAGGCAAGGCCAACAAAATTCAGACCTACCAAACCCTAATTTACACATTTAACTCTTAGTTCACTTGATACAAGTAAAAAAACAAATTCTGAACATCAAACTCAGGAATTTCATAATAGGGTAGGCCTCAACACTTTAAATTTAAACTTTTGGAGATTTGCAAATCATGGGTTTAGGGTTACATGAGATGCTTGGCCCATAGTTTATATAACATGTCAAGCTCTTTTACAATACATTGATCCCATGATATGATGACTCTATGGTGTGATTTTTGTTTTAATAGTAGTCATGGTTGTTTCCAAAGTATTAAAACCGTCTTTTTTTATTGGGTGATGCACCTTGGTGATTAGGGCCTATTTACACCCCCCAAAAAAATAAAATCTTGCAAAACTTTACACATTCATTCTCAAAATTAAACCCTTCAAACCTTGGACATCCTCAACATACAATTTGCTTGGCTTTCTCCATTTGGCCCACCTAATTAGGTTAAATGAGTAGGAATTGGAGCAAGCAATGTGAGAGGTTCAAAAAAAGTGGAATTGCCTAATGGTATTTAGCACTTGTATTTAGCACTTCTTTTGCCTAGGCTAATACTAGGGGCAAAATTGTGAGCACATACTACATAGTCATATAACATTCATAACATGTACTATTGCATATTTGGAGAATGGTGTAAAAATCTGTCTTATTTATGACTTGTTGGGCTTGTGTATTAACACAACCCAATTGTGTAAAATCCAAATCTAGATCTTCATCACACACATTCCCACCTAAAAACACACACACACACACACACACAAAAACATGGTTTTTCATGAATATTTTGCAAGCCATTTTTTTCAATAGGTTCTAATGAGTAATAAATTAGGGTTTGGGTTGGATTTATCAATCTTGGGTACATGTGTCCTTACAAACTTTCTTTTCCCAACTTTTCTTTTGGGGTGCATAGAAGGGAGGTTGTGTGGAAAAAGGTTGGGTGGCAGACTTATCCTTCCTTTATATGATGTTTTTTGGAGCCTTGGTTTCAGCATGGTAGCTTTGAAGACGAAGTCTCTACTCAGCCAATGAGAGTGTTTTTTCACTGACACATGTACCATATGATATACATGTGTGTGTGGAACCAAAACAAAACCATTGGAATTTCTTAAATCGAGCTTTTTCAAATGATATCAACCATATGGGATTTCCTAAATCGAGCTTTTTCAAATGATAACAACCATAGGGATTTCCTAAATCGAGCTTTTTCAAATGATATCAACCATAAAGATTTCCTAAATCGAGTTTTTACAAATGATATCAACCATTGGGATTTCCTAAATCGAACTTTTTCAAATGATAGCAACCATTGGGATTTTGTAAATTGAGCTTTTTGAAACAAGAACAACCAGTACCAGGGATTTCCTACTTTAAGCATTTTCAAACCAAAACAACCATAAGGATTTTCCTATATCGAGCTTTTTGGGTACTTGATAAGCTTGTTGTCATCACTTTGGGCATAGTGCCAACTCTCAACTTGTGGAGGACCAGGTACTAGGTAAACAAAAAAACTAAACATCCCACCCCCACCCCACCCCACCCCTAGCTACTTCCCAAAAGGGGAAAAAAAAAAAAAAAGTTCTTTTAGGTAACTTAGCTTTTTGGGCAAGAAAACCAACTCTTCTTTTTTTTTTAAAAGAAAAGAATTTTATTTTTTGGAGAAGACCCGGGTCTGGTCCGTTTTTTTTAATTTTTGAAAAAAATTGGCGATTTTTTGCAAAAAGTAGTTGAATTTACACAAGCAAAAAAAGATCCCCCCCAAAAATCACATTTTTTAAAATTGAAAAAGTGACCAAAATTTGTCTTTAAAAAAGTCACAAAAGCCACTGGCCTGGGCACCTGCCAATCAAAAAACCAAAAAAGCCAAAAAAAAGAAAAAAGAAAAGAAAATCCAGAGATTTAAGAAATAGGTAATTTTCAGTACAATAAAGACAATAAAATTGATTTTTTTTAATTATAAAAGAATATAGGGTATATATTTGCAACTGATCTGACTTGGTCGTGCGCAAATCCGTCCAGTAGCCGTCCCGTCAGGTCTTGATCCAGAGGTCTTTAATAAAGTAACCTGGTTTGGGACCTGGATCCCCGGGGGATAGAACTTAGGAACTTGCCAATCAAAAAACATAAAAAAGAAAGGAAAAAAAAAGAACAAAAAAAAAATACTAGAAATCTAAGATATAGGTAATTCTCAGCATAATAAAAAAAGAAAAAAATATTTTTAAATATTAAAATATAGGTATATATTTCAACTAATCTGACTTGGTCGTGTGCAAATCCAATGTCTCTAGTGGCAGTCCCGTCAGGTCTTGATCGAGAGGTGCTGAATTAGGTGACCTCGTTTGGGACGTGGATCCCTGCCCCGCCCTCACAAGGCGCATACTTCTTTCCCGTGGAGCTGCTTGCTGCCTGCTGCCTGCGTTGTTTGTTTGTTTGCACTGTGGCTGCCGGCGGTTGATTCTCTCGAGCTTTCGCGTGGAGCTCGGTCGCAATGGAGAGTCTCACTTGCGTTGTCACGGGGGGAAGAGGATTTGTAGGCCGAAATCTGGTGCTGAAGTTGCTTCAGGAAGATAAATTTTCAATTAAGGTGGCGGATCGAGCACTGGAGATGGAGTTGAGTCCCGAGGAAGAGGAGACCGGCACTCTCGACAAGGCTCTTGTATCCGGAAAAGCACAATACGTTAGCGTCGATATCGGATCCAAGTCGGAGCTCGTGAACATCTTCCGAGATGTAGCTGTGGTATTCCATACTGCCGATTTGGACTCCTATGGTATCGATAGTTTCCAGCTCCATTACGATGCGACTGTCACGGGAACACGGAATGTCATCGAGGCTTGCTGGGAGTGCGGAGTCCAGAAGCTCATCTTTCTTAGCTCTGCTAATATTGTGTTTGACGGTTTGCATCATATTGTGAACGGAGACGAATCGCTTCCAATTCCCGATAAGCATGGCGATTTTGCGTCGGATGTCAAGGCGCAAGCGGAAGCGTTAGTGCTGAGCGCAAACGGGAAACAAGGACTTCTCACTTGTGCTTTACGGCCGAGTAACGTCTTCGGTCCTGGAGGAGACAGGTTAGGCGAAATCCCTGCGTTTGCAGCCACTGCAAGAGCTGGAAAACTGAGAATCGTCGTCGGAGATGGAGAGAATATCGTCGACTGGACGTATGTGGAGAATGTTGCGCATGCACTTTTGTGTGCGGAGCGCGCTTTGGTTCGGAGTGACGACGTTGCTTCTGGTAAAGCTTATTTCATCACAAACTTGGAGCCTGTGAAGTTCTGGGAGTTTGTTTCCAACCTCGTGATGAAGCTCGGGTATCCGAAGCCTAAGTTCCACTTGCCAATAGCTATGGTGATGCCTGTCGCCTTGGCAATCGAAAGTCTCATGAAGCTGCTGCTGTCTCCTCCTCCGCTGCTCGGGGCAGCCAAGCTTCTTCCTCTCAGCAATTGCACTCCGTTTCAGATACGATTACTGACTACCACGAGAACATACAATTGCAGCAGAGCTATCATTGTTCTCGGATACAAGCCGGTAGTGTCCCTGGAGGAAGGAATCCGTCGTACCGTGGAGTCTTACCGTCGTCATCATCTACGAGCCGACGCTGCTCTGGAACCAACAACCGCGAGCTGCCGCAATGCTCAACGGGAGCAGGAGCACTCCAAGTTGCACTCCAAGACGCATGCATTCCTAGGAGGCAACAGAATGGCAGATTTGTTGTTGTGGAGGAACAAGAAACGGAGCTTCCGAACCTTCATAGCGCTTCTCTTCACGTTCTCTTTCTATTTTGCGTCAGGTTGCATGCCGATCCCTCTTGTGACCAGATTACTCTTCTGGAGCTTGCTGACCGCGTTTGTATACAGTCGCTTTTTACTGGATCCACTTTGGGGCATCGCACTTCCAAGGATTCCGTCTACGTTCTCACTTGAGCTGTCCGAAGAAGCCACGCAGGAGATAGCTCATACCTTCACATCGGTGTGGAATTCCGTCTCATTAGGTCTCACAACGCTCGCTCAGGGCAAGGATTTCACCTTCTTTGGTCGGGTGCTACTCGTGCTGCGGTTTTTAGGGCTTTTCGGGCGGTACTCCTTCGAGAGTTTCTCCTTCATTTGCTTGTATGGAGCTTTCAGCCTTCCCTTCCTTTATGAGCAGCATGAGGAGGAGTTTGAGCAATTCTGGGCTCTCACAGCAGAGGCTATTGATTCCTACTGGGGGCTTCTTGTCACCAATCTACCAGCCAGTATACAAGATTGGTGGAAGCAGAAGCTGTAGCTAAGTACTTTAGAACTTCAGTGCCAAACACCCACCTCTTTCCTTCCATGCAGCACAAAACAGCCAGGTACTGTGGACCTCAAGTGCCCACCAATTTTTGTGAATACAGTTTTCAAGGTGCACTTGATCAGTCTTGGTCTTGTAGTAGTGGAGAGTCAGCAGAAATAGAATGCAAGGAGGCACTGTCATGCTGCCTGTGCATCTCTCATACTTGTTGTACCTACATTGCAGCAACCCAGTTCTGGTAGGGATACTATCCTATTGCTAAATTACAGATGCTTTTGTGTTTCCAATCTCTTGCGAAGCATTTTGAGAAGCAGTCTAGAAATCATGAGAGGACTGCAAGTTCACTGTGAAATAGACTGGATGAGGTCCTCATGAGGACCTTCCCTGAAGAAGTACTGCTGAAGCCCCTGACAGTAAGAAAGGGGAACAAAATATTATTGGATTCCCAAGCTCTAGCAGATGATGAGGTCCAACAGAAAGTGCAGGTTAGTAATTCTTCTATATGTCTCTTGAATCATTTTGAGTGTACATAAGCAATGCAATACATAACCATGCTCATGCCAACAGCAGCTCATACATCCAACAAGTGTACTAACATGTAAATCTGTCTGTCCTCAATCCAAAAATTGTTCAGATAACCAAGCTTGATATGGTGTTGAAACTTTGATTATGAGAGCAAATTTTGCAACTCTCAATGCCATCTCAAGCTTTATGCACAGGTTAGCATAGTTATGATATTGCTGTGGTTTCTTGCACACAGTGAATGTTGTCTTTCTCTCTCTATTTGGCAAGGTGGGATTTACCTGTCTCTTTCAAGGACACAGATGGATCAGATTTTTGTCTTTGAATTGTTGATTTAGGGTCACTGATAAACTGTAGAAGATAGCCTACATGTTTGAGTGACTCCAACCCTACTTTCAAGGTATTGTTAAATCCTGTTCACCGTCAGTTGTTGAACAGGACTGATCGAATGCAGGCCCAATGGATAGCACAATGGAAATGTGGCTCTCTCTCAAGTGTAGATTTGTAAGTGGCACATCAGAAGGGATAGAGAGCTCTCAACCTACCCTTGAGCTGGACATCTTCCAATTGCTGACCTCAACCTTGTGCAGCCAGCACTCTGTGACCCCTTGCAATTGCTGTTAACCTTGACCTTACAATGTCATGCCCTACATCAATTGAGGGAGGGGATGACACAATGGTGGGGCTGCAAACTGTAGAAAACTGTGAGTCATTTGTATTTCTTCATGTTGGCATTGGGTGTTGGCTAAGCCTTTGCTGACAGTTCAGGAGATATGTTTCACATTTTTTGCAAACTATTGGCAACAAAATGGAGACTGCCTCTCTTCCGTGCAAACATATTTCAGCTTATAAGTCAATCTGTAGCTTTGGGAAATGCATGAAAAGATAGATCGGGTCATTCACTACTCAATCTATTGTCTTTCAGAAACAGTCTAAACTCTTTGAGATCTCTGATTCTAAAATCATCTATCTTTCATGCTGCTAGAGTACTGCCCTTTTGAAATCAGCTTATCATTTCATCCTTTTGCTTTGGTGAATTCTTCGGACACCAAACAGAATCAGGATGATATGATCTGAATTCAATAAAATAGTTTTTGTAAGGATAATGTGATCAATCTTTGGCTAACGCTAGACCTCAGAATTTCAGATGTCCCAGTTTGAGTGATAGAAGAAAGGATAGAATGTGTGTGAGTAGTGAATGTTCAGGTTTGATTTATGGATGCCTTCTTCACAGGATTCCAGCCATTTTGTGCTTTCTCGTTATTGTTTTTGCCCTTTGCACTGTGGAGCAGACATTGGCTTCAACAGGTACAGTGAAACTTGGTGTCCTACATGTAGTATGTGGGGCTTGGGCAAATAAGGAAAGACAAAGTTCTTGCCATGTAACATGCTCTTGTCCTACTGAGGTACGGTCTTCTTACCAATGCTTTCACTGTATTGATGCTCAGGGATTGTGAGGCACATGGACGGACTGCAGAGTTGCTGGTTAGGCCAAGGCTGTATTGCAACAAGGGATGAGTTGCAAGTTGACACCTGGATTTTCAACCATGCAAACATGGGATGTACCATGGAGTTGTTGGTGGGTCCAAAGTCTCTATTGCAGCAAGAGATGAGCTACAAGTCCCAACCTGGACTTTCAACAGGGAGATTGCATTGTACTGCACACTGACTAACAGTGATGAATGCATGGAAATCTCATGCCCCATGAACTTCCAAAGAGGTAATCTGCTTCACACTTATCCAAAGACAAACGTTGCAAAAACAAACTAAAGTAGTTGCACATAATCCAATCTCATTGTCCATCTATGTGCATTGCTCTTGATAGGTATCATAAATCACCTCTTTGTTGTAGAGGCAACCTAAACCAATGTTGTCGAATTCTCTACTTTTGAAATGAACCACTAGTCTAAGGTTAGAATTTTGTTGTTAAAAGATGAAACTCTACAATAAAGTTCTCAGCATGTTTTGGTTGCATATAAGGTTCATGTTGCCTTCTGAAAAAAAAGAAAAAATTCCAGTATTGTGATATTCATTTTTAAAAAAAGAAGGTGATTCTAATTTAGGGTTTTTATTAGATGGGGGGAAAAAAAAATTGTTTATTATTCATGGAAATGCCATGTATACACACTTTCTCTTGGTACGATCTTTAATAGGCTAATTCATAACATACATCATCCCATAATCTCAATAGAATGCAATTATGTGTCTGAGTGCATCATGTGTGCATCCAAAACCAATGAATTGGATTGATTGTCATAATCATTAAATTTCCTATAACTAACAAATTCATAGTTATGAAATAATGCACAAATTGGACATACATTCAAAATCCTAATGTTTCACCAACATTTTTTACAACTTGCAATTTGGTGGAAACATGGTAAAATATACACAAAATGTGAATGTCTCCACTTTTGTCATGTATCATGCATATAAAAATATATCAGTAACATTGAAATGAATGGAAGTACAATAATAATAATAAGGGATCTTGCATTAGGTTAATGTAAATCTACTTGTAAAAATTTATAAACAAATGAACCTAAAATGAAGGTCAAAAATAAATTCCAAACAAGATGAAAAATTAATGTTTGTGATGCATTATCACAAAATATTCAATTGAATATGTATATATATTTAATTAAATATGAAATTATTATATTTATGAAGTGCCTATAAGTATTAATAAATAAAAAGGTGTAGTTCACTAACTTAAATCACTATGAGATTTTTTTTAATGAAATAAGTTTATTTCATCTTAATCATTTCACTTTGGTTAAAGTTATGTCATTGAAGGATCATTATGTAATCATGTTTCATTATTAATTGATATAATTCAATATTAATTGAATTTATTCATTATTAATTCAAATAATTCACTATAGTAATTTTTTGGTATTTTTTTATTGTTGATTTAAATACTTTAGCTTATTATATCATAAGTTATTTAAAGTTATTTTATTATTAATTATTTTATACTATTTCATCTTAAACTATTGTAAATTATTGTACCCTAGGTTATCCTTGATTATTTTAAGTCATTTTTTGACCTAGGCTATTTTTTATTATTTCAATTATTTTTTACTATTATAAGTTATTCCACCTTAGGTTATTATAGATTATTTTCATTTATCATAGGTTTGTCCATTCTAAGTTATTTTATGTTATTCCACTTTAAGATATGATAAATTATTTTCATCTATTATAGGTTCAACCACTTTAAACTATTTTAGGTTATTTCACCCAAAGTTATTTTAAGTTATCTACCTTAGGCTATTATTGGATATTCTAGGTTATTATTGGTTATTTTAAGTTAATACACCTTATGATATTCTACCTTACATTATTATAGGCCAACCCCATATTTGGGTGGTACCACAAAAATGTTACATCCCAAAAAAAATTAACCCATTCAATTTTAGAACAACTTAAAATTTATTCAAAAAAACGTTTTAAATTTTATGTCAAAATGTTGCTTAAGTTGTGTAAAATTTGAAATTTTAATTGATTTTTAAAAAAATAAAATTTATTATTCCAAATGAGTGATCGAGGAAAAAAATTCAAGAAAATAACACTTTGAATTCCTTTCTTTTGAAACACAATTTTTTATTCAATTTAAAAATTCTTTTAATTTCTAGGAAGGCTTAAAATCATTCTCTTTTATATTTACTTCATAAATAGTGAATTAAAAAATCATAATTAAAAAAACAATCAAAGGTTAGATTAAGACGTTTTAAAGGGTCATTGCATTCATGTTTACAAATTTGCAATAATTTCCAATTTTTTGTTTCAATAAAAAATTAAGACCATACCTTAATGATTATAGTTGATAAACCAATTTTTTAAAATTTATAATGGTGTAAGTTGACACTTGATGATATGGGGTTAAAAATCTCATAAACATTTCAAGAATTTTTTTAAAAAACTTTTGTAGTTTATGTAGGTGTTTACAATTTTTCTATAAGGTGTGCGGTGGGGAACACAAAATCCATGTGGTGGAAGTCAACAATTTGTTTAAAATTATGAAATATTTTTAAAATTAAATTAAATTGGGTCCACCTCTCCTTAGATTTTGGGGAGGTTATTTTTAATGGTACCATTTAAAAATAGGTTTGCCTTATATGTTATACCTTAGGTTGTTTTGAGTTATTTAATATTATTATACATTAGGTTGTACCTTATCTTAAGGTTACATAACCTATAATAACTTAAGGTAAAATAACTTATAATAACCTAAAGTAGAATACTTTGTATAATTTAAAACAACTTAGG
>Ga0209208_10004201_pt1 | contig 20522 bp, 18 predicted proteins | sample S1TSphfallax_3_FD_187694 | JGI IMG/M metagenome (GOLD analysis project Ga0209208, IMG submission 187694) | Host-associated microbial communities from peat moss isolated from Minnesota, USA - S1T2_Fd - Sphagnum fallax MG (SPAdes) (version 2) | ecosystem: Host-associated > Plants > Peat moss >...
GACTTCCTGGGCTGGACGGAGATGATCTTCAACCATATCTCGGTGCGTTTGCCGGGGCCGCAGCACCACTATCTGGTCAATCCCTTCGGTCTCAATTATTACGAGGTCACCCCCGAGAATCTGCTCAAAGTCGGCGTCGACGGGCGCCTGGTCGAACCGTCCGAGTATCGCGCAAATCCCGCCGGATTCGCCTTGCATGGCGCGATCCATGGAAGTCGCGCCGATGTTGCCTGCGTGGCGCATACCCACACGACGGTACTGTCGGCGGTGGCCATGCAGCGTGCCGGCTTCGATCATCATAATTTCTACGGCGCCCAGCTCTTTGGGCGCGTCGCCTATCATGATTTCGAGGGCATCACGCTGTACGACGATGAACGCGCCCGCATGCTGGCGAGCCTCGGCGACAAGCACGTGCTGGTCTTGCGCAATCACGGCGTCGCCGCCTGCGAGCGCGACATTCCGACGACGTTCGCCTTGTTGTGGACGGCGCAGCGCGCCGCCGAGATACAGTGCCAGGCCGGCACGCTGGGCGGCGAGAAGGTCGCGATCAGCGAGGCGGTACAGCTACGCTGCCGCGAGGCCGCCACGGATCTCGGCGTCGGCATCGCGCTCGCGCGCCTGATGTTCGATGCGACGGTCCGCCGCATGCGGGAGCGCGGCGCCGCGCCGGTACGATCTTGATGGGTGCCTCCGCCGACATCCTTTTCACGCAATCGCTGCTGCTCGGCGGCACGGGACCCAGCGTCGCCATCAAGGACTCGATCGACATCGCCGGTTTCCCGACAGGGTGCGGCAGCGCCGTGTTCGCCGCCGCGCCGGTCGCGACCCGGCACGCCGCCGTCGTGGAACGCTTGCTCGGGCAGGGCTGCCGCATCGTCGGCAAGACCACGATGCACGAACTCGCTTACGGAGTCACTGGGATCAATGCCTATGCGGGCACGCCGCGCAATCCCAGGTTTCCCGCGCTCGTGCCCGGCGGTTCCTCGAGCGGTTCGGCCGCCGCGGTGGCCGCCGGTGTCGTCGACTTCGCGATCGGCACCGACACCGGCGGCTCCATTCGTATCCCGGCCACCTGCTGCGGCATCCTCGGCTTGAAACCCAGCTTCGGTCGGGTCAGCCGCTTGGGCGTGGCACCGGTACAATCGTCACTGGATTGTGTCGGACCGTTCGCGCGCGACATCTTCATGCTCGAACGGGCGATGAGTCTCCTCGACGACTCGTTCGCGAGCGAGTCCTTGCCCGCGGCCGCGCGCCTCGGTCTCGTCGAAGTGACTGCCGACGGCGAAGTTGCCGCAACGTTGCGCGCGGCTCTCGGGAGTCTCGACATTCCCGTGACGCCGATCGCTCTGGCGAGCCTCGATGCCGCATTCACCGCGGGCTTGAGTATCATCGCCGCGGAGAATTGGGCGGCCTACGGCCATCTGCTCGACGCAGGCTTAGGGCGGGACGTGCGCCAACGGCTCGAGGCTGCCCGAGCGGTCACCACCGAGACCGTCGCGCAGGCCGAGTCGGTACGCCGGCGATTCCGCGACGAGGTCGACGCCGCCTTGGAGACTGTCAGCGCGCTGGTCCTGCCGACGATGCCCGGCTTCCCGCTGCGCCTCGATGGCGTGCGAGACCCGCAAGCCGCCCTGCGGATGACCGAGTTCGTGCGGCCCTTCAATCTCTCGGGACACCCGGCGCTGACGCTGCCCTTGCTGAGCGAGACGGGTATGCCTGTCGGCTTGCAACTGGTCGGCCGCCGCGGCGGCGATGCAGCGCTGTGCGCGCTTGCGCGGCTCGTCGCTGCGCGCCTCGTGCCTGTGGCGAATTCTTGAGCTTGGGAGCAGCCATGTCCGTAGTCTTCGAAAGTTCAACAGAGGCCCGCGCCGCGCCGCCGCGGCCGCGTGCCGCGGCGCTCGACGCCTTGCTGGCGGCTGTTCGCGAGCGTCACCGCGAGTTCAGCGCGCGACAGCAGATCAGTGACGACGTGATCGCGCTCATGAAGGAGGCCGGCGTCTATCGCGCCTTGGTTGCGCGCCGCTTCGGTGGGGACGAGTGCGCGCCGGCGGATTTTTTGCGCCTCATCGAGACTATTTCCATGGCGGACGGTTCCGCCGGCTGGGTCGCGAGTTTCGGTTTTGCGACCATCTATCTCGCGGCCCTGCCGCTGCAGACGCTGGAACGGATCTATGCCGATGGACCCGACGTGATCTTCGCCGGCGGGATCTTCCCGCCACAGATGACGCGGCCCGTGCTGGGCGGCGTCGAGGTATCGGGGCGCTGGAGTTGGGGCAGCGGCTGCCCCGCGGCGGACCTGATCGGGGTCGGCGTGAAAATCGATGATGGCGGATCGACCGGTGGGCTGCCCCGAACCGCCGTCATGCATCGGCATCAGGTCAGCATCGTCGAGAACTGGGAGGTCAACGGTCTGAAGGGCACCGGTAGTCACGATATCGTCGTCGATCGGGTCGTCGTTCCGACTGCCTGGACCTTCATCCGGGGTGGTACGCCGACGCTCGATACCCCTCTGTTCCGCTATCCGACGGTCGCGCTGGCAGCGCAAGTGCTTGCCGTCGTGGCGTTGGGGCTGGGACGCGCCGCCCTCGACGACATCACGGCTCTCGCCGGAGGCCGCGAATCGATCACCGGTGCGCCCGTCTTGGCGCAACGCGCCTATGTGCAAACGGAGCTCGCAAAGGCGGAGGCTGCGCTGCGCAGCGCGCGGGCGTTTTTCTACGAGTCCACCGAACAAGCGTATGCGTCCCTGCTCAGGGGCGACCCGGTCGATTTGCAGCAGCGCAACCTCTTGCGCCTGTCGTCGAGCCACGCGGCCAAGGTCGGCGCGGACGTGGCCCAGACGGCCTATCGGCTTTCCGGCACGACGGGCATTTTCACGGACCATTCGATCGCGCGCCGCTTCCAGGATGCCTTGATCGTGCCCCAGCACGCGTTCCTCTCCGAGGGCACCTGGCAAAGCGCGGGACGGGTGCTGCTCGGGCTCGATTCGCCCCCCGGTTTCCCATGAACGACGCAAAACCCAAGAAACTGCGGACGCTCATATGCGCAGCGGTATTGCAGAACTTCTTCGACCTGCCCGCGACCGAGATCGGCGCCGTCTGGCAGGCAACCGGCATGATGCTCAAGGGCATTCGCGACTTGCCGGGCGTAGAGATCCTGGGCACGCTCGACGACGATGAGACCATGGTTGGAACCTCGCCCGCCGGTTGGCCTTGGACCTTCTACATCCTCGCGGACATGCCGGACCGCGCCACCGTCGTCGCCGCCTGCAACCTATTTCGCACCTTGCCGGTCGGCGAACATCGCCTGTGGAAGTACATACGCGTCGAGGCACGCATCGGGCGGGAGCTCGTGATCCCGCAATGAGCGATGCCGAGCTGCTCGCCCACCTGCGCCGCCGCATCGAGGATCTGGAGGCGCCAGCCGCGATTCGAGCGGTAGTCGCCGACTACATGCGTCTGTGCGACCGCCTGGACGCTTCGACGCCGATGGACGAACTGGCCGACCTGTTCACGCAGGACGCCGTTTGGCACGGCAAGGGCAAGCGCTACGCCGCCGCGTTCGGCGAGCACCGCGGGCGCGCGGCCATCATCGCGATGCTCGATGCGTATCGAGACCCGCCACACTTCGCGTTCAACGCACATTTCCTCACGTCGGAACAGATCGTCGTCAACGGTGACACGGCTCGCGGCTCTTGGTTGATGCTGCAAACCGCGACCTACGCCCGCGGCGACTCGGATTTGCGCAGCGCCCGATTGCGGATCGGCTTCACGCGTGCGGCGGACCGATGGCGCATGCACCACTTCGAGACCGAGAATCTGTTCAGCCGACCGATCGGGCCGTGGAACGATCCTGCCCCCACGCCGGTGCCCCACTCATGAGGAGTCCACCATGACCCTGCAACCCGTTTTACCGGCACTGGATTATGGCGCGTTCGTGCGCGAAGACCGGGTACACACCTCTTTGTATGTCGATCCCGCGATCTTCGAGGCGGAGATGGACAAGATCTTCGCCAACACCTGGGTCTGGGTTGCCCATGAGAGCGAGATCCCCGCGCCTGGCAATTTCAAGACTGCGCACGTCGGCAGGCAACCCGTGATCGTCACGCGCGATCCCGACGGCCGCGTGCACGTATTGCTCAATCGCTGCCGGCACCGCGCGGGCAGCGTTTGCGAACAACGTCAGGGCAAAGCCAGCGTCTTCGTTTGTCCCTATCATGGCTGGAGTTACGATCTTACGGGCCGCTTGCGCGGCGTGCCGCATGCAAGCGGCTACGACCAGAGCTTCGACAAGAAGGAGTTTCCTCTGGTCAGCCTGCGCGTGGAGCAATATGCCGGCCTGATCTTCGCCACTTTGCGGCCCGACATCCAGTCGCTCGATGCGTATCTCGGGCGTGCCAAGAAGTGGCTCGACCTGTTCATGAAGCAGGGCGCGGGCTATGGCATCAAGGCCGGCGGCGCCCACCGCTTCCGGTTCAACGGCAATTGGAAGATACAGCTCGAGAACACGACGGATGCCTATCACTTTCCAATCGTCCACCGCAGTTTTCTCACCTCGCTCGACGATGAAACCGAGCAGACCTTCGATGTGCTCGGTCAAGGCGGCTGGGTCGAGGATCTCGGCAACGGTCACAGCGTCATGGTGATGATCCCGGACCGCGTGGATCTGGAGCAAAACCTGGATGCCCCGATTCCGGAGCGATTTCAGGCGCTCGCGGATACATTGGCCCGCGAGCATCCGCCCGAGCAGGTGCGGCGCATCGTCCGTGCGGTCGGCGGCTCCGGTTTCAACGTCAATCTCTTTCCGAACATCGCCTGCTCCATGGCGTTTTTTCGCGTGCTGCGCCCCATCGCCGTCGACGAGACGGAAATCACGCACATGGTCATCACGATGGACGGCGGACCCCCGGCCGCCAACCGCGCGCGCTTACGCCTGCATGAGCACTTTCAGGGACCCATGGGCTTCGGCTCGCCGGACGATGCCGAGGGCTGGGAGCGGGTCCAGCGAGGCGCCGCCGCCGGCAAGGACCTGTGGGTGATGCTCAATCGCGGCAAGGAGCGCGACGTCAGCGCCGAGACCGGCATGCGCGCCGCCTATCAGATGTGGAAGCGGATGATGACGGCGTGAGCGGCGTGAGCGGCGTGCGACCGGATGCTGCGGCCATCGCGCTGCAGGAGGCTGTGGAGTTCATATGGCTCGAGGCCGATCTGCTCGACAGCCAGGATTACACCACGTGGTTGGGGCTGTGGACGGCCGAGGGTCGCTATGTGATTCCGATCGAGCGAAGCGGGGACGACCATGCCGATCGGCTCAACGTGGTCTATGACGACCGATTCATGCGCGAAGCGCGCGTGCAGCGCCTGCAGAGCGGGCTGTCGATGTCGGCAAGTCCGTCCGCACGGACGGTGCGCACCGTCTCGCGCTTCCGTGCCTTGGGCGAGCGGGACGGCGCCACTCGGGTGCGTTGCGCCCAACATCTCGTCGAGTACAAGTACGACCGGACCCGCACGCTCGCGGCCGACGTGAGTTACCGGCTCGTGCGGGCGCCCGTCGGTTCGGGCGCGGGTATCTTGCTCGATGAAAAGGTCGTGCGACTCATCAATTCCGACGACGCGCTGTTCGGCATGGGTTATTTGCTGTGAGCGGCGACGTCGCGCTCGTAACGGGCGGCGCCCATGGGCTGGGCGCCGAGATCGTGCGATCCTTGCACGCTGCGGGCTTTCGCGTCGGCATTGGCGACATCGACGAGCCCGGCGCCGCCGCGCTCGCGCGGGAACTCGATCCGCATGCCGAGACGGTCATTCCGCTGCGGCTCGACGTGCGTGAGCAATCCTCCTTCATTGCGGCGAGCCGTATGCTGTTGGCGCATTGGGGATCGCTCGAAGTGCTCGTCAATAACGCCGCGGCGACGGCGGCGAAGCCGCTGCTCGAGATCAGCCCCGAGGAGTTCGACGCGGTGCTCGCCATCAACGTGAAAGGCACGTTCATGGGCAGTCAGGTGTTTGCACGCGAGTTCCGGTCGCGTGCCTACGGCCGTATCGTCAATCTTGCCTCGCTCGCCGGCCAGAACGGCGGTACGGCGACGGGTGCGCACTACGCCGCCTCGAAGGGAGCGATCCTCACTCTGACGAAAGTCTTCGCCCGTGATCTCGCCGCCTTCGGTATCACGGTCAATGCGATTGCCCCGGGGCCGCTGGACACGCCGATGGTGCACCGGACGATTCCCGCCGACCGGATGGTTGCGCTGCTCGCGGGCATTCCGGTCGGCGCTCTCGGCGATCCACGCTTCGTCGCCGACATCGCAACACGCCTGGCGGCGCGCGACGCGGGTTTCGTCACCGGCGCCACCTGGGATATCAATGGGGGCATTTACATGCGCTGAGGTCGGCCGATCGGCGGCCGATGCCGCGCAGCCGAGCCCGGTCGGCTGTCAGCGCGTCGGGAGCTTCGGTTTGTGCCGCGCGGGTCCCGCCAGGGGCGATTTCGGCTTCGCCGGCGGCTCTTCGGCAAGGGACAATTCAGGGGCCTCGGGAACTTGGGTATCGCTCGATCGCGACCGAACCCAGACAGCGTTGCCGCGGTCATCGTGCTCGACGCGGCCGCCCTTGTCGTTCTTGCGTTCGAAGAAAGGACGCTTGATCTTGACGGTATCGGACATCGAGTGGACTCCTGGTAACGCAAGTCTACGAGAATCTCGGCGACCCGGGACGTGAATGCCGTCACGTCCCCGTGGACGGGGTATGATTTGTCAAACGACCATAACCCGAGGTCCTGCCGGATGCGTTCATCGATAGTGCTCGCCTTGCTGTGTCTCGGCTTGGTCACCGCCGGCCGCGCTCAGGAAGCGAGCATTCGCCTTTTGACAGGCGCCGAAGCCCGCAGCGCTCTGACCGACGCCGACGCGCAGGCATACTACGCCGGTTTACAGTTGGGCGAAATGCGCGCCAAGACCGGCTTGGCGCTGCAGAATGACAGTCTCGCAGAGGCGCGCGCGCGGGTCATGAATGTTTACGGTGAGCGCACCCTGGACTTCTCGCCCGAAGAGCAGGCGATGCTGCGCGCAGCGATTGCCAGCCTGCAGCCGCGACTGCGTGAGCGTGCGCCCCTCTATGCCCGAACGCCTTGGTCGCTGATCAAGGTGGCCGCGACGGTCGAGGGCGGCCTGCCGCACACCCGCGGCGACAGCATCGTCCTCTCGGACGCCGTGCTCACCCAGCTGCTGCGGGCGCACGAAACTAACGCGTTCACCCAGCCATCCGGCCTTTGGAATCTACTCGTACACGAGCAAACCCACGTGCTGCAGCGCCGGGATGCCGCACGTTTCGACGATCTCTACACCCAGGTATTCGGATTTCGCCACGTCGTGCTCGAGCCCATGCCAGCGTGGTTGCGCGTCCGTAACGTCGTGAACCCGGACGGTCCGGTACAGGACTGGGTCTTCCCGGACGGCGAGGGTGCGGCACGGCGCTGGTGGCTGCCGGAGATCCAACTGCGCGAGCTCGAAGCGCCGCGCATGCCCGAGGATTTCGAGTTGATTGCGACGCCGGTGCAGGCACGCGGCAGGGTGTGGGAATACCTCCAAAAATCCGCGCCCGCTGCGCCGGAGCCACTGGCGAATTTCACGGGCTTCTTCGCGAAATTTCCGATTCGCGACGAGTTGTTTCATCCGAATGAAATCGCCGCAGGATTACTCGCAGCCCTGATCACGGGTTACGGCGAGGAAATCCCGCAGGCCGCGATTTGGGATCAAACCCGTCGCTGGTCGATCGAGGGACTGCGCTGAGTTTCAGTCGCCGTCGCGCGGTTCTCCATTCGATGCGCTCCATTCCAAGATGCCCTGCAGCGGAATCCCGGTCCATCCGGGTCGGTTGCCGAGTTCATAGCGCAACTCATAGAACGCCTTTTCTATTTCGAACAAGCCGAGCAGCCCCTCGCTCTCGAGACTCTGCGGGAGCGAAGCGACGCCCCGCAACGCCTCGAGATAGGATTCGAGAAATGCCGCGCGCACCTCGAGTTCCCAAGCACGCGCGAGGGGCGCGAGCCGCGCCGCCTCCACGTCGTTGTGGGCAAACTGGCGCACGGCGCTCTGCTGGACATAGCTGAATGAGCGCAGCATGCCCGCGATATCGCGCAGCGGCGATTGCTTCGCGCGACGCTGTTCCAGGTCGCGACCCGGTTCGCCCTCGAAATCGATGATCACGAAGTCGTTGCGTGTCAGCAGCACCTGGCCGAGATGATAATCGCCGTGGATCCGGATTTTCACCCCCTGCGGTTCGGCCCGGGTGCAGTTGCCCATGCGCTCGAGCAGACGCTCACGCAAGGCGAGCACGGCGGTCGCCTTTTCGCGGTCGGCTGCGTTCAGCGGCTGGAGCGCAGCATGCAATTGGTCCAAGGCGAGTGCGGCCTCGCCTTGCGCGCGTTGGCGATAGGCGTCGAGATCAGCGCGCGTGATCGGCTCCGGATCGAAGTCCGGATCGTTCGTAAGCCGCGCCAAGGCCAGGTGCAATTCCCCGGTCCTGCGCGCGAGCGTGCGGATCAAGGCCAGGTGGGCATCGTGTAAGTTGGCGGCTGGATCGTCGCCGGCGGGCGTCGTGCGATTCAGCTCGAGATGCCTGCGTAAATACTCGAGCACGCTGTTCCAGCCGTCGCCCTGATTGGCGACATATGCCTGCAGCAGTCCAAGCGGCCGCACCGCGGAATCCGCGCCGATGTACTCGATCACACCGGCGACCCGCGCGCAATTCGGATAATGTGCGATCTCCGTCAGGAACGTGCCCATCTCGACCTCCGGGCTGATCCCCTCGCGCAGACGCCGATAGCCCTTGAGCATCAGCCGCTCGCCGAGCGTCACGATCGTGTTCGAACTCGCGCCCTGCGGTCGCTCGACTTTGAGTTGCGCGGCATCTTCGCCGGCAATCTCGGCGAAAGCGCCGGTCGGACGGAAGCGCAGCCGGCCCTGCGCGAACGGCACTTCGCGGGCTGCCGCGATCGCCGCGACGATCGCGTGGCAAAAATGTTCATCCGCAAACGCGTCCCCCATGACTCCGACGTCGGCCTGCTGGCGAATCTTCGCGACCGCCGCGGTCGACAATGCGCGAACCCGGTCCTCATCGCGTTCCTCCCATGCGAGCGCCAAGGGGACGAAATAGCTCACGCGCTCCCCGCCATCGCGCAAGTCGAGATCGACCATGGACAACAGCCAGGCAAGTCTGCCCTCCTGCCAAACGAGCTGTTCCGTGAGGCGCGCCCGGACGATCGGGCTGCCTTTGGCCGCATACCAGCGCTGTGTCTCGATGAAGAAGGGCAGCGTCTGCGTCTCGAACTGCTGACGGGTCTTCTCCGCCATCCCGACCCGCCACGAAACGACACGGTCGGGAAAGAGGCTATTCCACCCGTCGAACAGAACGAGCACCGGCCGTTCGTCGATCGAGAAGATCTGCGCGTGCCATGACGGCGCCTCGCTGTCGGTCGTCAACCGGAACCAGTAAAATCCATAGGCGGCAATCGTCAGCAGATAGGGAAGCTCGCCGACCGGCGGAAACGCCGTCCGACCCAGCATTTCCACGGGGACCCGGCCCTTGTAGGCGCCGAGGTCGAGTTCCACAGGCTGGGCCGAGCGCGACAGATTCGCGACGCAGAGAATGGTGTCGTCGCCGAATTCGCGCAGATAGGCGAGGATCTTGCGATTGCCGGGTTTGAGAAAACGCGGTGAGCCGCGACCGAATGCCTGGCTCGTCTTGCGCACCGCGAGCATGCGTTTCGTCCAACTGAGCAAGGAACTCGGATCGCGCGCCTGCGTCTCGACGTTCACCGACTGGTAGCCATAGACGGCATCCATGATGGGCGCGAGATAGAGCAGCTGCGGATCCGCGCGCGAAAATCCGGCGTTATGATCGGGGCTCCATTGCATGGGCGTGCGCATCCCGCTGCGGTCGCGGATGAAGAAATTATCGCCCATGCCGATCTCGTCGCCGTAGTAGAGGATGGGCGAGCCAGGCATGGAGAGCAACAGGCTGTTCATCAGCTTGATGCGGTCGATATTGTTCTCCATCAGCGGCGCGAGGCGCCGCCGTATCCCGAGATTGATACGTGCCTGCAGGTCGGCGGCGTACGTGGTGTACATGTAGTCGCGTTCCTTGCTCGTCACCATCTCCAGCGTCAGTTCATCGTGGTTGCGCAGGAAAATCGCCCACTGGCAGTTCTCCGGGATGTCCGGGGTCTGCTGCATGATCTCGATGATCGGATAGCGCTCCTCCTGGGCGATCGCCATGTAGATCCTCGGCATCAGCGGGAAGTGATAAGCCATCTGACACTCGTCGCCGTCGCCGAAGTACTCGCGCACGTCCTCTGGCCATTGATTCGCCTCGGCGAGCAAGAAGCGTTCCGCGTAGCGTGCATCGATCGCGGCCCGAAGGCGTTTGATGACGGCGTGCGTCTCGCGCAGATTCTCGTTGTTCGTGCCCTCGCGTTCGACGAGGTAGGGGACCGCGTCGAGCCGAAACCCGTCGACCCCGAGGTCGAGCCAGAAGCGCATGATTTTCAGGACCGCTTCCATCACGAGCGGGTTGTCGAAGTTCAAGTCCGGCTGGTGACTGAAAAAGCGGTGCCAGTAAAAGGCGTTCGCGACTTCGTCCCAGGCCCAGTTCGATTTCTCCGTGTCGGTGAAGATGATCCGCGTCCCGGCGTACTTCCGGTCCGTGTCGCTCCAGACGTAAAAATCCCGCAGCGCCGATCCGGGCGGCGCGCGGCGCGCGGCCTGGAACCACGGATGCTGGTCGGATGTGTGGTTGATGATCAGCTCGGTGATCACCTTCAGTCCGAGCCGGTGCGCCTCGCGCAGCATCAGGCTGAAATCCTCGAGCGTCCCATATTGGGGATGGACGCCCTCGTAATCCGAGATGTCGTAGCCGTCGTCCCGGAGCGGTGACGGATAAAACGGCATGAGCCAAAGTGCGTTCACACCGAGTTCACTGATGTATCCGAGCTTGGTGGTCAGGCCCTTGAAGTCTCCTATGCCGTCGTCATTCGAGTCGAGAAACGATTTCACGTTGAGCTGATAGATCACCGCGTCCTTGTACCAGCACGGATCTCCGGGCGCGGCCGCGACGACCGGAGGCGCGCGGTCGGAAGTCGATGTCTTGACGTCGTGCATGGCGCGGGGCTCAGAGAAAGTAGTCGAAGTCGTGCTCGCTGCGCAGGCGGTGGCGCAGACGCAGGACGTGCGCCGGCATGCGCTGCGGGTCGAGCGAGACGTAGTTGCGCGGTCCGCGCCATAGATAGCGCTGATCGCTCAGCAAGTCATGCACCTGGTAGTCCGCGCGCGGGTCGATACCCAGCGACTCGAGCTCGAGCTCCAGCCAGCCGGATTGAACGTACACCGGATCGAGATTCACGACCGTGAGCACCACGTTGCCGCTCGCGACATCGCGCTTGAGGTAGGCGATCAGGTGCTCGTTGTCGATCGGACAGAAGCGCAAGCCCTGATTCGCTTGCAGCGCCGGATTTTCTCGACGGACGCGATTGACGCGCGCGATCAGGGAGCGGAGGCTGTCCGGCCTGCCGAGCGACCAATGACGCAGCTGATACTTCTCAGAGTCGAGATACTCCTCGCTGCCGGGCTCCCGCGCGGCGCTCTCCATGAGTTCGTAGGTCGGACCATAAATGCCGTAATTTCCCGAGAGCGTCGCGGCAAGCACCAGGCGCGCGGCGAACACGGGGCGCAGTCCGGACTGCAGGGGCTCGGGCAGGATGTCCGGCGTGTTGGGCCAGAGGTTCGGGCGGTAATACTCGCGGCTCGGGCCGGTGCAGAGCTCCGAAAAGTAGTCCGTGAGTTCCTGCTTCGAGTTGCGCCAGGTGAAATAGGTGTATGACTGAGAGAAGCCGAGTTTTGCGAGTCCACGCATGACCGTCGGCCGCGTGAAGGCCTCGGCGAGAAAGATCACGTCGGCATGGTCGCGCTGGACGGCGCCGATCAACCACTGCCAGAAGCCCAAGGCCTTGGTATGCGGGTTGTCGACCCGGAAAATCTTGATCCCCTGGCCGATCCAGAAATCGACGATGCTCTTCAGCTCTGCCCACAGCGCCCGCCAATCCTCGGTTTCGAAGTCGAAGGGGTAGATATCCTGATATCGCTTCGGCGGATTTTCGGCATATTGCACGCTCCCGTCCGGTCGCCTCCTGAACCATTGCGGATGTTCGGCCACATAGGGATGATCTGGCGCACACTGGAATGCGAGATCGAGCGCGATCTCGATTCCGAGCCGCGCCGCGCTCGCCACGAGAGCATGAAAGTCCTCGAACCCACCCAAGGCCGCGAGGATGTCCTTATGGCCCCCCTCGGCGGCACCGATGGCCCAGGGGCTGCCTACGTCCGCGGGTGCGGCAGCGAGGGAGTTGTTGCTGCCTTTGCGGTTGACGCGCCCGATCGGGTGGATGGGTGGGAAATACAGCACATCGAAGCCCATCCTTGCGAGCCGGGGCAATTGCCGCTCGACGTCGTTGAACGTGCCGTGTTTGCCGTCTTGCGCGGCGCTCGAGCGTGGGAACAGTTCGTACCAGGTGCTGAATTCCGCGCGTCTGCGATCGACGACCAGTTCGTAGCTGCGTCGCACGGCGAAACGGCGGTCCGCGTGGCGTCGCGCGACGTCGGCCCGCGCGCTGTCGAGCGCAATCATTTTTAGCGAGCCGGCGTCGCTGTGCGGATCTCCCGCCGCGTCGCAGAGGCGCGCGCGCCACGCGTTCAACAGCTCGGCATCGCCGCGCGGGGCGCGGCCTGCGGCAGTTTCGAGCAGTGCGGCGCCGACCGCGAGCGCGGTCCGGATGTCCTGTAATTCTTCGCGCCGCTCCAAATCGTGCATCCAGGAGTCGAACGCATCCACCCAGGCTATGACGCTGTAGCGATAGCGGCCGGGCACACGCGGCTGGAAGGCGGCGCGCCAGACATCGTTGCCTTCCGGCGTCATCTCGACCTCGTACACTTCGCCGCGCTCGTCGGCCTGCCAGCAGAGAACGACGCGCAGCCGGTCGTGGCCGTCGGCGTAGCATCGTGCCTCGAGCGCCACGCGCTCCCCCGCGATGCGTTTGAGCGGATAGCGCCCGCCATCGACGTCCGGCAGCACCGAGTCGATGACCGCGCGGCACCGTCCCTCCGCGGGCATGTCAGTCATGCTGCTCCGGCATCGCCCGCCCAACGCAGCACGATCGTCGCGAGCGGCGGCAAGCTGAGGTTCAGGGATTCGAGGCGGCCATGCGCTGCGACAGGTCCCGACTCGACGACGCCGAGGTTGCCCCAGCCGGCGCCGCCGTATTCGCGCGCATCGGAGTTGAAAATTTCGCGCCACGTGCCCGGCGCCGGTACCCCGACGAGATAGTTCGTGCGCGGAACCGGCGTGAAGTTGCCGACTATCAGCAAGCACTCGCGCTCGTCGCCGCTCTTGCGCAAGTAGGCGAGGACGCTCTGCTCCGCGTTGCCCGTATCGATCCATTCGAAGCCGTCCGGCGAGAAGTCGAGCGCATGCAAAGCCGGCTCGGCGCGGACCATGCGGTTCAGTTCGCGTACCAGCCTGCGCACGCCAGCATGCTCCGGGAGGTCCGCGACCGACCACTCGAGCTCGCCTTCGTGGGTCCATTCCCGTCTCTGCGCAAACTCACCGCCCATGAACAGCAGCTTCTTGCCCGGGTGGGTCCACATGTAGCCGAACAGCGCACGCAGGTTCGCGAATTTCTGCCAGTCGTCGCCTGGCATCTTGCCAATCAAGGAACCCTTGCCGTACACGACCTCGTCGTGCGAGAGCGGCAAGACGAAGTTTTCCTGGAATGCGTAGATCAGCGAAAACGTCAGCTGTCCTTGATGGTATTTGCGGTAGACCGGATCTTGCTGGAAGTAGGCAAGCGTGTCGTGCATCCAGCCCATGTTCCATTTCATCCCGAAGCCGAGACCGCCGACTTCCGGGGGACGCGAGACCATGGGCCACGCGGTCGACTCTTCGGCGATCATCATCACGTCCGGATGCTCGCGATACGCGGTGCGGTTCAGCAGTCTCAGAAAAGCGATCGCCTCCAGGTTTTCGCGGCCGCCGTCGCGGTTCGGGAGCCATTGCCCCGCGCCCCGCCCGTAGTCGAGGTAGAGCATCGAGGCGACCGCATCGACCCGCAAGCCGTCGAGGTGGTAGCGCTCCAGCCAGAACAGCGCCGAGGAGAGCAGAAAACTGCGCACTTCGTTGCGGCCGTAATTGAAGATCGCGGAATTCCACTCCGGCTGAAACCCCTGGCGCGGATCGGCGTGTTCGTAGAGATGCGTGCCGTCGAAGTAGGCCAAGCCATGCGCATCCTGCGGAAAATGTGAAGGCACCCAGTCGAGTAGAACGCCGACCCCGCGCTGATGCAGGTGGTCGACGAAGTACATCAGGTCTTGGGGCGTTCCGTAGCGTGCGGTCGGCGCGAAATAACCCGTCGTCTGGTATCCCCAGGAACCGTAGAACGGGTGTTCCGTGATCGGCATCAACTCTACGTGGGTGAAGCCCAGGTCGAGGACGTAGTCGGCCAGTTCAGGCGCCAGTTCGCGATAGTCGAGTGGCCGGCCGTTCGGCCTTCGCCATGAACCGACGTGCAACTCGTAGATCGAGATCGGCGCGGCGAGGGCGTTGCGAGGCGCGCGGTCGTTCATCCATTCGTGGTCCGACCAGCCATAGTCCAAGGCCCAGACCCGAGACGCGGTTGCGGGTGGGTGTTCGCAAAAGCTGGCGTAGGGATCAGCCTTGTCGAAGACGCTGCCATCGCGTGCGGTGATCCGGAATTTGTACGCTTGACCGACGCGGGCTTGGAATTGCGTGGCCTCCCATACGCCGGAGCCGTCATCGCGCGCGGAGAGCGGCGCGATGCTGGCGTCCCAGCCGTTCCAATCGCCGATGACCGAAACTGCCGCGGCGTTCGGCGCCCAAACGGCGAAGCCTGCCCCGATGCCGCCGGGCAGCGGGACACAGCCGAGTTTTCCGAACAGTCGGGAGTGGGTGCCCTCTCGAAAAAGGGTGATGTCGTGATCGCTCAGCACCAGTCGATGGGCTCAAGGGAAAGATTACTGAAGGTAGGCGGGCTGCGGCGGCTTGCCTGTAGCCACAGTGCCGCATCTGTTGTAGGACTTCGGCTACCCGCGCGGAACAGGTCGCCGCGAGTCCGCCACGACGGATCGACAAATCCGCTTATACTGAAATGCGCTCGATGCCACGCCCAAGAGAACGATGAAGGCTCACAAAACCCATCGCGAAACTCCCGCCCCTGCCCCGGCCCCCGTGTTCGCCGGTCGCCGGGAGCGCCCGGTGGGATTGCGACGCATCCGGATCGGGGGTCGAGAAATCGTCACGCAGGGCATCCCTCGCGCCATCCTGCAGGACTTGTTCCATTACTTCATGACGGTCGGCTGGTCGCAGCTGTTCGCGACGTTCGCGCTGTTTTTCCTGTCGTTCGATGTCTTCTTCGGTCTGCTCTACGACCTCGTGCCGGGCTGCATCGCGAACCTCAATCCGCCCGGATTCGCCGGCGCATTTTTCTTCAGCGTCGAGACGCTCGCGACCGTGGGCTACGGCGACATGCACCCGATCAACTTTTACGGCCATACGGTCGCAATGCTCGAAATCTTCGTCGGGCTGATCTCACTCGCGCTAATCACGGGGATCATGTTCGCGCGCTTCTCGCGACCGAAGGCGCGTTTCCTATTCGCGCACAACGCGGTCGTGCGGCCGATCGACGGCCGGCGGACGCTGATGTTTCGCGCGGCGAACGAGCGGCAAAACGTCGTCCAAGAAGCGACCGCCAGACTGCGCCTGCTGCGCGACGAGGTCAGCAGCGAGGGCTACCGGATGCGCCGCGTCACCGACCTCGCGCTGTTGCGATCGGAGCATCCGGCTTTCGTCCTGGGGTGGAACATCATGCACGTCATCGACGAATCGAGTCCTCTGCACGGGCAGACGGCGGAGTCGCTGGAGCAAGCCGCGGCGGTATTGATTTTGAGCCTCAGCGGCACGGATGAGACCACCGGGCACATGCTCATGGCGCGTGCCGATTACTCCAGCAGCTCGATTCGCTGGGATGCGAGCTTTCGCGACGTCCTGGAGCAAGGGCCCGACGGTGGCTTAGTCATGGACTATCGCAAGTTCCACGACATCGAGCCGTTCGGCCCGGTGCAGGATTGAGTGCCCCGGGGCCGAGAGACTCCTAGGCGTTCAACCCGCCTTTTTCGCGCCCGGTGCGTTTTTGTCGGTCCACCCTTGGCAATAGCAATGCGTGCAGACGTCGCCCTCGACCAAGGAGCAATCGCCGGAGTCCTTGCCATAAGCGCCCGTGCTCTTGGGCGCGAAGTTGATGCAGCCCGAGCACTGTTCGCCGTTGTCGCCGGGAGTATCCTGAAAGTAGAAGTCCTCTTTCGAGGCCTTCGCCTTCGCGAACACCGAACGGACACCGACGACCGAGATGCCGATCGCGGCCAGTGCTTGCGCGCCCCGCGTGAGCGCCGTGCGGCGTGAGAATTTTGATTCGATTTCTTGATCCGACATGGAAAACCCCTCCAGCCATTGATGACCTCCAGAGCTTATAGCGATCGCAGCCGATCCGGCGGGTCGGAATGTTTCTTCGATCGCCAGTCGGACGGATCCCACCACGGACCGCCCCTCGCGCCGGTTTGCTAGGAACATAGCAGCCAAGGCAACGAACGCTCATCGTACAGCACGAGGAGGGGTGTTCGCCGTGCAAAATCCCATGCCTCGCTCGTAAACCGGCCGGTCGTGACGGCGAATCCGCCGCGCGCGCCCTGCGCGGCCACGAATCGGGACAAATCGATCAATTCCAGAACGCCGACGCGCAGCTTGTGCCAGTACTGGCACTGCACCAGAAAGCGCTCGCCGTTTCGTAGCAAGCCGATATCGGCGGTGACTCCCATGGCGCGCGCGCCGCCGAACCCGGTCACGACATAACCGCGGCGTCGGAAAGCGTCGCCGACCAGGCGTTCCACCATCCGCCAGTGCATCGCCGGCGTCGCCTCGGCGTCCGCAGCGGCAGCGGGCTGTGACGCTTGCAGCGGCGTTTCCTCGAGCGAATCCTGACGCAATGACATGGGTGCGGAGTCTGCGGTCCTTGGGGCCGCGATGATGCGATCTTGGTCACGGACCAGAGCAGTTGCGTTGACCGATCGATGGATGGCAGTCTCTCGGCCATGCGCACTCTTTGCTGTCTGCTGCTGTTGGTATCGTTCGCGCCGGCACAGGCCGGTACGACCCTCGATCGCGTCCGGCGGACCGGTATCGTTACGAATGTCCTGCTCGATACCTATCCGCCATTCGAGTTCCTGGGTTCGGACAACCAACTCGCCGGTTTCGATGTCGACGTCGCGCGCGCCTTCGCCGCCAAAATCGGCGCCAGATTGCAGCTGCAGACGCCCAGCTGGGAAACTATCGTTTCCGGACATTGGCAGGGCAGGTGGGACATCTGCATCTGTTCCATGACCCGGACCGGCGAGCGTGAGCGGGTCTTGAGTTTTCCGGTGGAGTATTACGCTTCGCCCGCGGTCATCACCGTCCACAAAGACGAGTCACGCATCAAGTCGGCCGCGGACCTGTCGGGCAAACGCGTCGGCGTCGGCAACGGCTCGACCTATGAAAACTACCTCAATCGGGCCCTCGTCCTCGAAGGTCAACCGGTGGTTTCCTACCCTTTCCATGACGTCGTGGCGATTCCCGGCGACGAAACCATCAATTTCCGCAACCTCGCGCTCGGTCCCGGCGTCCGCCTGGACGCCATCGTCTCCTCGCTCGCAACGGCGAGCGCGAGTGCCGCCGCGTTGCCCGCCCTCAGAGTCTTGAGTCCGCCGCTCTATGCAGAACACAGCTCCGTGGCGACCGAGAGGGGCGATCGGGAGTGGGATGAACTCGTCGCGCGCAGTTTCCGTGAGTTGAAGACCGACGGCACGCTCGCGAAGATTTCGCAGAAGTGGTTGGGTCTGGACGTTATCGTCTATGGCCCTTGACGCCGAGGTCCCGGCGGCCGTGGCTCGGCCCGATGCGGCTCCGGTGGTCCCTCGCCGCTCGTTTTTTCGTCTGCAGGTATGGGCAACCTGGTTGATTTTGGTTCTGCTGCTCGCCTGGGGCTGTCACGGTCTGCAGCTGGATTTCGGCTACGTCGGGGAAAAGCTGCCGTTTTTACTCGGGCTGCGCCTCGGTCCGGACGGGTTTCTCCAAGGTGCGCTGCTGACCCTGTTCGTCACCGCCGTGTCCATGGTTTGCGCCTTGTGCGTGGCCGTGGTCACCGCGGCCGGGCGCCTGTCGAACAATCCCGTGGCCTTCGCCCTGGCGACCTTCTACGCGTCCTTGTTTCGGGGCACGCCGCTGTTGGTGCAGGTTCTGATCATTTATCTGGCCCTGCCGCAAGTCGGCCTGGTGCTAGGCGGCCTGAGTTCGGGCCTGATCGCCTTGTCGCTCAATTACGGCGCCTACCTCGCCGAGACCATCCGCAGCGGCATGATGGCCGTTCCCCTGGGTCAGCGGGAGGCGGCGATGGCCTTGAGCCTGCCGCGCTGGCTGATCGTATGGAAGGTGACCGGACCGCAGGCGCTGCGGCTCATCATTCCGCCCGCCGGCGCGCTGTTCGTGTCCATGCTCAAGGATTCCTCGCTGGTGTCCATCCTCGGACTCTGGGAACTGAATTTTCTCGCACAGTCCTATGCGCGCGCCAGCTTTCACTACATGGAAATGCTGCTCGCCGCGGCGCTCATCTATTGGGCGCTGTCCATCGTCTTCGAGGTCGCGCAGTTCCGCCTGGAAAGGCGGTTCGGCAAGGGTGTCGCGGTCGCCGGGCGCCGCTGATCCGCGATGGGCAAGCTCGTGTCGATCGATCGGCTGAACAAGTGGCATGGCAGCCTGCAGGCGCTGCGCGACGTGTCGCTCGACGTGGCGCCGCACGAGCGTCTCGTGGTTTGCGGTCCCTCAGGGTCCGGCAAGTCGACGCTGCTCCGCTGCATCAACGGCCTGGAAAATCATGACTCGGGCGAGGTCATCGTCGACGGGGTCCGGCTGGCCAACGATGGCCGGGCGATGATCGGCGTGCGACGCGAGATCGGCATGGTATTCCAAGGGTTCAATCTGTTCCCACATATGACGGTACTGGAGAATTGCACCTTGGCGCCGATCTGGGTCCGCAAGACGCCTAAACTCGAGGCCGAGGAGTTGGCGCGCAAGTACCTCGAGCGTGTCCACGTCGGCGCGCAGGCCGAGAAGTACCCGAGCCAACTTTCCGGGGGCGAACAACAGCGCGTCGCGATTGCGCGCGCCTTGTGCATGGCGCCCAAAATCATGCTGTTCGATGAGCCCACGTCGGCTCTGGATCCGGAAATGATCAATGAAGTCCTGGATATCATCGTCGGGCTGGCGGAAACGGGCATGGCGATGATTTGCGTCACCCACGAAATGGCGTTCGCGCGCCGGGTAGCCGATCGCATCGTGTTCATGGATCGCGGCGAAATCATCGAACAAGGATCGCCCGAACGGATTTTCGACGGGCCGCGCACCGATCGGCTCAAGGCCTTCTTGAGCAGCGTGAAGAAGGACCGCGTGCAGCAGGAGTCCCGATGAGGGGCCGCGCGCCGATCAGCGCGGGACGACGGTTCCGATGATCGAGGCGTCGAGCGCTTCATAGTCCGCGTAGCCGATGAGCTCATAGAGTTCCTGTCGCGTCAGCATCCCATCGAGGACGCTGCTCACCACCCCGTCCCTGGCCAAGGCCGCGTACAGCTCGCCCTGCGCCTTGGCGGCCATGCGCAGCGAACTCACGGGCCAGATCACCATCCGGTAGCCCATGGCGGCAAACTCCTCCGCGGAAAAGTAGGGCGTGCGTCCGAATTCCGTCATGTTCGCGAGCAACGGGGCATCGACGCGATTCGCGAATTCGCGAAACATCGTCTCGCTCGTCAATGCCTCGGGAAAAATGGCGTCCGCGCCGGCGTCGAGATAACGTTTGGCGCGTTCCACCGCGCCGTCGATGCCCTCGGAAGCGGCCGCATCGGTCCTGGCAATGATGTATAGATGTCGGCGCGCCTTCACGGCAGCCGCGATCTTCGCGGCCATGTCCCGAGGCGCAGCGAGCTTCTTGTCGTTCAAGTGCCCGCACTTCTTCGGCAGCAGCTGATCCTCGATGTGCACGGCTGCGGCGCCGGCATCCTCGAAGCTGCGGACCATGTGCATCACGTTGAGCGCTTCGCCGAAGCCCGTGTCGCCATCTACGAGGACAGGCAGGGCGGAGGCGCGGGCCAGCTGGCGTATGAAAAAGGCCACTTCATCGACCGTGATCATGCCGAGATCCGGCAGTCCCATCGACGCCGTCATGGCCGCGCCGGACAAGTAGAGCGCCTGAAATCCATGCGCCTTGGCTTGCAATGCGGCAAGCCCATTGTGCGCTCCGGGCAGACGCAGGATCGACTGCTGCGCAAGCAGGGTACGGAAGCGGGCGCCGGCGGGCGCTGCGGGAAGATCGTCGGCGACGAG